>Ga0209671_1002505_pt1 | contig 16881 bp, 9 predicted proteins | sample WorMetHERISLAND2_2_FD_187401 | JGI IMG/M metagenome (GOLD analysis project Ga0209671, IMG submission 187401) | Marine gutless worms symbiont microbial communities from Max Planck institute for Marine Microbiology, Germany - Olavius geniculatus... | ecosystem: Host-associated > Annelida >...
AAATTGCATAAACAGTCTTTTTTAGTTAGATCACTTTTTGACTGTGTCTAATTTTTTTATGCTATGTTACCTTGTCTAAATTACATTTCTCTTCTGTTTTGCTATTGTATTATGTGCGTTTGTCACATATTTTATTAAATACTGTGTTACTGTATGTTACTGTGTTACTGTGTTAAAAGAGGGTCTGAGGAACGTTGTAAGCTCCCCTAACGAGGTCCGGGGCAATGACCCGGCCGCAAACGCATTTTGATGCATTTAAGGTATGTTTTTAAGGCATGTTCGCAAAACGCAACTCGTGGCAAAAAAAATTTCCAACATTTGGAAAGGGTTTCAATCAACAATTCGCCAAGAAAAAATTTCCCGGTTTGCTATTTCTTATTTTTCCTAATTTTTTTCCAACCAAGAAGCATCGTGCTTCGATATGTCAACGAATCAGACGCCCCTGTACGCTTGCGTTAATAATGCGGGGGCGCACCATGGGCGTTGGTGTGGTGACGTTTGCGAGGCGTTCTATCTCTGCTATTCGTTTCTCCAGTTCATCGAGCTCCAGCAGCCAGATCGTCGGAACCAGACACAGCAGATAAAAGAACACGCTCGGACAGAACCTAAACACCAACCAGAATACACCCAGCTTAATTGGAAACAAAGTTTACAAGTTTTAATTTTCCGTGAAGCGTTTACGGCGCAAAACAAACCAGGTCGCTGCAAGAGACGCGTACAAGCGGCCTGGGGAAGTTGGAAAAAGCGGCGTCGTCGGTTAAAAAAAGTAGCTGAGACAGGCTGTAGCAATTTTCTGATAAACAGCTAAAATTCTCGACAGTAGGAACCATGTTTAGGCTACGCGTGAAATAAATATAAGCTTTAGCGACAAAAATTCTGTACCAAGTTTGCAGAAATAGGCCTATTGCTGACTGACGCAACGTCAGAAAACTTCCAATGTTTTTTTTCTGAAAGTTGAAACGTGAACTAACCATTTCCACTCTTGTCCGCGTTTTTTGTAGATGGTGATGGACGTTTCCATCAGCAGGCCCATCAACGCCGTTGTCAGATACCAGTAGTTGGGGTCCTGCGTGACGACGTAGAGCCGGTAGATGGAGAAAAGACCGTGTGCTGTGAACATCATCCGAACGAAAACGGCGCGAGAGATGGTGAAACATTCGCCGCCCATGAGTGCACGCTCTGCACTATGGATTCCAACTACGACGACGACATCAGTCTTGAGGTCTTCCTAATTATAGTCGCTCATCAGCTGTTCTCTCCAACTTTCTTCAAACCTACGTCCTGTCAAAGTCAAACACACTTAAAAGATACATCCGCTATAGTGTTCCTTCGACTCGTTGTCCGGCTCGCCGGTCTTATTCATTGTTATCAGCAGTTATTTTTGAGCAAATAAATAAATAAAAGACTGATTGGCTGAAGTAATTAAAAGTAATTCAGTCTGTCTGTCACATTTGTGCACAGTGTAGAAACGACTAAATGCATGACAATGTGAGAGTCAGACCCTCCACACCCCCAGTGAATACACGAGGCTCACCGTACACTTTTTACGCGCGACAGCAGATATATGCTAAACGCGTCTTAGCTATCGTAGAGGCGTCCGTCCGTCCGTTTGTTCGACTGTTCGTCTGTCACTGTGAGATGGAAAATTATGTATGCTTTTGATAGCTAACACTGTTATGATGCTGTATGCCAGATTTTGTCAAAATAATACTTATTATAAAGAACAGAGACTGGAGCGAACTTTAGTTAGCCGTTGCAAATTGGATAATTTTTGAGATGTATAGTGACTGTATGACCGACCAACACTCCTTTTCCAGATATCGCATGGGCTGCATGCATTTACGAACATAGCCGCAATATTTTGACCTATTCGTCCGAACGTTAAGTGCACATAGGCCCAGGCGTCGCTACACAATGACTGTCCCTCGAGTTCATTAATTAGCAAAAATAATAAACAGCATGCACTGACCTTCATTTCTTGTCCAATTCGGTCTCACCATGCAACGGTGGCTGGCGTGTTATCACAATCATCTTCACAAAAAATACGCTGATGCGCATGGCGTGGACATACAGTGTTAATTGGTCGGCGTGAGCAGGCAATTGCACAACCAAGTCATGCGCTCAGGATATGGATGGTCCGACTACGGCAAGTTCTGTCGGTACAGCCAGCCAGCCTTTCTGCCAGTCGTCGCACCGGCGCCGTGCATACCAACGAGCAGCAATCCAGGTAGATACTGTAAAGCTTGCAGTTTCCAACCATACGGAACAATCTGCAGCGCTACGAAAGCATGCTGGAAACGTGCAGAAATCGCCGATCCGATCCAAATTGCCAGGGAATTACAGTAGGCCTACTGCATAACGCTGATGACCGGTAAGTCGCACCAACCACAACACAGGCGCCATAGAGGCTAGCAGTTAAGCCTTGGTAACAATTTTAGTTAAGAACGCTGGTTATATAGGATAGACACTACTATTAACGATAACCACAGACACTCGCTTCTGACAGTTGCAGCCTGAAGAAATATCTTACTAATTAATACACGGCAACAAAAGGTCGATTTATTATTCGCTTTCAACAGTTATTTTCTACTACGCTTATTTTTACATTTGTCACAAATTTCGCTTTCATTTTACTCTATAGACGAAATTCACGTCGTTCCTTTCAGTACTAAAAGTACTCACACAGGACTTACAAACTGTGGTACGCGTTTTCGCTTGTAACCTGTCTGCACTTGAAAATGAAAAGATTTTTAGACGCCTACTTGGTGGTGCGCGCGCAGACAAACACGTCACTTATATTGGCTACATTGCATCGTATGTGATTTCGCTTTTGATTAACTTAGTTTGGTTTTAGAAATATTCTTCAGTTTTTAATTTCGTTACGGTTATCATCTCCCCACTTTTCACTTAGAGATGAGACCATTGAGCAGGTAGAGTGGTAGACAGTTTCAATTACCTCGGCAGCCTCATGACAACAGATGAAAGAAGTGAGAATTAAGGAAATCAGAAGGAGAATAGGTATGACAGAGCACGTTTGAGAAAATGGGCACCATCTTCCGAAATAGGAAGTTACCATTGGAAACGAGACTAAGAATCTTGAACAGTTATGTACTGCAGCGAGACGTGGACAATAAGTACAGCTAGGAGACAAGGCTCGTTTGGAAGCAGCCGAAATGTGGTTCCTACGACGGATGCCGCGCATACTTTGGACAGATCATGAGACCAACAACAACGTTCTCAACCGAACCGGTACTGAGAGACATCTGTTAAAAACAATCAGAAAGAGACAAGCAGCTAGAGTTCTTCGGGCACGTCATCAGGAAGTCAAAATTGGAAAAACTAGTCATGACCGGCAAGTTCGACGGCAAGAAAGGGCTAGGTAGAATGCTGGGCACACTTTGAGCATAAATGCTGATAATTTACCAAGTGAGAATTAAGGAAATCAGAAGGAGATGTTTATAATTCTCCTAAATAATTCACATTTGTTTTTGTGCTGAATTAAGTCGTTACAACGTTTACTTGAGACAACAACTCAGCGTTATGCAACAATTTTGAGCATCTATGTTTTACAAGGTAATGCACTGACAGAAATTAAGTGAGGTGGAAAATGAGTACATCATAATGTTATCGTTTTCGCCATATTTATGTCCAAAATTGTCAAAGTCAGTTATAATTTGACAAAGTTATGACAAAAACAATTTTGACTATTTTTTTCTGAGACACGGTGCATAAGTGATCATCCTACAACGGTTCTGAGCACATCTTTAAGTACAATATTAACGTCTCGTCTCGCACAAGACCTATAGCAATTTGACTACAAGCACCGACCGTAAGTACGGCTGAAAACTAATCTTTTTAGCCAGGCTTACGCAACAAAGTGACCTCTGAGAAATTTATTTTTTGAAGAATGTACAAACGAGAAACGGAACTGAACCAACAAGTGGACGACGTGCTGTGAACATCATGATAGGCCAACGCATTCAGCAGAACCAGTGAGAGACATTTCGTGCATTTTAATTTAACATCGCTATAGTACAAGAAGCCCAGCCGTCGCTAGGATGACCGACCGTACTGCCGGGCAATTTTCTATCGCTGTTTGGTAGAGAAAGGGAGGGTCGTCAATGGAGGGATTAGATCGGGCATTAGCAACTAGCCTCTAAATAGTAACCATTCTCCTGATACAGTTTGGCTGTAATGCGCCATGCAAATTTTAGCTAGGACTAGGTACGATTATTTTGGGAGAATACGTGTCCGTGTGGGTCGGCGATGTTACGGTTGGATAGGGCGTTAGTAAATAACACAGAGATGTTGGTAATAATCAAAGTTCTGTGTGTGCGAATAATTTTGTTTTTTTTTTGAGTAGGCCTACAGACCACAATTGTGGCCAAACAGCTTCAGTAGGTATGTGCTTACGAAAATAAGTGACAAAATATAATGTTTAAAACCTGCACATTTTTTCAGTATCAATTCAAACAGTAACTCCAGAGATCAAGTGACTGTAATTTGTTGTAATGAAGCAAACACAATAAACATAACTCTCTCATACGTGCACAGTTGCATATTTAAGAAAAAAACGCTATGTACATATTCTGTTTACGTCAGACCTGGCCTGCTCCCTTCATCAAACGATGGTTTTTTCCTTTTTGCTAACTTTTCATTTTCAAAAAAGAGGCAGATGCAAAACTTTTCAATCTGCCTGACTGCATTCATATTCTACCAAATATTCCACAAAGTTCATTATGGCACTAACGCACATCTCCAATTCGTTAGTTATAGGCCAACCTGTGGATAAGTTGGCCTGCTGAGCACTGAATAAATGCCGGAATGGCACTTACTTCATAAGTAAGTGAGTGAGTAGGGTTTAACGTCCCATCCAACACAGTATAGGTCATTTCAGGGATGGCCTTTTTAAGCAGAATGCACACAAACACAATAATGGAATGGTAAGTTTAAACTTTACAATAAACAGAAAGTTTAACCTTTACAGAAACACAAAACACAAAAATGAGGTTAACCTAAAATTGTAAGAACTCCATTATATGCGTGCATATGTAATTAACATAATGGTACTTCTAATAATATTCCCTGTTATCCTCCAGACAGTCATCAATGTGATAATGCTGTCCATTGGAGGACAGGGGGCGCACTTACTTCATAAATTCAACTTAATGGCACAGTCACTGCAGATATGGAAAGTTGTCGCAATGTAAATTGACAAAATTAAAACTATCAATGCATTCTCATGACACTATTGGTAAGAAACGCGGTGTCATCAGTGCTGCTGGTAAAACGTAATACTTGCCAAAATATACAAAGGCGGTGCATTAAGCAGAAATCCACAATCTCTTGATGAAGCGATGAAGCCCTTGCAGACTGATAATGAACACCAAGTAGAGAAGTTTTTCAAATTCCTTTATTCTGGAAAAATTGCAATATTATAATGGCAGTTTCACCCAATTGTCATAAAGTTGCAAGTATGTAGGGAAAGACTGGGCCAACAAAAAAAAAACAAGAAGCCCAGCTGTCGCTAGGATAGCCGACTGTACTGCCTGGCAACATGCAATTTAGTTTTAGGAAAGTGGAGATCAGGAACCCTATTTAGCAAAAACAGTGTCTGTAGGGGATCAGCAATGGTGCCATTGTATAGGCTGTCAATAGTAACCATGCCACTTACTGAAACAGTTTGGCCGCAATTCACAATGCAAGTATTTGGGCACGGAGTCAGTAGCCCCACTGGGTAGAATCAGGCATTATATAGGGTGCAAATTAGTACCCTATTTTTTTTTCTTCAGACAGTTTTTCGATAAACATAAAGTTTAGCCAAAATACATACATTACATACAGATGACAGATGGAGAAACAGAGAAATGACACATTATGCAATAAGCACAACCAATAGTACAATGACCCAAAATCTGAAAAAAGCACTGTATTATAATAATGTACTCATTCTTCAGTAGTTGAAGCTGTCAGTGTGGCAACAAGAAGAATATCTAGCATCCACGCCATAAAGTAATGCTATCTCCAAAACAACTGTGTGCCATGGCTGTATCAAATCCTCAATACAGTTAGCATGTACTGCATTCACATTACACAGTTTGTTTCACAAAACTTGAACCTGTACAATACCATAAATGACATGCTGATGGAGTGGAGCCATCGTATGCAGATGCCGTAACACAAACAATATCAACTATTAACACGACGTTACCATGGCATCATACACAACACGCGGTCCATCACTTCTACACAGTCAGCAAAGTACTAACGCTGCTATCATCGCTGCTCCATCTTTGGCTTCGGCGGCCGAAATACACCTTTCGACTTCTTGCCTTCCTTCTTCCAATCTCGCCAACTGTTCACGCGCTCAGCTCGGCTGGCCTGTAACAGCCACAAATATAGAAATATAAACATAATCTCGAGGGCAGAATGGCCAAAAAAACTGCATCTACAGTTGACCATGGTAAAGCGTCCAAACTACAGACTTCAAAGTCTTCCAAAATGCTACTAAAATATCCATTTCAAAACCTAATAAAATATAACAAACAAATCTGGGTGTTACTTATTAACAAACTTTACAAAAATATTAAAAGAAAAAGTCGAAAAAATGCATTGCGTAGAAAGTTGTTTACAGTTTTCTTGAAGTGTCATCAACAACAGATAAAATGTTTTGCTATTCTATTCTCGATGTACAGAATATAAACATAATGCACAGAAAATTATAGTCTGGTGCACAAACAGTGGAGCGAACATGCAGTGTAGATCATTAAATCGAACAGTTTCAAAAACGACCGACCTCAGTCCTTAATCAAAAATTGTGAAGGGTGGTTGCGATGAACACTTGAACACAGCATTCAACATGACCACTCTTCACTGCAGTAATCGACACTAATTGCTTTAAAGGTCCATGGCCATGATCAGACTCACTTGTAAAATTTATGTAGATCTCAATTAGACATTTCACCTTGCATATATATTATGCGAATTTAAGCTTTATTTTATAAATGTATAAAATTAATGTCAACAAAAGATGGCGTTACATTACATTATGCTAAAAATCCTAATCTTAGCAAGTGACCGGAAGTGACATCACAGGTTGGACACAGTCAGTGTTTACTGATTTATTTTAATATTTTTAATAACAAAAAATGCTGTGTTGCATGACAATTGCATCAGTACATAGGTAGAAAATGTGATCTTATAATGCTTTTATTATTTACGCGTATGAAACAAGCATGCCTCATAAAATTCATCATGTTTCCCAAGTTCTCAAATGAATGCAATGAACTCTCATTTTCACGTGGGCCACAAGACCTCAGATTTTTGTGTATGGCATCAGAAAAGTCAAATTATTTCTAGTTTTCCCATATAATATTCCACTTCTTGTTCAAGCCATCAAAATGAGTAATATATGATGTTAATTGACATGAGGTTTATCATAAACTTCAACTGACGGAAAAACTCAACAACTTAGTGCCATTAACTAGAAAACAAGCTGTTAGCTTAGGTGACTGTCACGCTCTATGCATGTTGTGATGGTTATTGCGACTTACCGTGTAGCCACAATACTGCACAATTGGCACATCATAGTGCATTCGAGTTCATCCAAGGTCAATGATTTTAATGTCATTTGAAAGCCAATATTCGACTTCCTGTCTATTAGCAATCAATATCAACCTAGGCCCTATCTTGCACCGTTTAGCCACAATACACCCGATACAGAAGATGACAGACGACGATGGATGACAACCGTGTAAGACGCCTACAGCATTGCTGTAGCATGTCAATAATATCTGTCAGACAGGCGGACGCACGGGCAAGATCCGTAATGCGGCCTGTTAGGACGGCCGTATGAATAGACCAAATTAGAGGCTAGCTATGTGTAGTTCTACACGTCTGCAGACAAGTGAGCCAACATATGATGTTTTCTACTGCAATTAAAACTCACTGGAAACCAACTGCATTTTCAAGGTTTAGCAACACGTGACTGTTGTATTCAGCTTCATCGCCATTAGACGTCACGTTAGTAAGTGTGTCAACCACAGAACTAAAATGAATAATAAGACCCAAACTCTACTCCTTTTAGAGACTTGTCATATGGCATGTTACATGGTTTGCGTAAGCGACTTTTCGGCGTAATGGAATTTTGGCTTTAGTGATGGTTGATGAGCAATGTAAATAAGCAAGCCATCGTCGACACATGCAATGACCAACGTTGTTGACATAATATGACGTTGACGAGTATAGTTGTATTAGGAATGATAAACTTGGACACGACACGCAATTGTTGGTAGGTTGCCAGACTGCTGCTGCTGCCAGTTCAGAGCAAGGGTCGATCGATTGGTCGTTGGAGCTATAAACAGAGCGAACAGACAGAATCTGCAGTGCCTGAGCACTGCTGTCAAAGCGCCAGAAAACGACAGTCAAAAAGATGCAAAAAATCTGTACAAAGCAAAGCATCAACATTCAACATTGTGACAGGCAGCAGTTGAAAAAATGACCTCGTAGTTTTTGTCCCATTCTTTCTGCAGCTTTTTCTTTACTTCCTCCTCTTCTTCCTCTTGAGCCTTCCGCTTCCTGCATGAGCACAACTCTGATAACAATGACAATGACTACAACCCTGCATAAGCAGACGACAGAGGCAAAGGTCACCGTGGCACTAAATTCCATCAAATGATCCACAATCTATCATATTAACAGTACCTCCAAAAAAACTGTCCAAATATTACTCTTGTTTGATTATTCGTGCTTCTATCAAGAACAACTTATGTACCAATTTTTGCTGTCTCATCGATAATTAATTTTCACGAGAGTGATATAGACCTTCAAGATGTGAACCAACACAAATATAGAACTGAGTACTATTACAATTGCAGTTAAATGCAGTAACAATACTATCTGTCATAAACAATAATTATTACTAACAGAGCACATCAAAACATTCAAAAAAAGTCGGCCAAATTAAACTTCAAAGCTTAAACTGTAAGCACAATACAATATATCAATGGCAAACTAAAATTTCACGCGTAACCATCACATATCATCATACTTTTCATGTGCTTCCTTTGTTTCTCTTTCTTGTCGTAGTCTTTCCAGATCCGCGAAGAGTTTACACGTTTGAACGTACACCGCATGCCTGTACTGCAACGGTGACAAAGAACAAACCAATACAACTGTTGGCACTGATTATAATTCAGTCATCAGTTAACATTCCATAACTAAACACTTAATTGACTTGGTGGTGTACCATTAGGCTGTCAAACTTATGACTGAAAGGTTGTGCATCTGAATCCCGATTGGGTAACTATTCAGTGGTTAGTTCCTGGATGGGTGACTGTCAGTGGACACGCAAACCATCTAGGCATGTAACCAACATCAAGGTCAACTCAGTCTTTCATCCCTCAGGGGTAAGTAAATCAAGGACCAGCCTGTCTGACTGGAGTTAAGGCAGGGTGTGTTCACCTGTGTTGGGTGGCAGGTAACTGTTATTCTAACTGACAGAGACGTTTGGAGAAGATAGGTCCGTAATGCTAAATCTGTGCTTATTATGATTTGTGTAATATGCAAAGGAAACACTCCAGTAAACCATTACCATATCTGTTTCATCTTCTGGTACCATGGTTGGTTTTCCTTCCTTCTTTAACCTCTTCTTTTTCGTTCTCACCTACAACAATAAACCACGTAGCAGAACAGATAAACTTTGTGACACATAATATCAAAACATGCCATCATATTTCAGTCCATATCTTAGCTAAATAGTTACAGATTTTAAAAATTCTTTCGCTGGAACATTCCATGGAAAATATGAGACAAAAATTGTAAAGATCCCACTACACATATTTCACAAGGTAATGCAGCAACACATCAAAGTAGACTGGCAGCTAATAATCAGTTACCAGTACTGAAAACAATGACAAAAAACAGAATAAACGTCGCAATGTGCTGTATATACTCACAGCCTCATCAACTCGACTCTTGGCTTCCTCGACAATCTCTTGGCATCTCTTGTAACCTTCCTCGTTCTCAAGAGTCTTGAATGCTTTACTGACAGCTAACGGACCACACACATGTGCACAACACACATCGTGTCATTTCTTCACATGTAAACAAAACTCGTTTTTTGCTTAACTAGACAGAATGTCTCAAATTACTGCCTACTCCAGGTTCAGCTAAAAACAAAAGCAAAATATTGGAAGTTTTGGGGCAGAACATGCTGTCATCCAACTAACAGTGTCAAAGCACTACACAATGAGAGCATTCCTAACTGGGGGCCAGAACTGCTTAAATTATACAATAACCTACAACACATACTGCCAACATACACACATAACACATATACAACAGAAAGAATTTAAAGTATGATCAAAAACAACTGATTTAATATTGCCATGAAAATCACTGGCATGGTGTATTACAGCTGTAATACATCAGCTTAAAAATTAAATACTATTTTAAACAAAAAATGAATCAAATTCTGACTTCGAATGCAAACAGTCAAACACTACATACCATCGAAAGCCTTCTGTGCCCGCTCTGTGTCCTCGAGATTTTTATCAGGATGCACAAGAATTGACAACTAACACAACAGACAGTAAACAAGCACTAACAGCACATTTATAGATGCACAATGACCTATAGCAATGGACAAAGTCAGCCCAATAAAAGCAATAACGTCGCTGACACTACAGAATCTATTACTAAAACAACTGGTTTACTGACATTGTTCCTAAGGTGGAAAACTGGCAAAAATGCAAGAAACACTATTTAGCTGTCATTCTTAAGAACATATATTCTCAATAAACATTACAGTATTACAGCACATTGATCAAGATGCAAACATTACGAACCCAGCGTAAATTTATCCACAAAGCAACTACGTTGAACTACCACACAAATATCACCTAGGCATGTCAATGCTGATGAACAGGAGACATTTAAACTCCAAAGACAACCAACTTGTACAATTCTGACATTAATAATAGCGACTATCATCGAGAAAAAAGTTCAAAGAACATGCAAACTGAAAACACTGCAGCTAGAAAATCAGCTTCATATCTGGAACAACAGTCCATATTTACAAAAATAAAAGGCAGCACATCTAAGTAAAAGCTCCACTAAAACATGGTTTAGTTGTGTGCAAAACTGGCAACAAACAGTCAAGTCAAGCTGTTCTCAAAAACTGACTGTGCATACTACAGTGTACTGCATTTGCAACAAGAAATTAGCAAATGTGACAGACAATTCATCAAATTAACTCACTCGTCGAAACTTCTGCTTCACTTCATTCAGAGGCGTTTCAGGGTCCACCTGCAATACCTATCACAAAAAACAACATACTGATCTGTAAATTATGCAGTTATGTGCCAATGCCAAATGCCAAGTACAACAGTGGCAATGCTACCCTTGCTTTTAGTTTGACCAAACAACACAGAGAACCCATATTGCATTGGCTTTTGATGCTATACAAAGTTTGCAAACTAATAAAATATTGAACAAGTGTGTCTCTAAGGCAGTGTTTGTCAACCTTTTTGCTGCAGCGGAACCCTTCATAAGTGTCAAAATCACTCACGTATCCCCATGGCATGCAATGATCCATGAGTTTAATAGCGTATGCAAAGTGGAATTTTCAGGGTGTCTGGGGACCAATGTCCCCAGCAGAGTCGAGAGGCAGAAAATCTGTGGTAGTCTGGGGCAAAACCCTCAAACGCTGACGATAAAGCAGCAGGCAAAAAACCTGTTTAATTTGACCGTACTAGATAATATTATTTAACATTTTTATTTCACCCGTATTTCCCGTAACCAAAAATACTTTATGAGGCGGTCGCCCCAAAAATTATCACTGGATCTTTTACGTTTTCACACCCATGGACAGCTAAGGGCGTCTGGACCCCCCAGCCAGTTGCGCTAATGGGCGAAGCTTTTATATTTTTTTTTTCAAGCAGAATGTTTAAGGAAATGAAGGTTTTTCAATAAATGGACACACGTTTCCTTAACACTGAAACTAATAAGTTAGTGTTCAGTGTTCAATGCAAATATTCTAACATTGTTGACAACAAGAAAAATATTTAACACTGTATGCAAAAGTAGATGGCTGGAAGCACTAATTTGGAACTGAGCATATTCGGTGCATAGTACTTCAATCTATGGCTTAATCTGACGTAATTTCGCATGCTAGATTATTTTTATTTTTTTCTACTGACAAGCCGTGGAACCCTTGGCAGATGCTTGTGGAACCCCAGGGTTCCGTGGAACCCCGGTTGAAAATCACTGCTCTAAGGCAACTAAGTCATAAATATGAGTTACCACCTTAGCAAAAACTCTAAGTCGTACCTGGTAAATGTGAAAAAGTAATTATTTTAACTAGTGTTAACTTTGTAACAGTGTTATTTTCTTAATAAAAACTAACTTGTAAATGCATTAACATGTTAATTGCAGCATACTAACTTGATATTTCTACAATAAAAAACTGTTAGACTTGAACTGTTGCAGTTGTATGATCTGGACAGTCCATGTTCGACATCAGTACCAAAGAACTAAAGGATTCTGGTCCAGAAATGCACACGACAAGTAAAGTCAATATAATCCTGCACTAACAACAGATGTATAATATTGTCAAATGTAGAATCAAAAGTACACTTGCATCAAATGGATTTAAGTTGAAGTACGTTGCTCCTGGTCTTGTTAGTCGATCAATCTGCTGCTTGGGAGTTAATACTGAATCTTGTTTCTCGATTTCTTTCACCTTTATAACAGATAAATGTATGCCATGTAAACAACAGCATACTGCACAAGACAACAAGAGCAGCCTATTCATACAGACATTTGTAGGCCTAATTCAGGCATTTGGTGCACCGAATATGCAAGAAGTTCAGATGCCACTATGTTTATTTATCTGACATACCAGTGTTAATCCTAACCCTAACCTTAGAGACAGTAGAACAGTTATTGGAAGTATATGTTAGGTACCTCTGACAGAAAGATAAGCAAAGACATGAGGCGTGTCCGGTAACTTAGCCGCTGTGAGCGACTGGCAGCTGCTGCACTAGCCGCTACAACTTTTCGTCAAACAACAATCTACGTTAGCAGCTAATGCAGATGAACGTGACATCAATTTGTCCACTAAAAATGGCTGCTGCTGCTGCTTGTAAGAGGCGAGTTTCAAGTAGAAATAGCAATTAAGAAAAAGATTTTACATTAATGTTGTTTTACACTGTTCAATTTAGATAAGTGATTTTTCAACTTTCATCTAAAAACTGATACGTTCAGAAGCCCGGACGTTAGCCTGAACTGTAACATTGCGTAAAATTTTTACGCTACAATGTGCTCGTAGCGGCTTACTGTAGCCGAGTGTCCAGTAGCTTAGCAGCTGCCAGCCGCTCGCAGCAGCTAAGTTACCGGATGCGCGCCTATGATGTTAATGTTTGAAAGTAGCTTGTAGTTTATAACCTATCATAGCCAGTGGCGGTTTTAGGCCCGGGCTGGGGGGCACAGGCAGCCCAGTTTTGCTCCAGGCCCCTCCAGTTTCTTGGCCACCCATGATTTTTTTTGCAAAGATAACACAATTTTTTGATTTTTTGCCTTTCCAAATTTTAGAAAAGCGGCCAAATTTGTGGCTTCCATTGAACGTCCAAAAACCAAAAGCGTTTCAGCTTGAGGGGGCTTTGCCCCCTAACCCTCTGACCAGGGGCCCTGCCCCTGGACCTCGCTGGGGGCTCTGCCCCTAGACCCCCGTTATAGGCTCGCGTTACCGCGCTCGCCATCCGGCGGGGGGTCGTGCCCCGCCCCCCAGATACTGCGAGCTAGAACCGCCACTGATCATAGGGTTGCATACAACTAATTTACCTCAGAATAAAAATCGTTAAACAATTCTTCGGAGCTTTTAAGAGGATCCGACTCAGCAGCTGAAGGTTTTTCTGCATCAGTTTGCTCCGCACCAGCATCCATGTTTCCGCGATGTAAACAATAAACATCAACACTGAATATGACGTAACGAACTTTTAAGTAAGTAAACGCTAGTTCTTTATCGGCGCCAGGCGCTGACTAGAAACAGAACCCTAGCTACCGCTAGGGAAAACGCGCACTACTGACCTTCAACGTCATTCAATTCCAAAGTTGATGATTTTCATGTCATCTGAAAGAGCAGATGCCACTTGGCACTTCCTATTAGCCCTATCTCTCATCATTTTCCAAGATGGTCAGTTTTCCGTTGAAAAACGCACCTTTAATTACATTTGAGCTCAAATTTGAAAATGTTTTTGCACTGCATTCCCCAAATTTTGTACGCAAAGAGCTTCGACAAAGCGCTAATTATTTATATAAAAACTTTTCTTTTATGACCTCCCGCTAGCACGGGTAGGCCTACTTCCGTTACAAACTGACAGATAGGCGACAGACACATCGTGCCATCGACGCGCTATACAGCATAACTGTATCGCGTCAAAAATGTGGCGCTGAATATGCATAAGATTTTCCTAGACGAAGAACTTCGTCCTAAATATTAGCCTAGAGCTATATTGTATACATACGGACAGCTTAGAACTAGGCTAAGATTTTCCGTACTTTCGCACAAAAGTATAGCAGTTCGTGTTTGTATGTTTTTCAATATTTAATTTGTTTGAATCCGAATCTGTTTTAATCATTCCGATAACTGTCCAGCCACACCATACATTTGTTTTATGCTGACCACCACTGTTCAATAATCAGTTTTTGTCGCACTACAGCTATGACAGGATTGTGTGTCACGAATGTACTGTGGCTAAACGGTGCAAGATAGGCCTGGTTCAAGGTTGCTATTGATCACTAATAGGAAATAGCATACGTCCTTTTAGACCAGATGAAAATCATTGACCTTGGATGACCTTGAAGGTCACTCACAACCAGCACGGTCAGCTATCCTAGCAACAGCTGGGCTTCTAATTCCATTGTTGTTATGCTTCGCTCTTTCAGAAGCGGAGGCTAACAGTGCTCCTAAACTCTATCTTGGCATTGTGTGCATGCATGTGTATACACTATAACATTATCTGACATCAAGAATACTTACAAGTATACAGCAAGTGAAAAAAGACCAGCTTCTGTAGTTTCATAAAGATCTAAGAGCTGAAAGTTAAATAAGTATCCTCACAGACAACAAGTTTAAAGTTACCACTCTGGTGTATGCATTCAGCAAATTCTTCCACAAATAAAACAAAATACTGCTGCTATCTGTTGTGCCATAATATAGACCTATTTATCCCACTATGAGATTCACAAAATACCCATAATCACAAACAGTAAGTTAAAATTTCAACAACAAGATGGCTAACGAATGACATTCAATACAAATGCAAAATCCTCACACAAAACATAAGCACACGTTAATATCTTTATCAGTGTCAGTGACACTAACTACACAAGGATTGTTCACCTGCATTTTACATGTGACTAGTGTATGATTAACGATTATGGCATCATATCAAGCCTTATTACTAATATTATCATTATAAATAAATTCATATGCACACTGATACAAGTGGAACACACACGCTTTACTTAAATCGAGAAACTGAACAGTTTTGGAAACATTTAACCTCTATCACTGAGAGAGCGAGTGAGTAAAGCTGTACATCCAGCCTGACAGCACAATAATTGAAGCTATTTCCAAAAATGCTCAACTACTCTATCAATATAAAGCATAAAGTTTCATATTTCTATGTGCCACCTGGTAAGTAATGTAACAAGTGCATTCACAATCTCTTGGGATAAGGAACAGTACATGGCCAGCAGCATAAAAAAAACTTCTTGCGGAGAGGCCCAGGGAGATATGAAAATACACAAATATGCCCAACAACATAAAAAACTGTGAGTATTTACTATTTAAAACTTTTTCAAATATTTCAAACCAGGGTTGATACACCTGGGCCGATATCCAAATTTCTGGGTAAACCCACCTGAAAACCGCTAAAAACCCACCCAAAAACTCACCCCAAACTTAATCAAATTTAAGTTTCTTGTTTCACTAGTTACGGCAAAATATTTCACGTTGTATTATGTCTAAGTTTTTAAAACAATTAAACCTACAAATTTGCGAATATTGGTATATTTTATGCTGCACGGAGCAAACTGAAAATCACATGAATCAACCAACCAAAAACCCGTACATGTCCCAAAACCCATTATGTTGGGTTTTAACCAGTTTAGCCTAAAACCCCCCAAAAACCGAAACCCAAAACCCACTGGGTTAGGCTTTATTTTTAAAAAAACAGGTTTTTTTGCAATCCTGTTCCGAACAAGGCCATTCACAACGCAAGAGAAACACGACCCTGAGGTGCCAGGCATCAAGAGTAAACTACAAAACTGTCAGTCTTTTGATGAAGTCCTTTCACTCCTTGCGACTGCATGCTGTATGACTGCGTCCGACGCCGTCGGCCACCATGACGGAACATAAGTCTCTGCTTCAGCTATCTTAGAATCATCCACTCGGACTTCCAACCTGCCTTTGCCAACGACGTCATCGATACGAAGCAATCCCAAAGCACGTGGACCAAAGGCACTGCGAACTTTTCCGCATTCTTTGCCGCTGGCATTAAAAACAACAGCTCCTGGCTGGATGTCCTGTGTTGCCCTGTCACACACAACGCTGATGAACCGATAACTGGTTACATATTACCAACAACAAATGGTCCACAGAAACTACAGATTAAAAGAAAGTTGTGAAGTCTCAATAACGTAAAAACTTAATTAAATATTGACTAAACCAGGGGTCTCAAACTTGCGGCCCGCGGGCTGCATGCGGCCCGCGAAGACGTCATTTACGGCCCACGACACATTATCTGAAATTCTAAAAATTTAGGATGGAAATAAGTCATTTTATTCATTTTACAGCATTTTTCCAGTAACCCAGGG
>Ga0209671_1002506_pt1 | contig 16881 bp, 9 predicted proteins | sample WorMetHERISLAND2_2_FD_187401 | JGI IMG/M metagenome (GOLD analysis project Ga0209671, IMG submission 187401) | Marine gutless worms symbiont microbial communities from Max Planck institute for Marine Microbiology, Germany - Olavius geniculatus... | ecosystem: Host-associated > Annelida >...
ACCCCCCAGGTAGTCTTAAGGTGAGGGGGTCAAAAAATTTTTTTCGCTCGCTCCGCTCGCGAAATTGTCCCTCCCACCTTTAAAACCGTGGCGCCGCCCCTGACCCCACAGCATTGTTATGTAGCGCATCCTAGTAGGTCGCATTTCGAGTCTTGCGCATCTCTCCGTCCGTCTGTCCGTACAGTATACCTGTCTGTCATGTACGCACTACATGTAAAAAAAGAGGCAAAACAATTAATATTATTATCAAACTTTGAAGACGACATTGACAGACGTACCGTTGTTAAGCAAAATGCACGATGAGAGTTGATGAGTTAAAAAGCAAAAATCTAACAAGTTACAAAAATGAAAAAAAACATCTTGGAACAGAATACATTTCACACGTAACCATTGACTCAGTTGTTTTTTCTGTTTTTAAAAGACTTTTAAAAGCTTAACATTTTTGAAAAAAAAGCTTTGTTTCTTATACGCAACCACGCAAACTTACCTGGTTCTCGGGAAACGTGGGTGAATTATCATTGAGATCCAGTATCTCGACATCAACCCCGAGTGCTCGCGCTGATGACGAACTTGTTGACCTGACGCTGACCTCGAAGCTGACCAGACACCGGGGCTCAGACGAGTCTACTGATGGGTCTGCCTGACTACTGACGTCCCAGTCCGTCTCCGAACCACGTGAACACAACGCCTCGCGGTCCAATACACCCACCTTCACACAGTACAGAAGAAATTAAAGAGAATAAGTTAGGTAAATTCATCTAATTATTTACTACGCACTTTTTGCTAGCTTTTGCAATTTTGGTTTAATTTTTATTTCCAAGCTCGTAAACCACTGGTCATGTTGAGTAAAATTGGTGGTAGTTTCGTAATGAGACCCGTCGACAGCCACAGCCCGGGAAACCATTCTCGCATGGCCCTTAATGGGGTGATGTTAGGGCAAGGGGTTGTCCCCGAAATTAAAGTTGGTGCAATTATAGCCTTAAAATATGACATTTAGTGGCAAAAGGTTTAGTTATTTTTCTGAGTTCTTAATATCTTTTTAACAAAAAAATTGAGATTGGGAGATTGGACTTCTGTCTTCCCTGTCTACGCCATTGTGTGGGAGAGATAGAAGCCTAAAATTTAAAAAAATGAAATAAGGATAACTAAAAGTAAAAAGAAACTAAAACGAGAAAGAATTTAAACAAGTGCAGATATCCGAAAAATCACGATGAATAGCACAGACCGTGCGTATGACGCCTGATCGTCGGTCGACGTTGAACGGTAGATGTGTGGGTCGCTGACGACGTCTGACGCTGAACGTCGACGAGCTCGACGCTCCATCTGACTGCTGCGGGTATTCCCCAGCGTCACGCCGTAGATCACCCACGAACGTGTTGTCAGGCTGGCCCTCCAGCACGGAGAAGCTAAGTCGACGTGACTGACGGGCCGCCACCGCGTGGGTGATGTGACCAGCCAGTAGGAACAGGCTTAAAACTACGATCATCCGCTTCCTCCGAGTTGTCAACTGATCCAACACCCCGCTGAGTTCAACAACCGTCATATTGCCCCAAGTATCGCGCTCTGTAGAGATCTGCTTTCTGCTGGAATACGCTGCTGCTGCCGACTAAATTATATCAACGATGTTGTCTTTTCTCAAAATCTCACCGCACCCGGCAGAAATTTTTCTTCCGTTCTGCTAGAAGCCTGGAATACGCTACACGGCCAAAATTATAGCAACGTTCTCTCTAGTTTGCTTCAAAACGCGGCGTTTTCCAAGCGCAAAATGTTCAAAAAATTGACGTTGACGCAGCTCGAGAAAGTGCACAGTGCAAACTTATGAGCGGGACTAGATGTTGGTTGACTATAAAGCGACTCTAAAATATTTCTTCTGGTGGAGCATCAAATATAATTCATAAACCGATGCCGTAATCCACATGATTTCAATCGACTGCGGTCTTGGCCTGTAAATAAAAAGAATAACTGCAAAACGGTCTTCATTCTTGTTAGTTGTTCTGTAGCTGCAGAGCTTCATGGTAAATATTTTTTAGAAGCAATGAATCGATGTTTTTCGACTATTTGTTTGTTCGTCTTTGCGGTACTGCAGTTATTCTTAGCTAATAAAACGTGGATCACAGAATCAACACCCGCAGCCACTCTACGAGTATCTTCACGGTGGCATTATCACGTAGACCTAAAGCCAAATTATTAGCACTTAGCTAGCGTAGAAGCTGCTTACAAACATCGACGTATAGGTCTAGTTTTTTTATAACCAGCAGACTGCAGTTAGTTAAATTTCACGTCAGCTCAATGTTTACATCATCAACACCATTAGACCTACGCGTCATTCATCTTCGGTCATCGATGTTCTTTGACGATCCTGCATCACAGCAGACAAACTCGTAATCACATTATAACATATTAATTATTTTTTATTAGTCTTAAAAACTGAAACAAGTGAAGCGCCTTTTACGATTTTGGCCTCCCAAAACCCATCTCGCTGCAACAGTTTTAATCGTGTGTGGGCAATTCAATTCACATAACTGTGTTATGTTGATTCGTCAAGTGAAAAAAAATCCTTCCGAGTTCAACTTTTCGCACCCAACTTTTTTTCAGGAAACATTCCATTTTGCTTTCACCTGAGAGTGGAGTCGGCGCCTCTGTGCTCAGCAATGTGCAGTAGGCCTAATCTGTTCACACCGACCACACCTCGTAGATCAGTTTGAGGCGCAAAAACACGACATGGACCCACGACCAGGGGGCTTTTATTCTCCCAAATCTCGAATAAAAAATTCGAAATCCGGCTAAATTTCCCCATTACTTTCCTCTCCTTTCCACGTTTTCTCGCCCATTTCCCCCCACTCCCCTGCCTATCCTTTATCCTCATTTCTCTTCATTATGTTTTCCTTTTTTGCTCCCCCTTTCTCTTCCCTTTTGCGTTCCATCTTCCCCTCCCTTTCCCGAGGGCCCTACACTCTTAGCCCAGCTAAGGGCCTGGTAAACTGTGAACAATTTTGCATATGCCTTTAACAAAACTCTCCTCCCCCTATTTTTCACTCGGTGCAAGCTGCGCCCACCAGGTATAGAGATATAAGCCCCTGCATACGACGCCCGGTGCAACTCATGTGTCTCTGTGATGTACTGCAACAGGTGGGTCAACCGCGAGCGCCAAAACAACACTGTAGACATTGATCGCGTGGCGCAATTGTCGCTTGCTGACACCGCTAAAAAGGTTAAGAGTGTGTATAGCTTTTCATGGAAAACCCAGTTCAGAGCTATTCGGAGCGTCACCTGCCATACGGAATCACATGGTGCTAGCTGCTACCCGACATAGGTGAACGCGCCCCGCCTTAACTCCAGCCAGGCAAGACGTTACTTGATTTATGTATACCGCGGATGGATGATAGCGACCCGACTGGGAGTCGAACCCAAGACCGCTTGATCACAAGTCCGACTCCCTAATCACTAAGCCATCAAGCCACCGAAACCGCTCTGTTCAGAAGATTGCAGCGACAAGCGCATCTTCATTTCATCGTCGTCTTTCGACTTTTACGTATGCATGTTCCGCCATTCTGACGTTATTGTGCCCAGCATAATGCACGAACACAAGATTGCCCTATCATCGCAACAAGCGCTGCGCGATGTTATAGACCTATTCACGCTTATGACCGTTATCGCGTCATGGATGCGACATGCAGCGATCGTGATAAATAAGTAGCTAAACGACGCCGCAGCGCCACGAGCAGTGTAATCAACCCACAATTCCTAGATGTTCTCGCACGAACTAGGTCGCCGATGTTGCATGTGGCTTTGCGGAGGGGAAGCCATTTTGTAATTACTTCGCAACTAACACAACTTATATAGCCGAGATCGATCAACGTTATGGATGGACGGATGGACGGACATACAACTTACGGTGTGCGCAGGTGGATTGGTTGCGTGACGATGTAGGTGTCAAGACTTGCGATCAAAAGGCCGTGAGTTCGACTACCGGTCTGGTTGCTATCAACTGGTTACTACCTGTACTGGTGACTATCTGGTGCAGACAGGTAAAGAATCAATAAAACCAATCACCAAGGTCAACTCAGCCTTCTATCCCTCCGAGGTAGATAAATCGAGTATCGCCTATCTGGCTGTGGTAAAGGCGGGAGCGTTCACCTGCATTGGGTAACACCGTGTGATGATCCCAACCCACATGGTAGATACGCTCCGTAGCTCTGGGTTGGGTTACCATTAAGAGCTACAGAAAACTTTTTGCGCGCGAAAGCAGCTATGCTTTCAGCGCGTCTTAGCTATCGCAATTCTGTCCGTTTGTCCGTCTGTCCGTCTGTCTGTCACACGGGTGGATCAGGCAGCAAAAACGGTCCAAGCTGGGATCTCCAAATTTTCACCATCGGCTGCCTGGAAGACTCTAGTTTCAGGAACCGTAAAGCTTTTCCATAAATTCGAAGGGGGTCTCCCCGAACGAGGGCGCTAAATGAGAGGGGGTGGTCAAAATATGCGATTTTCGGCCAATAACTCGCTTTATCTCAGTAACGGTGCGAGATAAGACCTAGGTTACTATTAATCACCAATAGCAAATCGTATACTGGCTGTCGATTGGAGCCGAATTCAATGACCTTGGATGACCTTAAACGCCAAAATAGGGGGTTTTACAAAATTTTTTCGCGATATCGGGCTGCGCAAGTCTATATCATTCACAAGAAGGCGCCACCGTCGCCAACGCCACACGCGCCTATGGCCGATGCGTATTATGGTCCCGATGGGCCGAGTCCAAGTGATATGCGATTTTCGAAACTATAACTACTGAACTGGAAATGCTATAGGCTTTCGCGCGTCTCGTGAGCTTTGCTCAAATTTCTTGTTACCTTTAGACCTACGTGTATCGTGGGTTGTAACGACTCTGCGAACGGTGAACGTAACGCCATACTGCAATTTTAATTGTGGGCTTTGTGGCTATGACTCTGTCGTAGCCTCAGACTGCTACAGAGTCAGCCTGCGGAACTTTGGCGCCTATAGCGTGGTTATCAACGGCAGCAGCTATACGGCAGATTGTTATTGACTCCAGCCGTGCGAAAACTGCGCGACATCAGCACATCGGCGCGGCTGAATGATTGCAGTTCAGATGTCCGGCGTCAGGGGGCAGCACGCTGTCCGCTCTGCTGGATCGTATGATCATCCCAATGGGTACACACTGCAGTACTACTAGACTGATTGTTTAACCAGCGATCGATCACCACTGTAATAGACCGATCGTGTTTTGCTAACGGTATAGGATAGGCTAGACGGCTGCGCGCGAAACTCCCGGAATATTCATGACACGATAGTGGTTAAACCGTCGGCAACAGCAACTATCATCACGGGCGATATCATAGGCTATATAGGGTGGCACGATAGGTCGTAAACGATTTCGATTTCAAATATAAGGTTGTTATTAACAGTAACCAACAATAATTTTATGTCATCTCATAGATGCATTCAGTGAAATTATTCGTGTAAAATTTCACAGCTCAGTAATCGTCACATCGTAATAGAGATCTAGTCTACATTTTGCCTACATAAAGTTTCATCGTCTAGGTAAAAAGTTGCACGGTTAATAATATAGTTAATGTATCTGTCGCCACGGAGACCCATGCATTTACAGCTCTTTCTGATATCATGCTTTTAGAAGCTGACTTCTTTTAAAATTCACATTTAGCACACACAAAGCGAAATGTGATTATGCGAGCGAGTCCATGTCAATTTGCCTGCAAAAATTCCCCCTTCGTTCGCTTCCGGGCTTCCCCAAATAAATTTAGATTGACGCTGTTGCGTGTACACGCTACTTATCGCAGGGTATTGCAGGGTTGAACAAGAAGAACGGAACTGTTAAACTAAATCGAGAGAATTTAAACAACAACGAAAAAAACATAAAAAGCGGTACAGTAGGTCCAATTCGAAATCGTATATGGCCTACGTCAAATTCAGTCCGAGAGGCGACAAATCCGAACCGTAATAACAAAGCGAAAACAAAACAGACTAAGTCTTAATTAAAAGATTCAGTGAGAGAACAACACAACGTTTGCTGAACGATGTACTGGTGACTGATAAGATGTTTCAGATTCTGTCGCAGTAGAAAGATAAAACTGCCTCTGTTAAACAACAGATCATACTAAATATCATTCACACAGCCATTTCGACAAGATATTTTAAAGGCGCATACAGACCGACGTAACTGAACTGAACTGAACTGAGCTGAGCTGAGCTGACATGGTTTAGTTTTCGATGAACTGACCAATGGGCGAGCACGGCGAGCCCACTGGTCATTGGTTGACACGCGCGTGCACGTAGTCACGTAGTAAGTCACCGACGCCGTTAGACGGTGTCTACTGTAATGCATTACTGTTTGTCCATTGGTTAGTTCGCCAAGAACTAAACCATGTCAGTTTAGTTCAGTTAGGCCTACGTTGCTCTGTTCGCGCCTTAATGGAACTCTTCGAGAAAAATCCAATGCACTAAATAGTAAATCGTACATAAGCTTACAAATTACAATAATCGCGGTAACTCACGTTTTAAGGTTTCTCCTCTGAGCTCTTTCATTCTAATACACACGCCAGCTGTAGGCAGTAAGTGTGTCTTAGAACTATGGTCTTTAAGCTGGCAGTTGCCGCAATACAAGACACGTCATATTATTGTATCCTTGTATGAAGACGACATGCGTTTAAACACACGTTACGTCTGTACATGTCATGCGTACTATAGCGCGCACCTGTGACGATTACATCGCGCGTGCAGCATAACATCAAGCTGGTGTCACACTAGATAGTTTCCGTTAAACACAGTTAAGTACAGAATTCGACGATGCATTAAAACCAGTGATGCAAAATGTGTCGGCCGCTCACGTACAGCTGTATAAAACTCTAACCCTAATCCTACCCTGAGCTAAAAATTGGCACAGCGATTAGGCTACTTCTACGTGGGAAACGTTCGCGCTGATCTCTGGTTTTGTACGCCTTTATCCGACCGTACTTAGGTAGCGATCGAGCTTATGGCACGAACTGTCGTCTGTCTGTCTGTCTGTCACGGATATATTGTGGCAGAACGCTGCGAAATAGGATCTAGGTTGCCATTGATCACTAATAAGAGATTGCATATTGACTTTCAAATGACATAAAAAAATCGGTGACCTTGGATGACTTAAAGGTCATAACGCACTGTGGTATGCCAACTGTGCGATATTGTGGCTAAACGGTAAGTCGTAGGGGGTCGGCGATGGTCGATGGTCAGATAAAGCGCTGGCGACTTTCTCCTATAGACTGTCAATAGTATCCATGTCCCCATCTGCAACTGTTTGGCCGCAATTTTTAGTGGAAACTTTCAAGCATTAAGTGGCCTTATCTTGGAAACAGTCGGTTAGAGATAGGGCCAGGGTAACTATTAATTACTAATAATAAAAAGTGGCATACGCCCTTTCAGATTACATAAAAATCATTAACTTTGGATGACCTTGAAAGTCACTGACAACCAGTACGGTTGGTTTTTCTACCGACAGCTGGTCTTTTTGTTTGTTGTTGAATTAGGAACCCATATGGCACAGACAGACGGACGGACGGACTGATAAGACCCACTATGCGGTCTATTAAAACGGCCACGACGTAACTAAAGCACGACGTTTTTTCCGACAACGGAAATACTGTCAGACGAGACGGATCTTTGTCGACGCAAGAAACTGTCACGTCCGACACGAACTTTAGAGTACCCAATACAGTGATGACACGCATACTTCACGCTAAATAGACCGCTTAGATAGGCCTATAGTTACGGTGTTCGGTGCGTGAGATGAAAGCCAAGCTCATACTACACAATTGCTCTTATAGGCCTGTATATGGTCGTCTTTATTGTCAGCACTGGACAGTACAATACGCCGTGTCTTGAGCTCCTATTTATTTCAGGCTAGTACTGTTAAGTAAGTATATCTTGTACCTGTAATAGGTGCTTGGTGGTGTAGGGCATACTGGATGGGTGTGTCAATCAAGGTTAGAAAAGACTGTCTTTTGACAGAAAAATTTACTTTATATGTTTTTAATGCTTTCTGGCTTTTACAGTTGTAAAGGTTTTAAAAGTTTTTTTTACGTTTACGTGTACAAAAAAAAACAGAACACAAGTTGCAATTCTAAGACTCAGAAAATGTCCCGTCGTATTTGTTGAATAAATTATGTCACATTACTATTGAATTATAATTAAATTTGATTTGTGTTATAAATTATAGAACAAATAAAAACGTTAAAACTTAAACTTTGGACTTTAAGATTATTAATAATTTTTGAAACTTTAAACTCTAGGTTTTTCGAAACAATTTTTGGTCCCGGTGTCAAGCAAATCTATTTTCAATACGCTGGAATACAAGTCAGATTAATGCTTTTTTTCAATTAGACTTAGTCATTAGTCAAGGGAAACCGAGTCTTTCGTGAAGTTTGGTTTTCGTTACCGATCAATCACAATAAATAATACACACCAACGTCACTCAAAAGCGAGTCCTAATAGGCGCAATACTGTTATACTAATAGGCTAATAAAAGTGTTTACAGCGTGGCCATAAACGAAAACGTGATTAACTATAAAACATTTATACACGCACGCCTTCTTAACAATTCAGATCCGCGAGACCTTGCGGCTTGAGTGAAGATGATGAAGTGGTTCGTGATTATCCTAAGTACATAGCCTACAGCAGACATATTTGCAATATGCTTGTGCATGTGGGCTTCATGCCTGAATGGAATGTCATGAAATTTGTGTTTCATGAATCGGAACTTGTCAGCTATCGTGTCGGCTTAAAGAAATTCACGCGGAGCGTTTCTGCTCACGTTAATATCAGCTTACAGCACATTTCAGAAGCTTGCCGGTCGTCACACGACGACTTGCAATGGGCAAGCAGTAATGCATTACAGTAGACACCGTCTAACGGCTTCGTTGACTGAGTGTCTATGCTCACGTACTCGTCAACTAATGACCAATGGGTTCGCCCTGTTGGCCCATTAATTAATCAGTTCGTCAAAAACTAAAACGCGTGTCAGTTCAGTTGAGTTACGTCGCTCTGTACACGCCTTAAGAGCGCACCAATGTATGCTCTTAGAGCGCTTTTAGAGCCAGCTTGTAATGTCAGCTTCCTTGCATAAACGGGACATTATTTATCTCCGCCCACCGTCATCCCCACCCGCCCGTCGCCGTCGATAACCAGCACTCTGAGACACTCCAGCGATCAAATGAAACTCACATCGCGAAACATAGTCGTGACAGAAAGGTTCAACGTGCCGCCGTTATGATAATTACAGAGCAGGCTAAGGGCGGTGTCGTCAAGAAAGAGCGAAAGGCTGTCGTAGATGAGAAGGGAGAATTAAAAGACGCGTGGTAACGTAGCGCAGAAATGGGCCCCAATTATTTTCTGCTTCGTTACGATATAATGTGAATTTCTGTATACGGCCTATACTAGGCCTACGACAACGCGTTGATGTGTCTTTCCGGCACATCGGTAGAATATATACGGGCTAATGTCCTACTCTGCGTCCGACACCGCGTAGCAGGCTATAGTTCATACGGAAAAACTTCCGTACGTCCGTTCCCCACACTGATCGTCAACGCGCGCAGATCAGGAAATGGCACAAGTCGTGTTTTATCATATCATCATATGCAGTGGACTCGGAAGACAGTCGTTCACGATGTGCTATGACATAGATTGAGTGTAACCACAGATGCATGATGGGTCATCAGTGTAAGTCCATGCACTGGTGGAGACTGCATGGCTGCAGATCGTCCAGTGCCTGATCGGGAAACGATTGAAACGCGTCTCGCGTTTGTTCATCACAGTCCCACGCAGAACGCTCTGCGCAGCCTGCGCGCCGCAGCTCAGACCCATCCTTTTATCTCAAAACAGAGAACGAATTTTCACGACACAATTTTATTTCGGCTGCTGCAAGACCGAAAGTAGCCGAATCTATCTGACTTGTCGGTCTGGGTTGGTTTTTCATCGATTCGTTTATTAAAACCATAAAGCGAGGCCATTCAACACGTCGACAGACGACCAATCAAAAACATATAAATTGATTGACTGACTGCTTTAGATCGATCAATCAATTACATTTGTCTGAAAAATTCTACCTAAACACGCGGAGTATGATCACGTCTTTGACTGACAAGCGCTGCCAAAATAAAAAGCCACATATACCGAGTGCAAAAGTAAATAATACACTACAGTAAAGTGCGAATGTAAGATCCTACTATTTAGACGTGTTCTGTTGCAGTTTGTGTCTCTGTTTGCGATTCTTTTTCTCGCACTTTTGCTGTTTTTAAAGTGAAGCTACGGCCATAGGGCGTTGAACATTATCATTTAATAAATATTATTATATTTTTGTTCATTAATTTTAGCTGCATGCACCTTTTACTGTAGACCTACTCTTGCTATTTGGTTCTTGTCGTAGGAATTGAAGATTAATTGTTTGATTGATTGATAAACTATGACAAAAAAATGATTGTTAATGCATAATATTTTAAGTAGTGTGTTTTGTCAAACAACAACGGCTATAACGTAGTTCTTTAAAGGGATTATGTCTGTATAGCGTGAGACACAGTGAACTATCATGTGCAAAACTGCATGTACAATTGCACATTTTGCCAATACAGGACAGACTTCAGCAGGAGCTCAGCTTTGAGGTTAAGCTCTGTATTCAGTTGCACTCCGTCCTGAAACTTGCTATGTACATCTATCTGCCACGCAGCTAATTATATGTCAATCACAACAACGTGTAGTGGTTTGTTCACGAATAGCCATAGAGCAAGTGAACACCATCACTGCATGTATACGCCGATAGCCTCGTTCCATACAAAACTTGATTCATTCTTTCACAGCAACAAAGTTATCTCTTTTCAAGTCTTTTTTTCTCCTTAGCTTCTGTCCCTTTTTGACGGAACTGAACGAATCACGTACCAGCTTATCTGCCGCAAAAAACCAACTCTGTTCACCATGTTTAAGATTTACAAGAAATTTGAGCTAATGCTCACGAAACGAGCGAAAGCCTAGGCCTATAGCAGCTCCTGTTCGAAAACTGTCAGTCTATCTCCGTCGCAGTTCATTCTTGGAGTGTGCGCTGCAGCCGAAGATTGCAAAAATCAATAAAACCCCTTATCTTGGAAGTTCAGGGTCTTTCAAAGTCACTGATGTTGATACGACTAAAAAAACTGGTCACTAGTGCTTGTTGTGTTAGGCAGCATGCCATGCTTATCTGCAACCGTTTTAACAAAAGACTGGCCAACAACGGTAAAATAACGACTTTTACGGGGAACCGCTCTCTTCTGCTCTCGTGCGCAGGTTTCCTTGAACCTAGAAAATCGAAACTTAGACCATCGAAATCTACGTTTAATGCTGAAAATTTCCTATGCAGTTTCTCCATGCCTATTTCAATTGATTTCGGCGCAATTCGTTTTTGAAATGTGTCTCGCAACCCGAAATCGCCAAAAAATTTATTAAAAACTATATTTTGGCGTTCAGTGTCATCCAAGGTCATTTAATTCGGCGCCAATCGAGAGCAGTGTATAATTAATAGTAACCTAGGCCCTATCTCGCACCGTTACTGAGATACAGTGACTTATTGGCTGAAAATTGCAAATTGTTCCACTCCCTTCTCATTTAGCGCCGTCGTTAAAGGTGACCCTTTCGAATTTATAAAAAAAGCTTTACGGTTCCTGAAACCGTAAAGATTTGGTGATCTTATCTTGCACCGTTTTTGACTGATCCACCCGTGTGACGGACAGACGGACAGAATTGCTAAGACGCGCTAAAGCAGTACGACTGACACTGATTTATTATTTCGTCTCGTGCCATCAGGCTTATTGCAACAGTACGTATCAACGAAGTTATCTTACGTCAGTGAGATTTCAGCGCCAGGGCTGGAAAACTCGTCGAAAAGACATGGGTAAAATTTGTAGTTTTGCGAATATCAATTTTAATTTTATTTCACCTAGCGTACTCACTTTAAAATTCTGCTATAGATTCTCTATACTGCATATAACATAGTGAGTCTACATCTTAATTTTGGCCTACCAGTAGGGGCCTAAAAGAACAACTAATTCAGGCTAATTATAAAATAGCTATCGATGTGGTATGGAGTACAGATTAGAAGAGAGAGTTAGTAAGTAAATTTTTAATTTATAAAGCGCACAATGTCAGCGAGAAACTCACTGAATCTGAGGCGCCTTGGTCTTCGTCTTGAACCTCAATGTCTTGACCTTGGTTTTGTTTAGTTGTCGTAGCCGACAGTTGATGAAGTGTCGGCCTTTGCTTTGGTCCGATCACCGCTATCAGTGGATAAACAGACGCTAAATAAGACGGTACATATAGAAACCGCGGCTGACAAGCTGACTGACATGTTGATACAATGTCAACTCATCTGCATCATAGTGTTTTTGCTCCCTTCCACACCGCCCGAGGTGTTGTGTCTATTATGTTCGAGGTACAGAAGGTCGGTCGCTGCATGGACGAACCACACCCATGTCACAGAGCAAAACGTTTCTTCGCATTCCTCGCTGCTTTTGACGCTGAACCCCGAGTCTCCGCGGTGCACGACGCTGGCAGGTGGTTTCTGGGAAGGAATTCGAATAATCGAGAACGAATTTTCACTAAAACTTATTGTTTCCAAGTTTCCACCCAATGCAGCGTACGCAGCAAACGCAAGAAATTAGGCCTACGTAACAAACGCAATGAACGCAAGCAAAGCACGCAACAAATGCAGCGCGTCAGCCAAAACGCAATGATAGAAATAGTCGTTGCGTCAGCTGCGTTCGGTGCATTGCGTACGTTGCGTGCGTTAGATGGAGACGAATCACGCGACCATCACAGCCCTGCCACAAAATAATAAGATTTCTCGTTGTTTTAGTCCAGCACACTTCAGCGGCGTTTTGGGTTAACAAAGTAAGGGGGCAGAAAGTTTTAATTTTTCGACAGACAGACCACATATTTTCGACAGATAAGACATACATGTCCTACTGTCCCGCTGTAGCAATAGGCGACAAAACAGATGAGACCTGTGGGTGCTCAAAAGATTATTTTTGCTCCTAAGTTATTCGAAACTAGAAGGCGCTCGTAAGCGTGCATATCTGCGCCAAGTGAAGTAATTTAAACATTACGACGACGACGACTACTACTACTACACCTACACTTACAACTAGCTAAAGATAATAAGATCACGACTTTGACCTTTCGGGGTCACGTGACGCCATCTGTTACGTGACCATTCGACTCGCGGTGGTCGACTTCCTATGGGTGGTCCATTGCTACCATGCGTCTATCTGGCACCGTTATAATACTGAATAAGCCTGATTTAAATACATGACAGTGTCGTGGCATGGTTTATAGACTTTCTATGTCTACCAAGCATATATGTTCTACCATCTTTCCAATAATGTATCTAGCCGATCTACCTCTAGCAATTTTCCAGTGCTTACAGCAAAATCGCATCTACCGCTAGAATTATTGTATAAACATACATGTAATTATGACGCCTCAAACTACATGTACACACACAGAGAGAACGACGGACAGAACGACCAATCTCTTAATCTCCTCCAATGTTCACTACGTTCACCTTGGCGGAGATAATGAGTTATTTCCGGCCCAAAATTTTGTATTTTTAAAAGAAAATTTCTCCACAAGAAAAATATTTTTGGACAGGTTAAAACTTGAGGATTAAAGGAAGTGCCCCTTGCGCCTGCCATATAACGCTACTGTCTATAACAGGGCCCAGAACGTACGACTTTTAGATATTAAACCCGAATGATTCTCACTGATTATTTTAAACGCGTTTGCGCTGCATGCTTAGTCATTGGAATGTTTCACGTTGCCATTTGTTAGAAGCTTCTGTTTCTTGGCGCTGTCGGGTGTCGTGACGTCACAGCTGAGCAGGTGCGTGCTTTGACATAAGCCTGAAGCGGGCTGCGACTGCTCAGTCCGATCACTCCGAGTGACGTCACCGACCACACTGGCGAGTGCCCGGCATGGATGCACACAGTTGTGTCAAAGAGCTGCCGCCGAGCCTGCACTCGTTGCACTCTGTCGGGCATTGGAAACACGGCGAAATTTTATGCGAACACACTGACACTACGTTTACAATGGCTGAGTAGGCCTGTCTTCTATTATGTTGTTTCTATAAGTAAGCTTATAAATAACTGTCTATAACATGCAGCTTACTATAATGTGTATCGTTTTTTGTTACTGTCACACAACGTTCACGAAGACGCCCTCTCTCAACTTATACGACAACCGTACATCAGCGTTACGACAGACAGACGGAGAGACAAACAGATGGACGGACGGACGGACGGACAACGCACGCTAACATTACCCGCACAGTGTGCTATTGCATGCATGGCGTGGGTAAAACGTTGAAAAATTTTTAAGCAAACGTGAAAAACGCGTTTTGTAAAAAAGTACAAAAAGTTGATAGCCATTTATTACAAGCACGCACATCCCCTCAGCTGCAGTAGCAGCTGCAGCACGTGCTATTCAAGGATACTGATGAATGATGACCGCTCAGTAAGCTATGATCTCATCGCCTAGCTACACTTCTTTCCCATAGCATCATTACTACAGTCTCTACATACTGGACGATGACGATCGATCAGTTTATACGTCGCCGTTTGATGCTTATTTAAATGGTCATTCCAGTCGCTCTAGCAGTGAACGAACCTGGAACTCCTTGGTGCGTTCGATTAACAATGTATTGAAAAAATGGGCTGCAGTCAATGCGAATGCACGACTGAGGTTACGGCGCCTTATATTCAATTCTATTCGTCATTCACGGAGAGCAGGCAAACCAAAAAGCAAGCGAATAAAAAGAAAAAAAAAACTAAAACAAAGACACGGAGTGACGGAGGTAGACAAAAACTGGAAAGTGTGCATGCAGAGCGCGCAAACAGTTTGTGATTTTTTTACCTCTATTGTCTTCACTTACCAAAGAGGTTAAGCATGTTGGCTATCTCAGTTTGTTTGTCTGTCTGTCTGTCTGAATTAAAATCAGTTGTATATCAGTTTATATGAAATTCTAAACATAGCTATAACTTTGCAAATAAAAAACACGACAATTGCCCGCGGTATAACGACACTGGATTGTGTTCGATCAATTATCTGATCAACGCAGTGAATTACATTTTAATTGAAAGAGTTCAAAGAGAAGAATTAGGCCTATTCTTCTCTTTTTGTCGAATGGCGACGCATACGGTTTCGGCAAAAATCATGCGCTCGCAAAATGTCGTTACTCTCGAAAACATTTGTCGATCGCAGGTCGTTTATCGTGCTAATCGGTCGACGAGTGATCGAAGCTCGCCGCGTAATCTTTTCGATACCGTGCACACAAGCCACCGGCGTCCACCGTACCATCAGCAGAGCAGTAAATAATAACTGACCTCAGCAGCTCGACGTAGGAGGTGCAGAAGGACAGATGCCGTTTAGGCTACTGACCGCGCACCTGCCCAGGTGTTTTGTTGACGTCTCTCTCTCCACCAGTGGCGTAGCCAGAATGTGAATTGGGGGCGGAGGTCTCGCCTCCCTTTTCCTTCTTTCCTTTCTCCCTCCTCCCTTTCCTTCTCTTTTTCCCTGCCTTCTTTCTTTCCTTGCCCCACCCTTTAGAATTGGGACCCCCCAAATTCCAGCTGGGAGGTCTGGCAGAGCAGTGTGAGTTTCCCAGTCTCAGCCAAAATTAAATTTGATGCAATTATAGCTTTAAAATATGAGATCTGGTGGCAACGATCTTAGTTATTTTTTTTAAAATCTTTAGTATCTATTTTTAACAAAAATTTTTGATTGGGGGCCTGAACCCTTGCCCTCCTGTGTCCTGTCTACGCCATTGTTCTTCATAGCAGCCGTGCGCAGGTAATCAAGGTTGGGTAAGCTTATGTTTACGTGCGTCATAACTCGTAACTCGTTCGCTTCTTCACCATAAGCCGGTGCACGACTGTCAGACTGTTTGCACAGCTGTTCCGACGGCTTCAGACGCTGGAAAAGATGAGGACAGATCAGTGGCAAAAGGAGATGGGCAAATTTTAGCTCGTTGAACAATTGTGTCCCAAAATACAAAATTTGGGACTGAAAATTTCCCATGTTAACTCCTTCGCTCCGCAGCTCGTAAAATTTCGTGCGCGTCATAACATGACGAGATAACGTCATGTGCAGCGAAGGAATTGAGAAAATTTAAGGGCAAAGTAAAAATTTCAAGCACCTATAATCTACCCTGTCAGAAAATTGCAACTTCCTGTTCCGACAACTTCTTTAGCTCACGTACGACGCCGGTGAGAAATACTGTTATTTGCTGAGCAAATAATGCGCTGCAAGCTATGACGGCAACCATGTATCTCGGTATAATTATAGCTAACTACCCATGTCAACTCAGCCTTCTATCCCTCTCTCCTCCCTTCCCTTCTCTTCCCTTTCCCTCCCTTCTCTTTTCCCTTGCCTCTCCCTTTAGAAGTCAAGTACTGAACTTTGAATAGCGGCTTCGCATCAAAAACTAAACTACAGGTTGGCGAGATTGATCCCAAATTTAACACGCACCTTTCAGTCGCTTTGAGTCGGTGCGGCGACAAATAGTCGCAAATCGGCAATAAAATGATCTCGTGTTTCCTTCCAGTCAGGACTATAAGCTTACAGACAGCTGTTCTTAAGCGGTCATTAGGCCTATTTACTGCAATGTCGTGTGTCTGTTCTCGCTGGCATAAATCCGTTCACCCATGGCATGTCCAGTACGTTCAAAACGCACTGTAACTGTAGACGGCACAGACCTCAATTCCACTTACTTAAGGACTTGTTGTAGAGCATGATGCACAGCAAACTGTGCGATAAATCAAAAATAGATCTTTGTATTAGGCCTACCGGTAGGCCTAT
>Ga0209671_1002509_pt1 | contig 16868 bp, 7 predicted proteins | sample WorMetHERISLAND2_2_FD_187401 | JGI IMG/M metagenome (GOLD analysis project Ga0209671, IMG submission 187401) | Marine gutless worms symbiont microbial communities from Max Planck institute for Marine Microbiology, Germany - Olavius geniculatus... | ecosystem: Host-associated > Annelida >...
AACCCGCTACGGGCGGTGTAGAATATGGTGAGACGATCGGGTACGAGCAGGGTACGGTTAATGATCCTAATTTTGGGGTTGACCACTCCGTCACTTTGATGGATCTAATTCCCGGGGAACTGTACTACTTTCGCATCACATCGGAGGATGGGAACTCGAACCCGGCCATTCCGGTCGAACAAAGCTTTACCACGACAGCAGATCCTTCGGGTCTGGTATCGGATGTTTTCAATGGTACAAGTTTGAATCTCGGTGCATGGACCCTGGTCGACCCTGTGGGAGATGCCATTCTGTTGATGACGGGGACCCAACTGGCGATATCCGTGCCTGGAGGCTCGTCGCATGATGTATGGACCAGTGGCAATTTTGCCCCCCGCATCATGCAGGCGGCCAGCGATACGGATTTTTCCGTAGAGGTCAAGTTTGACTCAGTGCCGAGTGAGGCCTATCAACTGCAGGGTCTGCTTGTTGAAGCTGACAGCGACACCTTCCTGCGGTTTGATTTTTACAGTAATGGTTCGGACCTTAAAGTTTTTGCCGCCAGCATTGACAACGGCTCTGCGAGTATCCGAACCAATCAGACGATCTCTTCCGGAACCGCGCTTTACATGCGGGTTGAGAGACAGGGGGATCAGTGGACGCAGTCCTACTCAAATGACGGGACGAATTGGTTCATTGCCGCCAGTTTTTCGTTTACATTACCGGTCAGTTCGGTTGGTGTTTTCGTGGGTAATGCGGGCAGCAATCCCCCGGCATACACAGGCGTGATCGACTATTTTCACAATACGACCAATCCCGTCCTGAGTGAGCTTGACATAACAGTGATAGGATCCGGAACCGTCACTGTTGATCCGGACAATGCGACGTATGGTTACGGCGAGGTGGTAACTCTGACGGCAGCGCCCGATCCCGGATGGTATTTCAGCGGCTGGAGCGGCAATTTGGTCGGCACTGCCAATCCTGAAACCCTCACGATTACAAGCGATCAATATGTTGTAGCTATTTTCCTCAATCAACCCGCCAATGACTTGTATGAGAATTTTGAAAGCTATGCAGCCGGGACAGATCCTGTGAATTGGCTCGATACCGGGGCGGGCAATAGTATGGAAGAAGACGACGGCTTGTTTCAAGTTTTTGACCTTAGCGGCGAGAAAGTTTTGGGCACGACTTCTAGTGAACCCAACATACACTCCCATTACCTTGGTATCGAAACAGACGGACTTTCCTCTTACGAATTCAGCGGACGATTGATGCGAACGACCACTAACGGCTCCATCGGCGTTACCTTTTTCAGCCAGTATCCAACTACCGATGCTTATTACCGGCTGCGGATCATCGGCACTGATTCATTTCAGCTGAGTGCACACGGGACAACCGTCCAAGGTGATAGCATTGACACCGGCGTGATAGCGACACCTAACGTTTGGTATGAATTTGCAATTGCGGTTGAAGATTCCGGCACCCAGACGGAGATCAGAGCCAAGGTCTGGCAGGAAGGAACAGCGGAACCTCTAAACTGGCAGATAATCGCCTTCGACGATAGTCCGGACCGGCTAACTGCCGGGAAAGTAGGCGTATGGAGCTACCTTGCCGGAGGCAGGTACTGGGATGACTTGACGGTAAATCAACTATTGCCTGACTACACATTGGACTTGTTAGAGGTGGGGAATGGATCGGTTACCATCGAGCCGGATCAAGGTACTTACGGATACGGCGATGTGGTCAGTCTGACCGCTTTGGCAGATATTGGGGACAGCTTCGCCGGCTGGGCTGGAGATCTGACAGGCATTGAGAATCCCAAAGAGCTTGTAATCAGGAGGGATCAGTCGGTTGTCGTAACGTTTATACCGGACGCAACGCCGCCGGTCATCATGGACGTTCAAGTTACAACCGGCCAGACAAGTGCCACGATTTCGTGGTTGAGCGACGAGCCGGCAACGAGTCTAGCGGAATATGGGGAGACCACATCTTATGAAATAGGATCTGTGGGGGATCCAAGCTTTGTCCTGAGCCATTCAGTCCAACTGGCCGGATTAACTCCCGGGACTCTTTATCACTACCGAATTTCATCCGAAGATAGAGTCGGTTTGACGGTCACAACGGCTGATCTGTGGTTTTTTACGGATCCCGACCCTGCACTGGGGCCGGCATTAAGTATCTGGTACGGCCCGCAGCAAAGTTTCGGGCAGATTGGCACACCACAGCGATGGGTGAACATTCTTGGAAACGTCTCAGATCCGGATGGTGTCGCATCCCTCACTTATTCACTGAACGGCCAGCCGGAGCTTGCTCTTTACACAGGGCCTGACGGCTATCGATTGGAAAGTAGCGGGGATTTCAATATCGAAATTTCCATCCAGGACCTGAATCAAGGTATGAATTCGGTGCTGATTATTGCTGAGGACAGCCTTGGTAACAGCACGATCAAAGAAGTTGTGGCCAACTATCAAAGCAGTAATGTCTGGCCTGAAACGTTTACGATCGATTGGAGCACTGTTGATTCAATTCAGGAAGTTGCCCAGGTGGTTGACGGATATTGGACGCTGAGCAGCCAAGGTATTCAATCTGCAGATCCAGGGTATGATAGAAACGTTGTAATTGGTGAAATGACATGGGAGAACTACGAGGTGACGGTTCCAATAACCACTCATTCCGTCACGGCAGGTGCCAATGGAGGTCCACAGGTGGGTCTCATCGTCCGTTGGCAGGGTCACACGGCGGATAATTATCAGCCGTATCGGCAGTGGTGGCCAATTGGCGTTATGGCCTATTATCACTGGGGTAGTGATACTCTCGGCCTGCTCGGAGGCAATTGGTACCAACTGGCATCCACCGTCGCCTCACCGCTCAATTTGGGAGTTCAATATATTTTTAAACTGCGAGCTGAAACCGATACCAACGGATACAGCAACTACAGCCTCAAAGTATGGCCGGCAGGACAGGCTGAACCCGCAGATTGGACTCTTGTTGGGGTGGAGGAAGTGGATGATCAAGCCCAGGGTTCGCTCATGCTGTTATCCCACCATGCTGATGCAACTTTTGGCGATGTCACTATCGTCCCCCTTCCCTGAGGGGTATTTGTTTGAGCAGGTTTAATGACCTTTTTTATTAAGAGGTCGAGTTATACATCGAGCAAGCGGTCAACGAGATCGGGAAAAAACGTCTTGCCATGCTCGTATGCTCAAATTCAGAGCTCATCCTGAGGTGCTCCCGGAATTTTCACCTTCCGGGAGCACTGATTTTCAATTCCTCGTCGATACCTTGAATATCATTTTACCCCGCGAAATTGCTTCCTGACTAAATAGGCCGAATGTTATAAACATAATCAAATGATAAAACACGGATCTCCAGTTCGGGAGTCTACTGAATATAGGAGTGCTTTTGCGGCAGCATAAATCAGAGGTCGCTGGTGCAAAAGTCTCGTATTACTTAACTGTCTAAACCCATTGTGAAATTTTTACTATAGGAAAAATAATCTATGAAACTGACTTGCAAAGCGTGTGGAAATGAAGGGATTGATGTATTCTTTGAATTGAAAAATGTGCCGGTGCAGAGTGTATTAAATATTGCCACACGAAAAAATGCGTTTTCATATCCAACTGGTAAAATTGCGCTCGGATTTTGCAATGAATGCGGATTTATTTCCAATACGGCATTCGAGCCGGACCTGCTCGAGTATGATACCGGTTATGAAGCGACACAAAGTTATTCGGAGACGTTCAGTGAATTTGCGCGAAAGCAGGCTCAGCAGCTGATTGAGCGTCACGATCTGCACGGAAAAGAATTGCTGGAGATCGGCTGCGGCAACGGAGAGTTTCTGACCTTGCTTTGCGAGATGGGAGAAAACCGAGGAGTCGGCTTCGACCCGGCTTATGTGGATGGACGAGTTAGAAGCGATAAAAATGCGGTTGTCAATTTTGTTAAAGACTACTATTCTGAGAAATATTCCAGCTACCAAGCGGATTTTCTGTACTGCAAGATGACCCTGGAACATATCCCTGACGCCAGCAATTTTATCGGGATGGTGCGGCGGGCTATTGGAAGATTGAACGGAACGGCCGTATTTTTTCAAGTACCCGATGTCACAAGGATCCTCAAAGATTGTGCTTTCGAGGACATTTACTACGAGCATTGTTCCTATTTCAGTCCGGGTTCACTAGCGCGGCTGTTTCGTCGAAACGGTTTCGAAGTGCTGGAGCTAGAGACCGATTACGCCGGCCAGTACGTTATGATCGATGCCAAGCCTGAAAAGAAGGTAACCGGCCGTTTATTGCCGGAAGAAAACGATCTGGCGATGTTGCGGAATCTGGTTGCCGGTTTCACCGATAAGCTGAAAGCGAAAACAAGCTGGTGGCAAAAGAGGATCGGAGGTCTTCGCTCCGAGGGAAAAAAGGCCGTCATTTGGGGTTCCGGTTCAAAGGGCGTATCTTTCTTAACCACGATCGGCGTCACAGACGAAATCCAATACGCGGTGGACATCAACCCCTTTCGCCAGGGATCATTCATGGCGGGCAGCGGACACGAGATCGTATCGCCTGAATTTATGAAAGAATACCGGCCGGATGTGGTGATCGTTATGAACGCTGTATACAAAGAGGAGATCAGCCGAGATCTCGCTGCAATGAATTTGAATCCTGACATTTTATCTTTGTAAAGAATGGATTCGATTTCAAAAAAAGGGACACGGATCAACACCGATTGACATAGATTAGAAAATTAAAAGACATTTACGGTCGCCTTTCCCCACCAGGCGGACAAAATAACTATCTGTGCCAATCTGCGATAATCCGTGTCCCATCAAATGAAAATAAGATTGCATTTTAAATCATTTTTTTCTTTTACCTTACACCTTACACCTTAAACCTTTAGCCTTTAACCTATTTACTTAATCATGACTAATCACATCTGTCCCATATGCAATTTCGAAGATATTGATATTTTTATCGAAATTTCTCAAATACCAATTTACTGCAACATTCTGTATAAATCCCGCGAAGAAGCTTTGAATGCGAATCTAGCTGACATGAAGCTGGGATTTTGCAGCCAATGCGGCCATGTTTTCAATTATGCATTCGATCCGGAATTGCTGGATTACACGCTGGACTACGAAAATTCATTGCATTTTTCACCACGTTTTCAAGCCTATGCCGATTCACTCGCAGCCAGGTTAGTGAAACGTTACCAACTGACGAACAAGGACATCATCGAAATCGGATGCGGGGACGGCGATTTTTTAGAAATGCTGGGCCGCGATGGTAAAAATCGTTGCTACGGCTTCGATCCCAGCCATGTGCCGGATCTGGACAAAACTGGAGAAGATAAAGGGATCACGTTTATACGCGATTACTACTCCGAAAAATATTCAAATTACAAGGCCGATCTGATTTGCTGCCGGCACGTCCTCGAACATATACAGCGGCCGTGTGAATTTTTAGAAACGGTGCGGGCAGCGATTGGCAAAAGAACCGAAACCGTGATTTTTTTCGAGGTTCCCAACGCCCTGTATACGTTGAAGGATCTCGGTATTTGGGACTTGATCTACGAACACTGCTCTTATTTTAGCCCCCATTCCCTGCATATGGCATTTGAGAGATCCGGTTTTGATCCCCAGCATGCTTCTGTAGAGTTTGAGGGACAATTTATCACAATTGAGGCAATACCGGCGTCAGGACATGCGGACGAGATGAATGGAGATGGTCTTGAAGGACTAGATGCTTATGTGGACGAATTTGAGATAAGTTACACCTCCAAAATTCATTCCTGGCGGGAAAAACTGAACGAATGGAAAAGAATAGGGCGAACGGCCGCCTTATGGGGTGCCGGCTCCAAAGGTGCTATGTTTTTAAACAATTTCAAGCAAGATGATCAAATCCAATGCATCGTAGACATCAACCCGCGCAAGCAAGGGCGTTTTGTTGCCGGCACGGGACATGAGATCGTTGCCCCGAAGGATCTCCCTACTCATGATCCCGATAAAATAATCATTATGAATTCGATCTATAAAGAGGAGATCCGGAGGACAGTCCAGGGTATGGGTTTAAAAGCCGAATTGGAATTGGTTTAAGGACAGTTTTCGGATAAGTTGAGGGTGTGACTGAGATTTAGTGCCGCCGAAGGCGTAATTTTGTTTATAGCTTATTGGGTCTCTTTCTTAACCCCAATATGCCAATCCAACCAATAGCCAAAAGGAGCATCGTCGTTGGTTCGGGCACCGAAAACTCAAGTCCTCTTAAATCTGAGTATCCACCGGAGCCAATGTATGTGCTTGTTCCAGTTACAGAATCGATCTTGAAAAGTGCATCTCGGGCTCCATATAAAATGCCATCTGAATTAAACAATATCGTTTGAATTTGCGTACTACCATCCATAAAAGCGTTGACATCTTCAGCATTTGCAGTGTTCGTATCAATACTAATCAGGCCATAGCGCACGTCCCAAGCATAAAGAGCTCCTTTCGGATCAAAGTCGAGACCCTGGATGCCGGAAAAATTCAACTGCCCAATTTTTGAATAATTTCCGTTGGCAAGATCAATCGTCCATAGCTCGTCAAAAAGAAAACTACCAAAAGAGACTCCACCATCCCTAATCATGTATAGCAAATTTTCTTCAGAGAATGCTAAACCTCGTATATTATGGTAAAATGCTGGTATTATTTTGAATGTTTCTCCCTTACCGGAAAATGGATCGAGAGTTATAAAACCTGTAGATCCACCCGCAATACCATACGTTGAAAAAAGACTACCGTTGCTATTGGATGCCAATGCATTCGTTCCACCGACCCCGCTATCCCCAAATTTTATTCCTGCTCCAGTTTTTGCATTTATTTTTGCTACTGAGCCATCATGTGATATTCCGATAAGTGTTGCTTTTGCTAAAACAGGAAAAGAGAGGTAAGCTAAAAGCGAAAATAGCAAAATGAGAGAAGATTTAGGAGAATTGATATTTATCTTCAAACTGCTCTCCTTTTATAAAATTTATAAAATTAGCCAAATTAAATCACAAGGTAACTGGCGAAAATATAGTGATACGACCTTCTATCAATTTTGATCTCCCACCCCAATGGATACATCGGCAGGTGGTTTTTCTGAATAGAAATCTGCAAAAAACATGCAAAATCAGGCGATTGTTTCCTTTAGCGCGATATCAATAGGTTATCTGTCTGATAAGAATAGTTTTTTGAGATTAGTAAGAATTAAATGTCATAAAATTGAGAAAATAATTTCACACTATCACTTCATATCGCCCGACCTATACTTTCCTCAAAGATATGCAAAGGATAGAAGTTATAAGTTCACCACCGATTTTCACACAGTTAAAAATCAAGTTAACATATGATTGATAAGAAGCAGCAGACTGTAATAACTGATTCAGTTAACTTATCTGTTGGCATTTGTGACCAATAACTTAAACCATTAGCCTCTCGCCGCTTTACAACATGAGACACTTTTATTTCCTAATATTAAACCTAATAGGATTATCACTATTTTTTGAGCCTCTGAAACAATTAGTCGGACTTTCATTCTCAAACCCGCTTTATTCGCATGTCATACTGATTCCTGTCATGTCATTATACATTTTAGCAAAGAACAGACTGACAATTTTTGCAGAGTCAGGTTATGCGGTTAATTCAGGGGTAACGGTTATTGCTGCGGGACTGCTGTTTTACGTTGTTGGAACCAGCTACGCCGGGGACCTGAATCAGAATGACTATCTGTCGATGATGATGCTGTCTTTTTGGGTCTGCTTTGGAGGCAGCTTTATTGGAATTTACGGGAAACGAGCTCTTAAGCTGGCACTGTTCCCCTTGATGTTTCTGATATTTATCATTCCAGTGCCAACAATGATTCTTGACCAAGTTATAAATATATTGTTGATCGGATCAGCTGAAACTTCCTACCAAGTATTTCAGATTTTAGATATCCCTATTTTTCGGCAAGAATTCGTGTTCGAACTCCCAGGTATATCCGTCGAAGTTGCCAGGCAGTGCAGCGGGATCCGTTCCACATTGGCACTCACTATAACCGGTGTGTTGGCGGGATATCTCTTTTTAGATACAGGTTGGCGCCGGGTTGTGTTGTGTCTTTGCGTCTTTCCCGTAACTATATTTAAGAATTCTTTGCGAATCGTTACAATTTCGTTGCTTGCTGCCTACGTTGATCCGGTTTTTCTCACGAATCACTGGATTCACAGCGCAGGCGGAAAGCCTTTTTTTATTTTTGCGCTTTTGTTCATGGTCCCGGTATTGTTATTGCTTCGTCGAGGTGAAAGGAAAAAGATAGACTCACCGCCCGCTTCGCTCGACCCAAAGAACACGCGAACATAGATCAGTTTTTTAGTTCTATGGGACACGGATTAACACGGATAATCACGTATCGTTTTCATTGTATCCGCCAATTGGCGGAGATAAAATCGAAGTTATTAAATGTTTTTTAATCTGTATGCACCTGCGAAAATCAATGTCCGAAAATTTATTTTAATATAGACATTGCTCCGATTCATCTTAATCGACCCTTCAACCAATTAGCCATTGTCGCAATGGTGTCTAAACTATGAAAAATATTTCCTGAATGATAGGAAAAATTGCCGATTGGTTGGGAAAAAAATTACACAATATAATATCAGATCTAATTGCAGATAACCTTGAATTTATTTAATTTCGGACACTTAATAACTTTATATGACATTGGCATGTTAATTGAAAACGCCTAAAAGCACACACCACCAGTCAATCATAGGCGATCTGCAGGAGGCACGCGACACCGTGTCAAAGACTAAAAACGGCGATAATATAATTCCCGCCGAAACGTTATTTTCAGGGCTAAATCCAATTTCTGTGAGAAGAAAGTTTTCTACCGTTTCAATCTATAAAGTCGCCTTATTTGCCGGCGATGCGGCGGCGGCGATGGGTGGCTTTGTATTGGGGCAGTGGTTAACCGGATGGAGCCTTCTTCTATTGGATGATATCGGGGTATCCACCGGCTTCTTTATCTTGAGTTTAACGGCAATAGCCTTTTTCCAAACCTATCGACTTTACAGCTATCATTTCTTGTATTCGCTGAAGATGCATCTTAAGTCGCTGGGTAAATCCTTCTGCTGGAGTATTCTGACACTCAGTATAATCCTATTTCTTATCAATAGTTCTTCTTTGCTTGCAGATAATTTTTTTATATTTTTAACATCGTTGTTGTTCGGGGCTTTGGCTTTCCTATTTTTAAGCAGATATCTGTGGAATCATTTGCTCGATTTTCTGACGGCCCTCGGATTGGCCTTTCTAATTGTCGGTCTGACTGGATTGGTCTGTGAAGAAGGTATTCCAGCATTTATAGCCGACGGTTCTGTAGTTGCCCTCTGTTTTTTATTGGCGATCCTGCTGTTGACGTTGACCCGGATATTCCTGGTCCATGTGGTTTTCAATAAATGGTTGCGGCGCTATTTCAGACGTCAGGTCGTTATTGTCGGCTCCGACAATGAAGCCCACAGGATTGTAAGATACATCGTGGAACACAATGCGCCCTTTTGGGTTGTCGGGACCGTGGGATCAGAACCGAGTTGCGGCCTGGACAAGAGTTTGGGTAAAGGATGTCTGGGAGATATAGACAAAATACCGACCATCGCCAACCAGTTCAAAGTTGATGATTTTATCATCACCGACGAGGATATCGACAAACCCACATTGGTTTCAATATTGGATTTTTGCACTTTAGCCGGGATAAATGCCTGGTTTCCGCCCAAGTTGCTGTCCATCATCCACATAAAATTGAACATTGACAATTTCTGCGGTCTGTCTATGATCCGGCTTTGCTCACAGAAGAATACCTGGCTGTTTAGCAAAATAAAACACAGCCTCGATGCGCTGATCACCTTACCATTATTTATTCTGCAGATGCCTCTGTTTCTATTGATAGCCCTGGCAGTTAAGCTCGAATCACCCGGTCCAGTTTTGTACCGGGCCCAGGCAGTTGGTAAAAACGGCCGTGTTTTTACCATGTACAAATTCCGTTCGATGCGGGTGGATTCCAGCAACGAAATTCATAAAAACTATGTCACGAAACTGATCAAAGGTGAAATGCAAAACGACAAAGAGGAAAATAAACCATTAAAAATCACCGATGATCCTCGTGTTACAAAGGTAGGCCGCATTTTAAGAAAGCTAAGCCTGGATGAATTACCCCAACTGATCAATGTGATCAAGGGAGATATGAGCCTGGTGGGACCCAGGCCCTGTCTTCCCTACGAGTTCGAAGTCTACCAGGAATGGTATAAAAGACGAGTATCCGTGCGGGCCGGTATTAGCGGGTTGTGGCAGGTTGCGGGTCGCAGCGAAGTATCTTTTGAAGATATGATCCTGCTAGATCTTTACTACATCTATAATAGAAGCCTTGTGCTTGATTTTAATATTCTGTTCGAGACGATTTTTGTGGTGCTGGGTAAGAAAGGGGCGTATTGATAGGTCATAGCTCATGGCTTATAGCTCATAGCTGATAGTGAATAGAATTTAATGAAGGCTTGGAAGCCCGGAGGCTATAAGGTTGGAAGGCCAAAGGCCAATAAAAGAGTCGACTGGTTAATTGGTTGAGTTAATTTGACTGCAAAACGGTCTGGAAGGTTGGGAGTCGAATTCGCAGGAGCGCGGTCATATAGCTCATAGCTGATAGCTCAAAGCTGAATAGTAAACGTTTGGGCAGAACGTGCACTAAATAAAAGTATGGAATGGATTTTATTTTTTAAAATTAGTAGACAGGGTTTTCAGTCTTCGCTTGCTTTGGTCTTCGTTAGAACTACGCCGCACAAGTTACCTTGGCGCGCCGGATTGCCAGTACTTACTTTTTTAATCCACAGATTTCGCAGATCTCACCCCAGAGCAATAGCTACGACCTGATGAAATAGGCTTCGCTCCAGAGAAATTTGCGCCGCATTACGCAAATTAAATATTTCATTGGGCATGCAGGTTACAATGAATGTGGGGGGGAGATCTCGAAATCTGCCGGGTTTAGTTACTCGTCACGCTTGAGTTCGGCGGGACTGGGTTATGATAGAAATTATCATAGGGTAGACTCAGATCAATGTCTGGGCGGAAGATCCGTGAGAACGGTAAGGGATAAATTTATGTCCACAAGGCCATAATTTCTTGACGTACAGCAGATTCCGCTATATATTGCCCTTAAAAAAAGCATTACCTTACCTTTAAGAAGTCCCTGGTTCGAATTGCAACCTGGCCTGTCATCACCCGCTTTCGGTATTTGAGGATCCAATTTAAATGCTCCTTGAAATCATGTATGGGCATCAATCTTGTGACGCCACATGGCGACGTTTTATAACCTTTTCTTCGCCTGAAGGCGAGTTTTTGAGCATCCCCCAGCGGGATACTAAACAATAATCGTTGGCCGGCCTGAATTCAAAGGTGGCCGGAAACAGGCTCCAAGTGATAGGGAGGGGCTCTGAACCAATTTTTAATAGAATTCTGAAGGAGGATAGAAAAGTGACTGACTCATCTAATAGAAAACTACTGGCTATCGGTGGGACTTGGCCATCGATTCTTCGTCGAACGGCGACTGCGGCCCTGGTCGTGTTGTGCACCGTTCTGTATGCGAGCGTTCCGGCCTTGGCCGGATTGGACGGCGATGGGGTGGCGGACGAACTCGACAACTGTTTGGCCATCCCGAATGCCGACCAGGCCGATAGCGACGGGGACGGGTATGGTGATGTCTGTGATATCGATGCGGTAGCGTACTGGCCCCTGAATGAATCCGGCGGCACGGTTGCCCCGGATGCGGATGGTAGTAATGATTTCACTCTCAGTGGAGCTCCTGTCTGGGCACCCGCCGAGGGGATCAATGGTGCGCTGGCCCTGGATGGAAGCGACGATTTCGGTGGCATAAGCGATGCTGCCCTGGGCACCGCCATACCGTCTCAGAGCGGTGGCTCGACGATTGATTTCACCCTGATGGCCTGGATCTATCCTGAGAGTCTCGACGATCGTCGTCCAATCCTTACCAAGCAGAGGGCCACGAGCAGCGGGAATAGTCGTGGATTCCTGTTCAGTGCCGGAAACTCGGAGGGCGACGGGACGCTATATATAGAAATTTTCAAGGGGGAAAATACGATAACTCCGGACAAGACGGTTTTGAACTCCACCCAACCGCTCACGGTCGGCTTGTGGCAGCATGTGGCAGTCACCTACCATTTCGTGGCGGACGGCACTTCCGAACTCACCTTTTATATCGATGGATTGCCCGCAGGCAGCACATCTACGGCTGTCGGACCGCTGCAGCCGAATCCCCAGCCTCTGGAACTGGGCCGGTATTACTGGTCCGGCGGTTACCAGCGCTATTTCGAGGGACTTCTGGATGATGTTCGCATCTTCGACCAGGCCCTCAGCGCCGAAATGATCCAGAGCATCGCGGCCGGTCCCCGCGATGGTGAACCGCCCAATGTGGGTCCCACGGCGGCCTTCACGGCAACGCCGCCGGGCGGTGATTTCCCACTAACGGTAACCTTTGACGCGACCGGCTCTGATGACATTGACGGTACGATCGACAGTTACGACTGGAACTTCGGAGATGGCAACAGCGGTACCGGCGAAACGACGGAACATACGTTCATTGCTGCCGGCATCTATCAAATCACCCTCACCGTGACCGATGACGATGAGGCGACGGACTCCGCGCAAACAACCATTGTTGTCAGCGATCCAAATGCCGGGACTGGACCGGCCCTACACTGGCCCCTGGATGAGGCCGGCGGCACGATCGCTCCCGAGTTGATTCTGCAGGACGATTTCTCACTGAACGGCGCTCCCACCTGGATGCCTGGTGGAGGCCAATTTGGCGGCGCCCTCGCTTTTAATGGCCAAAGCGACTACGGCCGTCTCGACGACGCTGATGCCAGTCCCGTATTGCCCGGCCAGAGCGGCACTACGACCCAGAGCTTTTCGATAGCGGCATGGATCAATCCGGACAATCTGGCGGATCGGCGCCCGATTCTCGTCAAACAGGGAAGCTCCGTGGCTGGGAACCAGCGCGGATTCATGCTCAGTGCCGGTACAGGGGCAGGGGATGGCAAACTCGAGTTCGAGATATTCAGCTCTAACATCTCCAAGACATCCCTGACTTCCAGCCAGCCACTCACCACGGATCAGTGGCAACATGTTGCAGTTGCCTACGAATATGCAGGGGACGGCAGTTCGACTCTCAAGCTCTACATCCAGGGCGCCGAGGTGGCCAGCACGGATACGGCGGTTGGTCCCATGCAGGGCAACCCGCAACCCCTGGAACTGGGCCGGTATTACTGGAGCCCTGGTTACAGCCGCTATTTCAGCGGACTGATGGATGATGTCCGCGTCTACGATCGGGCACTCAGCCAATCCGAGATCTTCGATGTGATGAACGGCGTAATACCGGGTGGGGATCCCATTGCCATTTTCGATGCGGTGGTGACCGGCTACGACGTTGAACTCGACGCCGGTGCATCCTATGATCCTGGCGGCAGCATCGTCAGCTATGCATGGGATTTTGGTGACAGCACCTCGGGAACCGGCGTCACGGCTCAAAAAACATACAGTACCACGGGTTCAAAGACTATCACGTTGACCGTGGAGGATGATGAGGGCAATACGGACACGGCCCAGCGCGTTGTCGAAGTCCTCGGTGATCCGCCGAACATTGCTCCCATAGCCGTATTCGAGGCGAGCCCGATGAGCGGTGATGTAGACCTCACCGTGAACGTGGATGCGAGCGACTCCAATGATCCGGATGGGACAATCGAAAGCTATGACTGGGATTTTGACGACGGTTCAACCGGAAACGGAATGATGGCAGACCATACCTATACCGAAACTGGTGTTTATGAACTCAAGCTGACCGTGACAGACAACGAGGGCGCCACCGGCATCGCCACGAAAACGATCGTAGTCAGCGAACCGGGTTCCGACGCGGATCCCGTCCTTCACTGGCCGCTGAGCGAATCGGGCGGTACGATTGCTCCGGAGTTGGTGCAATCCGATGATTTCGGCCTCAACGGCGATCCGGTCTGGGAACTCGGTGCGGGTCTGATGGGCGGTACCCTGCGTTTTGATGGCATCAATGACTTTGGTCAACTGCCTGATGGAGCTGCGAGTGCCTTCGTGCCGGCTCAGAGCGGCAGTGTACTTCAGAGTTTTACCATCACCGCCTGGATCAAACCAGAAAATCTGGCGGATCGGCGTCCGATTCTTGTCAAGCAGGGAACCACCGAGGGCGGGAACAAACGCGGTTTCGTGTTCAGTGCCGGTACCGGGGCCGGGGATAGAAAGCTTGAGTTCGAAATGTTCAGCAGTGACAGCACCAAGACATCCCTGGTGTCCAGTCAGCCTCTCAGCGCGGGTCAGTGGCAACATGTTGCGGTTACCTACGAATTTGCAGGTGACGGCAGTTCGACCATCAAGCTCTATATCCGGGGCATCGAGGTGGCCAGCACCGATACGGCCGTGGGCCCGTTGCAGGGCAACCCGCAGCCTCTGGAGCTGGGCAGGTATTACTGGGGCGCTGGCTACAGCCGGTATTTCACCGGACTGATGGATGACGTCCGCGTCTACGATCAGGCACTCAGTCAGTCCGAGATACTGGGGGTCATCGACGAGAACCCGATTGCCGGGGATCCCATCGCCAGCTTCACGACTTCCGTCAGCGACTTCGATTTGGATGTCGATGCCAATGCATCCTTCGATCCGAACGGCACCATCACGAGTTACGCCTGGGATTTCGGCGACGGTGCAACAGGATCCGGTGTAACGGCGCAGCATACTTATGGCAGCAGTGGTGAAAAGACGATCACCTTGACAGTAACCGATGACACTGGAGCCACAGGCACCACCCAGCGCACGGTGCAGATTTTCGGTTCTGGCGCATCCGACGAGTTGCTTGTCTTCGATTGGAACCAACCCGTGCAAAAGTCTCATCACGGTTTCCCGCGGAATCAGCCGCCCCTGGCATCCGCCAACGGAGACTGGACGAGTCCGATCAACTATGCAGACGGGACATTTCACTTCCGGGTCGAGATCCGCTCGATGCCGGTCACGCAAGCCATGCGGACGCAGTTCTGCGTGTGGCAGTACAATTTATCGCTCGAAACTTGCGGTTCCCTGTTTCCTCTCGTTGCTGATCCGGGCACCGTTGTCACCTGGTCACAAACGATACCGAGTATGTGGAAGAAGGACGGCAATCCAATTGACTGGGAAAATCCGCGGCAGCGCTATGGTGTCGCCATCAAGAACCAGGCCGGCCAGCCCGTTAGTGACTACCTGGGTTGGAACTGGAACGGCGAAGATCCAGACGAATGGTATCCTCTGGATTGGCGGTTCACCGTAGTTGTCGTAGCTCAGGGTGGGACGTTCAGCGGATGGAATAACTACATCCCCTGATCCCCGTCTGATAAAACCTGGAAACCCTCCACCGACAACAACCAGTTGGTGGAGGGTTTTTTATTTTTCTAACCTTGGATAATATTAAACGTATGTTAAGGTGCCGGTATTTGCAGCGCAAAATCATCCCAGTATTTGGCGCCCGAACCGTAACTCCACACACCGATCTTGCCGCTGGTCAGCCGACCGGCACTGTCATCGTAGGCATCGATCTGCCAACCGGTCGGTTCGCCGGAGCCCTCCGGCCAGATGTTGGCTCTGATTTCAGTGCGGTTGCCGGTATCGATTACCTCAATCTGATACCTGTACCAGGTGCCGGCCGTCGGAATGACGCCACTCTCAATATCTCCAGACAGTGTTGCCGTGCCGTGCGGGGAGAGATGAAAGGCGTTGCCGCCATACCGGCGCAGCCGATAATAGGTATCAGAATTCGGATAGTCGCTCAAAAACGTCACCCCGATGCCGCCGGTTGAAGCGCTTACAAACATGCGCCCGGAAAACACAAATCCAACCGCCGCATCGTAGGCCGCGGCTGCGTAATGGGAATGAATATTAGCAGACGTTGAGGTCGTGCCAAAGGCCATCTGACCGCCCACATCATAGGTCTTGAACAGGCTATCATTTTCCACCATGCTGTTGTTGGCACCGGTGTCCATCCAACCCCCAGGATCGCTTCCCTCCGCATAACCGCTAAAATCCTCAAAATATTCGAAGGTGAGCTCGGTCACCGTCAAGGTGGCCGGGTTGCTGTACACGCCTGCAGGAAGCGCATCATTTGCCACAAAACAACGGAAAGATGCACCGTTGTCATCAGGGAAAAGCGTCTCGGAAATTGTGTAAGACGAACCGGTGGCATCCGCTATATCTTCCCAAACTGTACCGTTGCGGCGTTGCCATTGATAGCTTAGAGGCATCGTACCCGCCGCCGCCACCGTGAATGTGGCTGACTCTCCCTCGTTGACGCTGATATCGACAGGATGGGTTACGATACTGGCCGGTTGGTCGGGCTCAGATACCGTCACAGTGTTTTGCATAGTGCCGGTAGCACCCTCATTGTCGGTTACCGTCAACTCAACGGTATAAATACCGGCTGTTTCGAAAGTATGATTAACCGGACTGCCCGTGGCGTTGTTGCCGTCACCAAAATCCCAAGCAAAGGAAACAATGGTGCCGTCCGCATCATATGAATCAGAGCCGTTAAAATCCACCAACAACGGCGCTAAACCTGTGGATGGGGTCATTGTAAAGTCGGCCACCGGTGGAAGGTTGACAGGTGCCAGCATTTGCACTGCAAAATCATCCCAGTATTTGCTGCCCGAATCGTAACTCCACACACCGATCTTGCCGCTGGTCAGCCGACCAGCGCTGTCATCGTAGGCGTCGATCTGCCAACCGGTCGGCTCGCCGGAGCCCTCCGGCCAGATGTTGGCTCTGATTTCAGTGCGGTTGCCGGTATCGATTACCTCAATCT
>Ga0209671_1002510_pt1 | contig 16867 bp, 9 predicted proteins | sample WorMetHERISLAND2_2_FD_187401 | JGI IMG/M metagenome (GOLD analysis project Ga0209671, IMG submission 187401) | Marine gutless worms symbiont microbial communities from Max Planck institute for Marine Microbiology, Germany - Olavius geniculatus... | ecosystem: Host-associated > Annelida >...
TACATTAACCGTGTGATAAAAAATGTAACCTTTACTTGCAAAGCGGTTTAATTGCGAATTCAATTCCTTGCAATTTCCATTTCTTGCAATTTTTTTCACTGCAGATTCAACTTTAATTTTCCTTGCTTTTTCCGTTCGCTACAAATTCCACACATTGCCAAAATCTACTATTTCCTTCCATTTTTCTTTTCTTGCAAATTCCATTCTTCGCAAAGCGAGGCGACCCTCACAGCTCTTCCTTAAAGCGTTTTCAAAACTACACTGAAATCTGAAATCCACGTTAAACCCACTCCCTCACTCACTCGCCCGTTGGTCAGTCCATTTCATTTTAGTTTAGTTCCTTTATGTCGCTGTGAACACATCTTTATGGCCTGGCTATACCGTTTTTCACACGCTGGCGTGTCTGACTGAGGGCTGCGAGAACGGTTGTCTGCGATAATGAACTCACTGTCACGAAACCAAGCCGATCTGAAAATGCTGTGAGCTTGTATTACTTCATTACTCTAGCATCTCTAGCATTTTTCTTCCCTCTTTTTCAACTTTCTTCCCCGTTCATTCCCTTCCCATGTTTCATGCTTCTTCTTTTTCCGTCTATGCCGTTTCATATCAATCCAGCTATTGAAATCTGATCTGGGCGGGCGCTCCCAGCTCTCCGAGACGGCTTGGCCACCAAACACATTTTGGTGTTACGACGAGGGTCGGCTCACCATTATTACCCAACGGCCTTCATATCCTCAGGCCACGCCATAGCTACGGGTCAGATTTGCTGATCCTATAGTATATGGTTAGAGATACAGAGTTAATGATCGGGTTAGAAATAAAGATAAATTGCTCCGCAAATCAACGCTCCGTATATAGCTCCGAGATACGTTTCCTCTGAAGAGCCATACCATTTACTCGACTATACTGTATGGGATCACATGGTGCTATCTGCCACCCGACACAGGTGAACGCGCCCTGTCATAACACCAGCCAGACAGGCCGGCACTCGATTTACCTACCCCAGAGGGATGAAAGGCCGAGTTGACTCTGGTGGTTAATTATATACCGAGAAGATGGTTTACTTGTCGCAGACAGTTGGTTATCCCAATAGTAGCCACTTGATAGCGACCCGAGCGGGAGCCAAACCAGCTACCTCTCGATCACAAGTCCAACGTACTATAACCGCTAAACTACAAAGTACAAAGCTATCTCAAACCGCAAACGAACAGAGGACATCTGACCTGCACTTCGGTAGCACACTGCTGCATGTTGACGAAATAGTTCTCGTTGTTCCAGACGGACTCGATGCCGAGATACTCCGCCGCACTGTCGCCGTCAACTAGATCACCACTGACAGGCTGGTGACGTGCCGTAGCAGCATCGACGAAGAACGACGCCGACACATCACGCTTGCCAGACAGTACGAGAACCCAGGCGTGTACACGCTGTCCGTACAGTACGTCAGGCACAGGACGCTCTAGCTCCTAGTACAACACAGCACAATGCAGTACAACAGCTCACGTACTTACTTACTTAATTTTTGCAGCCTTAAGCATACACTTTGTCTAGTTTTGCTACGGTACATAGGCTAAAGAGTGTAGGCTAAATGAGCGGCGTCGTGTATTAAACACGGGGGTGGAGCAGAAAATTGCAATTATCCGAGAGATAGCTGGAAATTTCTGACAAACAAATCAGGTACTCAGAACATCAATTTTGCCCCAAAATTCCCACAAAATGGGGATACTCAGACCCATATTTCGTACTTGACACAAAAAATAAACTTCACTTGCCGCGCGTTCGGCCATCTCCTCCGCCAGCGTCAGGTCGTGTATTCGCTGCAGCTCGGCCTGTTCTCTCGCTTCCATTCTCTGCTCGTAGCGGCTACGCAGGTCCTTGGCCGGTTTGGCGCGGTACTTGGCGGGGCACGGCGACGGAATGGGCGGCGGCACGGCGGGGGGTGTGGTACGCAGCAGTGGACAGTCGTCAAACGTCAAGTCGGCGCTGCAGGTGGTCTGTCCGGCGTAACCGCTGACGACATACGCGTCATAGCCGGCACCCAGCAGCAGGGACGCCAGCAGAATGCTCTGCTCGAAACAATTACCTCGCTGACGACGCAACACCGTCGCAGGACCCACCAGCCTCGCCGGCTGTCAATCATCACACGCCGTTTTCACGACGACGCTGCATAGCTCGACAAGCGTTCGTCCAGCACTTGTCAAGCATTCACCAAGTACACATCGAGCCCACATCAAACTAGCTTGATGAGTGCTTGACAAGCGCTTGTCGAGCCACTTCATCGTGTAAACGGGGTCTCAAACACACCACGACCAACCGATGTAGCATGTACTGCGCCGTCGGAACGACGTACACACACAGACAAGCCGGTAGGCGACGGACTGAGTCGGATACAGACACGCTGCTCAAAAATAAGGGATAGCTATTGCTATACCGTGGCGAGCCAACAGACAAAGTCACATGATAACAACGTTCAGACACGTCCATAGAATATCACAGTTTTATTGGGTTAACTCACCTAAACAACCCGCCATAGAACCACATCGTCAAACCATCGCAAACGTCGTACATTCAAAAGAAATATTTTATTACGGCTATGTTTCTAGACGTTTACCAAATTTCCAGACATTTATTTGACGTGGTTATGGATCTCATTGTTCGTTCTGACCCCCTGACCAAGGGACTCTGCCCCAGGGGACTCTGCTCCAGACTCCCACTCTCGCCACCGATCTTGCAACGCCACCATACATGTATTTCCAGCTTCTGCAGGTTCGCCATTGTGGCATGCGAAGATGTTATTACCTCCGCCAAGGAGGTAATGTTTTTGTCGGACTTTGTCTGTTTGTCTGTCTGTCTCTGTGTGAGTAAGATAACTCGAAAAGTTATGGACGGATCTTTCTGAAATTTTGAGGGTATGTCTGGCATGGCATAAACTACCAGTGATTCAATTTTGGGCGTGATCCGGCAGGAATCTTGGATTCGGGATCACTTTAAAATTTTCGCTACCATTGCGTTAAAGGGGGCATAAGTAACCGCTGACAAAGCAAAGATGGTGACGCCACCTGGCGAATAGCTTTGCCTTGGCGGAGGTACCTGCGGGCTACGACTGCTTTTCTAGTTTGTACAACTTTTTGTAACCTACGACATGTTTTTCGATAAGTCCACAAAAACTGAAGTAATGGAGTGTATATAGTCACGTTCCGGAGACCAACCAGTTCAGTGGGCTCGTCCAGCAATTCGTAGTCGATAAAGTTAGCGACGAACTCCGCGGCATTCTGCCAGTGCATCAGCTCGCTATACGGCAGCATTGTCGGACGAACTGTCGTACACACGAACTTCTATAAACGGTTTATACACCAACAACAGCGTCGTCTATAACAGCCTGGCTAGCTCCTCATAAGAAACCCACCGCAGAGCTACGGAGCGTCACCTGCCATATGCTATTTGCTATTTGCCATTCGACACGGGTGAACGTGCCCTGCCAGCCTGCCAGCCAGGCAGACCGGTGCTTGACCTGGTTGAATGATTATACGCCGATATGGTTTACCTGTCCACAGAGAGCCACCTATCCAGGTACCTGTATAGACCGTTACCACCCAGGTCTGGCATAAGGCAATACGTTGATGTATCATTGGACATAAAGTGTTAACCGCTAGATCATGCTGCAGCACCTCTGTTGGAAATAATAACCAATCAATCAGTCTGTCAGATTTGTCTTAATAACAAAGCTACTTCAACGTTATTAGACCCACGTTAGGCTTAGTAGTGTAAGTAAATATTCCTTCAGTTTATAATATGAGAGCATTCAGAGGTATACCCTATGACGATATTCCGATTTGCCGGCCGGGAAGCTGAGTACTATAATAGGCTAATGCTATACCTGAACATTGCATTCGTTGAGCGGCACGAGCATGAGAGGTCTTCTGTCGGGGTAGATGTAGACGTACTGACGACGAAAGTTGTCGACACAGGCCAGCACGCGCTGTTCCTTGCTACTGGTGCGCTGGTAACTGTCCGGATGCGACAGTTCAGCGCCATCCGCAGCCAGTCTGAAAAACAAGATAGGCCATATCACACTCACTGTATAATGAAGCTGCAGCTCTGATAATAGTATAAAGCGCATTAGAAGTTAACCTGGCGTTATGCATGCGCTGCATAATTTCACGTTTTACTTACTTAAGTTACTTAGCAGCTTGAGCTAACCCAGAATAGCTAGCCTACCCATGTATAGGCTATCAGAAGTCAGAACACCTTAACCGTTGGTCCGTTCCCAGAGAGATCTATATATAGTCTTTGAATATATAGGCTACAGAAGACACACTGACACAGTCATGTTGCGAGCTGTCCAGTGACGTAGCCAGGGAGGAGGCGTTAGCGGCGTCGTACCGTCCCTCCAACTTCTGTTGTCATAGGCGGCGACGGGCGGGGAGTCCAAAGATCTAGACCCCCTAACCTCCAACAGAACGACTCATGAGATTCCCGCAAATCCGAGCTTTTTTGCATGGATGAAGGGGTGAGGGGGAGAACGGCGGTAAATCGACAACCACTCTACCTGGACCCTAGCTCTAGATACCTCGCGCCGCCCCTGTCAGTTGTGAATGGAAATTTGTGCAGTAGATCTAGGCCTATAGTCTTTACTCGTTACATGCATTTTCAGTGTCTTTTTATGCCCACACATGCGTTTGAGACCGGGCTATGTCCGGACCTTGCTGGGAAGCTTCTCTAGCGCTCTCCCAGGGCCCATAATTATGTTCTACTGGGGAAGAGTTATAGCCAGTGCCGGCGCTAAACATTTAGAGCCTCCCCCTCAATACAACTGTGAGGTCTTATAACGGGGGTCTAGGGGAGCCGTTAGCGGGGTCCAAGGGCAGAGCCCCTGGTCAGGGGATCAGCCGGAAGGCAAAGCCCCCTAAAGCTAACACTTTTGGCTTTTGGGCCTTCAATGGAAGCCGCAAATTTGCCCACTTTTCAAAAACTTGAAACACAAACAAAATCAGATAGGCCTAGCCCTGAGCATTATGCGAGCCCCCCCCCCGGCCGAGAGTAGGGGGGCGCCGGCTTTGGGAAGGACAGCGCGAGCCCCCGCCCCAGAATTAACTCGACTCACCATTCCCGCAGCTCAGCCTTCGGTTTCAGTTTCAATATGGCCCTCAGTCCGTCTCTTCCAACACCAACTTCTGACACCCTTATATGTAATACGTCTACTTTTAGGCCTAGTCAACTGTAGGGCGCATCGGCTATACCACCTTGATTCACGTATTTGCACTTGAGACAGGAGTTGTGTGAGGTCGAATCTGATGTCACTTGCGTAATCAGTCAGCTCGTGTGGTTGCAGCAACTGCGACGAGTCTTCTTCAAATTCTTCACACAATTCGCCTTCATCTTCATCTTCATCGCAGTAACTGAGAAATTCATCAATAACCTTCAACTCGTACGAATTCTCTTCAATTATAGTTTCCATTGATGATACAGAATAGTTCGATGCTTTATTACCAATTCTATAACTTTCGTATAGCTATTTTAACGCTTTTTAAAAACCAAATTACGTCACAATGTACGTCACACCCGCGATTGACGTCACACAGGCTAATGGGAGTTCCCAACTTCTCCAGTCCTATTTATAGCTCGGAGTTCTCCCGATATGAATATTAAAATTATTGCTGTGGAGTCTGGCCGCAGTTGTTTTTTGTTTACTTATTTATTTATGTAAAGATGGCGATTACGTGGCAGTAGCGATGTTGTTTGTTTATTTATTTATTAGTAAACAAAGTTAACAAATACATTAATGCTGAAACTGCCGACTGTCTAAGAAATAATATATCATTTGTACACTTAGCCGGACTGTTGCGGCTGCTTGTGCAATATGGAGGTCCGAAGTTGTTGCTACGATTCATGGAACTTTCGTACCCGAGAACTTTCGTTCCCCCTGACGTTCATAATTACTGAACCCCTTGTCCTTACGTAGGGCTTATAGTTCAGCGAAAAAAGCTTCAAATTTGTGTCACTTGCTAGACGTATATATAGCTAGAGTTTCGACAGGATTATAATGACAAGTAAGCCCTGCTAGCTGTTGCTAGAGAAGACGTGCTACAGCTTATGCAGTTCCTGTTGCAGTACTTACCTCCTAGGTCATCCAAGATCGATGATTTTCATCTCACCTGAAAGAGCAAGATATGGCGATATGGATGGCTAGTTTTTTGTTGAAAACACATTTTCCTACCCCCATGGGTTCGTTCAATCCCAAATTTGAAAATGTTTCCCTTGCACTGCATCCCCGAAATTTTGTACACAGAGAACATTGGCACAGAACTAATTATCCTGGCAAAAAGTTTTTCTCTATGATCCAACGCTTATCCGCTACATCTGTTAAATTTCGACAGACAGATGGACGAACGGACGACAGACGACAATGGCACCATAGATGCCTACATCTATGTAGGTCTAAATACAATTATAAAATGCACAATGTCGGCTGTAAGCACGTCAAAAATTGTGTACAGTATAGGCCTAATGATCAGTGTTAGAGAATGAAAGTTTCATGCTAATTTTGATGTTGAGAACAAAAGTTCCAGGGAACGAAAGTTCCACCTATGGAACTTTTGTTCCCGGGAACAAAAGTTCTCGGGTACAAAAGTTCCAGTTACCATTGCTAGGTATTTTAACATAGAAAATGCTGCAACTGGTGGTTGTCAGCTAAGGGTAATAAGCAGATATGCGGATGTACGGATGTGGCAACGGGTAAAAGGCGGATAAAATCTGCGGATCATGCTAAGTGCGGATGTGTGGGTAAAAAACAGATGTGCGGATAACAGTTGTCACGTGCAGTACCAATCATGAAAGTTGTTGAATTTTTCAGTTATTTAACTGTTCAGTAGATGCTTTACAGGCAACAGTCGTTTGAAGTCTGCCGCTGCGAATTTCTTCACTTTTCACACTCTGCATGAGACTAGACACTAGCCGACGCGATGTTGATGAATAAGCGATGCACAATGCGAAGCGTGACAACAGCACATGACGTTGATGTACAATGACATCGCGTGACGACGAACGCCAATGGATGATGGCAACGATGACTACTAAGCGCAGCAAGAAGTTATTATTGTAAAGCCAAATTTGCCAACTTACGATTTTAAGTCCAAAGATGTGCAAAGTACGGTAATCTCAGTAGTGTGCCAGTCACAAATCATGACGCCCAAACGTCCGGCGCCCAGTGTCAAGCGTCTTTGTCAGCTGTGTATTGTTTTTTTTTATATGAATAAATGCATAATTGACACAACACAACATGTAGCACATGCGTTTATTATAAATCAATACTGGCGTTCGTATAGGCCACTAGGTCTAAGACTATGAGCAAAATGTTGCAGTCAGATATGTGTGGTAGGGCGTAGAAGTCAAGCTACTGCTGTTCTATATATCATGCTAGCCTTCACATTGACTGGCGTCAAGGTGAACGCACCCTTAGTGATGAGGTGAGGGCGGTGTGAATGATGCCCCAATTCTGGGGCCCTACCGACTAACTATCCAGATCCAGGCAAAAAATGCAGTGCAATGGCTAGCCTAGCGGCAAGCTTAATACGCCACTTATTGGTCTAGAGGCGTGGCTATGTACGATGAGTAAAAGGCGGATGTCCTCCGCAGTGACATTTGTCTTTTACCTGTCGCCACATCCGCCTATCCGCACATTCGCTTTTTACCATCATCTGTGGTTGTCAGTTTGACACAGTCAGTGCGGGTGGCAATAAATACCGAAAACTACCGAAAACGTTTTTGGCACCGAAAAATCTAACCCTAACCAAAAACTACTGAGTACCAGGTTTTTAGTAGTTTTCGGTTGTTTTTAGTGGTTTTTAGTCGGTTTTAGCCGTTTTTAGTAGTTTTCGGTAAATAATGCCATGACCCACTGGCCAGTCAGTACGTATGTCACCAGAGGAAATGACATGCGTCTTCAGAAATAATGGTGTAAATACTGATATGATCTACGGAAATATAGTTTTACCAATGAGTTGTTAACACATGCAGCAGTCTGTGGAAATTATGTTGTTTCTGTTAATGCTACTAACGAGTTTAAAAATAGACTTGATAACTTCTGGCATATTCAAAATATCATGTATAATTTTGTTGCACAAATTCATGTAACCGGAAATCACAGTATGTCTTTTTAAAAATTTTTGGTAACTAGTAAGTGCAGTTGGCTCCAGTTAAGTGCACGTTGGTTAAGCGCAAGATCCAGTTATTTGCACGCAATGCGCATAGTCTCATTTTTCACACAGCTTAAGCATAGGACTTTTGCTTTGGTTTAGCGTACCAGCGATAAGTGCACACTTCTTCGCTTATTAGCAGTCAGTCGCTTTGCCACATGCACAGCGAGATGTCAGAATTAGCAGGCCATGTTCCCATCTCTGGAGCTTCCTGAACCCGATTGGAGCGATGACCCACCTTTCCCCTCTCCCTCACCCTGACAGGAATGAGAGAGAGAGAGACCACATCCCCATGAACAATGATGGCCGCCTCCCTCAGTAGGCCTACTAGATGATAGCATAGACACAGATAGGCCTATCTGTACTGACAGCATAACCTCACATGCATGCACAATGCACATCTGCATGTAGTCCTAGCATTCTAGCATTTGCTGTTATTTAGAACTTCTTGATGCATGTGACCATGTGACGGCACTTCCGTGCTTTACTTATCTGCACGCTCTGCTTATGTGCAAGCCAATCTGTGGTCCCAGGCCTTCAAGTTATGATCAATAAATGTTGGTGTGTTTTCTTTGCTTCATAGTGTAGTTCTGCTGACAGTCAGTGATATCGTATGGGTACCACAATCTTTGCTCATTCCACAGAATAGAAAATTAAGGGTCTTTGTCATGAGTTTGTCATCCGTGAAATTAAACTGCTTTTCTGCTGATTTTTTTTGTTCAGAAACTGCATGAGCCTGACTGCATTGTTAATGGTTACAACAGCGAAGAACTGTTGTTTGATGCAAGTCTTATATCATCACTTGACTGGAGTTCGCACAAGACTACATTTCGTGGTGATATATCGCCTCATAAGCCAGGACCGAATCTGTGCATGAGGCCACTTTCCGTTGATGACTTCGATAAAGGTGTGTCTCAGTATATACACGGTGTCCCAAAATTAGCGGCACCACTACAGATAAGTTAGTGTAAAATCGTTAATACATGACAGATTTTTTTTCAAAATTTGAAACAGTCATTGAGACAATCATTCTGAACCTGCCTTAGAAGTTTGAGCTTAAAGTGGCCACCTTTTAGTCTGAGGCGGGTATGCTGCTGCTTGATCCCTTTGTCAATAACAATGCATTAAACGTATCTTAATGTAAACAAACTCTGATGTCATAATGACTTTACATTGAGCACACACGGTAAGGTACAGATGTCATAATAGCTGTAACGGTAAATAATGTTATTATAGTGCAGTGTACGATATGCTTAGGGTTGTTAAATGAAGTTCGGATTTGCGAACTTCGAATTTCAAGTTTGAATTCGTATTCATTTTTCAGCCTTTCGATATTCGAATCCAGGCATCACTAATTAGATGCAGACGGTTTTGCCTTGAAAGTGGAGCGCTGTTACATCAGCCGTGCACTGTGTGACGATTTCTTTGTTCTCTGCTGGCCGCGACATGGCTTGACGTCCTGGCTGATTGCACTGTTGATAGACTGCTTCCCGGCGTGTGGCGTGCGTGCTGTGACCTTCATCTCACCCCATAGTGCAGACATCAAACGCAAATTGCTTATGCTTCTCCACAAACATATAAACAAAGTTCGAATTTAATCCGAATTTTAGCGGTCAAAATTCGAATTTGGAAAAAACGAATTAAACATCTTTAGATATGTCATTTAAATTCAAGAACTACAAACAGAATAAGGTGTGCTTGAAGCAAGGGGACCCGCTAATTTGGGACACGGTGTAGTATCTAGTCACTAGTGTGCCTTGTTCAGTGTGATAAGAATAAGAATTATCTGTCAAAACAGTGCTTTTAGAAAGTTGCTTGTGATGACTGTGACCTACACGAAAAATGACTTAAATGAGTAGGCAACAAATAGCTAAATGGGAGTGATAAAAGTGTGAAAAAACTGTCATTATATGTGTGTCTTGCATTCTGTAAAATGTGAAGTTTCTGGTGCTGTTGTTGTTGTGCTTTTAATGTGTGCAGGCTTTGTCAAACTACTGAGTCAACTGACTGTCATTGGTGACATGAGCAAAGAAAAGTTCACTGGTTTGTTGCCCAAATTTATGTTGTATCTCAATAATTTCTTTACTTTATTGTAGCAGAGTATCTTTAAGAGAACAAGGGCTGAAGTAATTAGTCACTAGGTGGCATCAGTGAAAACAAAGAAAATTGCTCGTTATTTGGTGCAAGTATGCTTAAAGTGTCAACAACACAGTGAGCATTTTAAATTTAGTTTTGGATAAACAATGTCTCTATCACTTAGGGCGCGTTGCACCAACGTCGTTCATGATCTCGGTTCAGCTGAACCTAGATCAAAGGTTGAACCAAGTTCACGCTGAATTACGTTGCGCTAAGTTGAACTCGGATCAGCTGATCCCGTTCAGTTGAACAGTCGTGGTTATACCGTGGATGACGCTGATTGATCAAGCATGCTCAGCCCATAGGCCGACTACAGTGATGTCATCGTCACACACAATTGCTTACGAAATAGTCCGGTACCGATTGGCAGAAATTTGTTCAAATTTTAAATTTTCCTGATGTTATTACACAATCTTTTCATTAACTGCTGCATACTGAAGTTCTGAAAATATGCATTTTGTGTTTCAATAGTTATTTATTTATTATTCTACGTTTGTTGTCAAGATTTATGTTTACCATAGCTACGGCATAGCAGCGGCGCATCAGCACTCTAGAATGCGGTTTATTTATCAACTACTTAATTTATCCAGCAAAAAGACCACAGAAAACAGATATAGCACAAATCTGACATATCCAGGTCACAAGTATAATTGAATTAGACGTTTTATAAATCAATATGAATGAGTTTTTGTTGCTGTAGTTAAGGTTCGTTTGTATGTTTACTGTATGAATGAAACATCGCCACCGAAAAATGGGATTTATTCATCTATTTGTTAACTTATTGAGCACAAAGAGAACATAAAACGAATATAGTAGAAATCTAGCATGTCCAGATCATCAGAATAATTGCATTAGAGGTCATATAATTCGATATGAAGAAGTTTTTTGGACAGGATAAGATTCGAATCAGACAATTTTTTTGCAGCAGTAGTATCCCAGCATTCATCTCTTGAACCGAGATCAAAAATTTGATCGGTGGTCAGACTGCGGTTCAGAATTGAACAGAGATCAACGCTTGAACCACTTTGGTGCAATGCAAATTACGGCTGAACTAGGATCAAATTCAAATTTGAACTGAGTTCAAAGTTGAACGACGTTGGTGCAACTCGCTCTTAGTGCTCTGCTGAAGATCTATTAACATAATATAGGAACATAATATCATGTAGGAACATCACTTGTTTCATAATATCTGAAAGAAATCATTTGAGATACTTGCAGTAGTTTCTGCAGGACTGCTGCTGTTTGAACCAGTAAGGTCACAGTGCTGAAACTGGATAATTTTGCATCATAAATAAATATTAGGTGCAAGTATTTAGTACCCAGTATGATATAATTTGTCAAAGAAACTAGAAATACGTTCTGTGGAACGCGGTATTTGTCCCATAGCCATGCTAACCTAGTAGCTGCGTTTCAGCTGAAAACAGCTAGCAATTGTCTTTCATGGAGCCAAGTTATAGTCAATTTTGTCCCAAAATTTGTTGCCATGGCAACATGTGTCGGCAGGGGAGAAATTTAAATGACACCATCGAATAGCCCAGGCTTGAAAGTAGGGGAGTAGGTGCAAACAGCAGGTAATTATCTTTTACGTGGTCCGAGTTATGCTTTGAAATCACCATTGGCTGTAATGCAAAATTTTGCAACTTTTGAATGGTTGCTATGGCAACAGTGGTCAATAGGGGGTAAATTTAAATAACACCGTTAGATTGCCCGACCCTGAAAATAGGGGGTAGGTAAACACAATGTGCAATTATCTTTTACTGGGATCGAGTTATATCGCTTTGAAGTCCCCATAGGCCGTAATGCAAATTTCTAAAAAAAATTGGGGTAAAATAGGGGAAGAAGTTATCAGATTTTTATCCCAAACAAACTTGATCTTACTTTTTGGGTCCCGAATCACTGTGCAAAATTTCATCAAAATCGAATCAAAATTGCGGTCGTAGGAGTGTTTACAGACAGACTGACAGAATGACAGAATGACAGACAGATGCAAGTGATTTTATAATCTGTCCCATGCTATGCTATAGCAATGGGACAGATAACTAGTTCCCTAAGATTATCAGCATATAGTTGTCAGTTGACACATTATCTGCTGTCGATAGACTTTACATTCTGCTTGCTGGTGTTGTTGAATAATGTTTACGCACAAGCGACATTTAATAAATTGTACAAAATGTAGAACTTTATTTATTCAGTTATTACCATTATGTCATTGTAATGAAACTTGCAGTTTGTAACTTGTTACTCAGAATTTTCACACAAGGTACATTTTGTATTTTTCATATTTTGGAAGTTACGTGAATGTAACATATCAGCCAAAGACACTGGTTTCTCAGCTTATTTGTAGTGTTACTATAACCATGCCAGTTGCCTTAAGTGTTTGTCTGCTTGTTTCGCTGTGTAATAAGCTAGGCAGCTGTTAATGTTCATTGTGCCTTGTTGTCCAGTTGTCATGTTACGATGTGATGCATGCTGTGTTCACTAATAAGTAATAAGTATAAGTAAGTAAATATTTATGGAGCTCGTGTCGAACATACGACATATGTGTCATTGCAGAGCGATTCGGCACAATGAAGCGTTGTCCTGACACGTACTTCATCGTAGTGATAGAAGACCTTCAGCAATCTCAGGTCATCGGTGCAGCGACGTTGGTCGCCGAACAGAAGTTTATACATAAAGCTGCTGTTGTAAGTTCTCTTCCGTTGTCGTCACTCTGCATAATGTTTAGTTCTTTCTCCCGGTTGGCATTTCAGTTAGCAGTTGACATTTTCTTCTGCGTGAGATTTCAGGCAAAATGTGCACATTTGCAATTTTTATGATAATTGCTATATAGATCGTTTGATTTGAAAATCTTTTTTTACCATATAATGTTGGTGATGAACGTTGAAAAGAAAACGTTGATCGAAATTAAGTTCCGGTAACCTTACTATCGTCTGAATTAGCATATGTTTATGCCACACTACATGTAGACGTAGTGGGAAATTCAGCATGGTTTGGACGCCCAGGCATATATCCAAGACACTTAGTGGATTTTGTTGGGCTTACCCACCAAAACCAGTCAAAAAACCACCATAGACAATTCAATTTTAGTTCCTTCTTTTACTGGTAATGAAATATTCTGCTAAAAGTTAGGTTATTAAAACTTAAACCAGTGAATTTGCAAATTTTTTGTATAGTTGTTTGATGTCAACACTTGACAGTATGTAGCTGTGATGGTTTTAATAACTTAAAACTAAAGCTGTCGAAGCTTTAATTTTTTTAATGCATTAACGCACTGCATTAATTTTTTAAATACATCAATTAACGTGTTATTAACGTACCCAGTCTTGTTGAGAGGGAGAGTAGGGGGTAAGTTACCCCGGGCCCCGCAACATTTGGGGGCTCTGCCTGTAGAATATAGAAAGTTAGAAACACATTTTAAATGTATAATTAGCAATAATTGCCATCATAGTTAGCATAGAAATCTGTTAGCCTGTCATCAAAATAATTATTTATTTACAGTAGTACTGGAACGGCAACTACAGTTTAGTTATTTGATTTTATTCAGTTGTCAAATAACTGCAGTTTAACGGAATGTTGGAACTTTTGCTTTACGGAATTTAGTAAATTAACATAAATTTATGTATGTGCATTAATTTTTTTAACGTGCATTAATTTTTTTAACGCACATTAATTTATTAGTGCATTAATTACACAGCTCTACTTAGAACTCATGGAAAACACAAAACTTATCAAATGGAGTTTTTTAAAAGAGTCTATATTTAACTAGAAAAATAACACCAGATGAAACACACTGGCATGCATTGAGATTTTCAAAAATAACACTCTTTGTGTAACATAAAAGTGATAAAACTTTAAAAAAGCGTGCTTTACTAGCTGCTATATGGCTGATATTTGTTACTTTGCATTGATAGTTGTCAGTACTTTCTGTCAGGTTTATTAAATTTCATCTCTAACTTGCATGTATACTTTGTGCAAAATTTCAGCACATGTCTCGCTGGCTAATGGCAGTGAATATGAATGCTGCGTACATCATTGTGAATTGTGTAACTGATACTGTATTACTGCGACCAAGTGTGGCAGGCAAACTAACTGATATTGTATTGTAACAGTTATTGATCAAGCTGATTGATCAAGCACGCTCGCTCGCTCAGCCCGTAGGCCAACTACAGTCACATCATCGTCACACACAATTTCTTATGAAATAGTCCGGTACCGATTTGCCGAAATTTGTTCAAATTTTAAATTTCCCTGAAGTTATTACACAATCTTCGCATTAACTGCTGCATACTAAAGTTCTGAAAATACGCATTTTGTGTTCCAATAGTTATTTATTTATTATTCTACGTTCATTGTCAAGATTTATGTTTACCGTAGCTACAGCATAGCAGCGGCGCATCGGCAAAAAATTTACGTTGGGCTTGTGATTGCAGGGTCATTAGTTTTACTCCTGGGTCGGGTCATCATCATGTGGTTAGTACTTGGATGGCCGACTGTTGGTTAACAAGTAAACCATCTCGGTATCTAGCCAACACCAACGTCAACTCTGTCTTCTATCCTTTTGGTAAATTGAATAACAGCCTGTCTGGCTGGGGTTAAGATGGGGCGTGTTCACCTGTGTTGAATGGCATGCATCACTGTGTGAATCCATATGGCAGGTGATGCTCCGAAGCTCTGAGATTGGTTTTGTGAAGAGCTGTACCTCTGAATTATTTGTAAGAATCGTACTGTGTTGCAGAGAGGCAGGATCGAAGACGTTGTAGTCTGCGAAGAATACCGCGGTCGCGAGCTTGGCAAACTGTGAGTTCACCGAGTTGTCTTCTCTTCTGTTGCTTACTCACTTCGCTAGTCACTGGGCTACATTTCGTAACGTCTGACATTCTTAGGTCCGGTTATTCCATCTCCAATCAAATCACATTGGATCTCTGATTTACTGATCTTTGATTAACTTGATGTTCAGAATTGATCGTCGATCAACGGTGTTTCGTTTTACCATGCATTTTCGATCTCCAGTTACGTGATTGGCGATTAGCTGATCCGCCGTCAACTGAGCCTAATTTATGCCAATCCGATTGGCTGACAGTGACCTCAGTTTACGGTGTTGTGCTAAATTACCCAGCATGCGCTGTGAGTGGACGCCGTAGCCAGTAAACGTTGTCATAGAAACGGTATCAACGATATCATCTGCTGTCAAAAATACATTCTATCGCAAATCAATACGGGAGCATCTGTCCATTTTATTTCTTCACAAAACACTGTACTCAGTATAAATTGATTAGTGATTGATCTTTATGCCTGGAACTTTATTTTAATGCATGAATTGCCATTCTGACCAGCGAAGTGAAGCGATGTTTCTGGTGCGAATAAGCAATGAACTGCAGATCGCCACGTTTAATCGTCAATCATCTGACTTGATCGGCCAATATTTGGCCATCAACTTGATGGGAGATTTGATGGACGATTAGTCGCTAATTGGCGATGGAAAAACGGTTATTGAGATGATCTCAGATCAAGTCCCAAAGTTGATCGGAGATCAATTTGATCGGCCATCAAATGTGCATGGAAAAACGGGATCTTAGTTGTTTCATGTAAAGGGCACTTGTTATGTCATTAACATGTTAATTAATGCTTCCAGAATAATTTAACTGAAATAAATATTTTATTATTATTGAAACAAGAAACTTAAATTAGATCAAGTTTGGGTAGGTTTACACAATAAAGCTCATATAGATCATGCATATTAATTTCCTAGCCGACGACGTCATCATTCTAGGCTAGGACATTAATATTCATGATGTCTATAGGCTAGACTTATGACGTCATTGTGGGCCATCATGGCGGCGCGTTTTCTACGTCGTTTTCGTAGATCGTTGACTTCAAAGGTAAATTTTTCCGTGTTGACAAAATGCTGGGCGCCGATATTACTGTAAAAGTTGTCAGAAAATTCTGCACTTTCAGGAAAATGGATAAAATGTATATGTTAATTTTGGTGACCACGGTCCTTTAACCTTACCTACAGTTTCCTTTTGAGCTACAGTGCCAGATTGTACTGCTTGGCGACAGATGCATATGTGTGTGAACAACTTGTTCTCAGTTGTTACTTGCTAGCAACCCGACCAACTGGAAGTTGAACTGTCAACCACTTGACCATAAGTCTGAACCACTGCAGCATCAAGCCACTCCCACGTGTTCACCTGTACGTTACCTGTATGACTTATCTGTGATGGCCAGTGCTAGGGGTAGATCGGCGATCTCGCACTAGTGAGCAGAAAATTACTAGTGGTAGATTGCCACTTTATCTAATTACATTTATCACATTATTAATGTAAGAATGCAGCCATATTTCTTCACTGCATTACCAGGACTGTGGTTGGGACTGAAATATCAGTCACTTCGTTATTAATTACCAAATTTATTCAAAAACAATATATTTTTAAGTCTGTGTTACAAAGAAACAGATACAGCTTGAGATGGACTCTGATATAATACTGAATAAGCCTGATTTAAATATGTGACAGTGTTGTGGCATGGTCCTATGA
>Ga0209671_1002511_pt1 | contig 16867 bp, 12 predicted proteins | sample WorMetHERISLAND2_2_FD_187401 | JGI IMG/M metagenome (GOLD analysis project Ga0209671, IMG submission 187401) | Marine gutless worms symbiont microbial communities from Max Planck institute for Marine Microbiology, Germany - Olavius geniculatus... | ecosystem: Host-associated > Annelida >...
CGTTACCAGTGCTTTTGTGCTGGTTTCGGCTTTACAGCTGACTATGGCTTTAAAGCCGTCTACTTACGGCCTCACAGCTGTTATTTACGGCTTCACAGCCGTCTATGGCTTTATAGCCATTACTTGTAACCTGTGGTTACTTTTGGGGACGTGCATTGGGCCGAACTGATACGGCCTCAGCGCTGGGCAGGTGTAAGAGCCTGCCCACCCCGAAGGCAAGGCAAGGCAAGGTCACCCATTTGCCGAGAAGCCCCCAATGGACGGATTTGCACGAAATTTTGCACAGGGGGTCGTCTCGCGGTTTCAAATTTTGTGTCGATCAGTTGAGGGGTTTCGGATCAGCACGGGGTCAAATTTTGCCATTCACCATTGACTAAGCCGGTCGCCATTAACACAGGGCTGCGCTACCGGGCGCCTGTGATCAAACAAAAATTAGAAATGTCCTGAAAATGCACGGGCTGCAATTTCTGATAAAAATTCTCAAATTGATTCCCACTTCTTAACATACTAAAAAGGTGATGGCGATCAGCCAGTGAAATCACAAAATTAGATACTGAAAATAAGAAAACAAAAAATATCAGCAGACAACACAATGGCCTGTTACAAGCGGTCACAGTATCACACAAGTACAGTACCTCTGCACTGCTATCACTTTCTGACTCTGAGGTATCCACATATTCTTTGGACTTTGGCATTTTATTTACAAAATGGGCTCAGCAAATGGGATGCCAAGAAAACACCTACAGATACAATTCAAGAATCAAATATAATGCATCAGAACATGTAATTTACATATAAACATGAAATGTGCACTTTATAGCAACTAATTCTAAAATGAGAACTAACTTCATCAAAATCTTTTGAGTTGTGGGTCCCAAAGGAAAAACTGATTTTCAGTGCGTATACACTAAAGTAGGGATGTGTTATTCAAATTTTTAATTATTCGGAATTTGAATTACATTATTTGAATTTTGTTCGAAATTTGATTCTTCAGGGTACTGCTAGAAGTCCACTAGTTAACAATTACAATAACCGGCATAACGTAGAACCTTCGACGATCGACCATGCATTATTCTATCAGACGGCCAAATGATGTATGTTTGTAATTAAAGTTGGTGTTACGTACTACTAATAAGCGAAATAAACAACATGGAGCCATTGTTTGCAGCAACTATGGTTTATTGTACATTCAACATATATCGCCGCATAAATTAACAAATAAATCCGAATATCAAACAACCCAAAATCTAATTTGGAATTCGAACAAATCGAACAAATACCGAATAATCGAATATTAGATTACATCCCTACACTAAAGGAAAGTCTATTCTCAGTGCGAGATCCAGAATGTTATTGGCATTAAATTCACAAGGGGCGCTAACATTATGTCCAACGGTTACATTTTCAGAGTAAAATTGTGGATGGTGACTGAGCTATACAGCCACCTTATTCAGGCTTATTGTTGCTCAGATGCATACTATGACTACAAATATCTCTGGAACGGATGGAGATATCGACAAGCGGAAAATGGCATTATTACCCACGACTCCTCTCACGCTGGACAAAAAAATGGCGAACTTTGGTTCACTAACAGCTCAGCCCTATTGCTTGCAGCGATTCTGAAAGCGTATGTGTGTCTGTCTGTGCCTGCGGATGGTTGGAAGGTTGCTGCTGCTGTCATCCTGCCAGTTTTTTCAACGTTCGTCAGTCTGTCTGTCCAAACAGGCTGTATATCTTCTGACCTTGCTCGACTGCCAAAAATTTTAGGCCTTTGGACCGAGGTCGGTCCAGGTGCATGATGTCATCGAGTGTCGTCCTCATGGCGCTCGCCCTATAATCTGCAGCTCTGCTGTAGTGCAGGCTGATCATATATTATATGATACTGAACAGTCAACACCTATCAATTCAGCTCTATTTTCTGCACTTAAGCAGAGCCTCCAGATTGTGAATGACTATAGATAGAAAGCAACAAGTTACTTCATAAAATTTATTTCTATGGTCGTAGTTGACAGCAACATTCCTAAGCCTGTTGGCTTGTTTAAAATTAAAATTAGAATTAGGGTTTAGGGTTAACATATTTTAGAGAAGCATGGTGTTAATGACCATGTGCACGCATGGTCTGATGTTGCGCAGAAAATTTCATAGACCGTGCGTGCTATAACACGTATGGTCTGCCATTGAAATCGCGGTTAACTTTCGTGGCTGTGCACGGTCTAAACTACTGAAGTGGATATCTCAAGACATTTTGGGTGGCATTACGACATCTAAGGATGAACACCATGGTTGGTTCCTTGGGCGGCGAGTCTTTTTGTAGTATAGGTTGACATAAAGTGCCTAATTAATTCGAAACAGAATATAGGCTTCCACCAAAGCCGTCCAATTACCCCTAAGTGACAAAAAGTTATTAAACGTACGCACTAAAGCTAAACTGCGGTTGATTATTGCTAATAGGCTATAATGTTAACGCGTGATACCCTGTAGAGCAAAGTAGAAAATAATAAGTAAATGAAAATATGTGTTTTCAATGACTAACGAAACATGCAGTACGTCAAAAATTGTTTCAAATATCATATATTTAGCCACATTACGCGTTTTGTGTTTGTTTTTTACTTTGTTTATCTTCTTCAACAAACCAGAAATTAAACTAGACGTAAATTTTACATAACGTACATAAGGCAACCTGCTTCACTTCCGGTTAGTGGACAACGTAAACAAATGCACGTGATTAACGGTGTGCTAAACTTATTTACAAGACCGATTTTCTAAAAAGTAGAATTTGTTTGGATATACTAACATTGCCAGTAGATAAACTTTTGTCACAGAATATACGTTGTGGCTGCCACAAGTGTTGTCACTGTTTATAAATCGACAATAACGGTGAATTAAAAAGGCAGTATGCCTAAACATCATCTGCAGTGACGGTTTTAGGCTCAGGCCAAGGGGTGGGTGTCTGGGGTGCACAGACAGTGGCGTATTTAAGGGGGGCACGGTGCGATGCTCCCTCCCCTTTGGCCCGACCATGAAAATTTTTTACAGGTGACTTTATTTGAAAAGGTGCGTTTTTGCCGTTTTCCAGCTAAAATTGCAAAATTCAACAATGTTTGATGGTCTTTTTTCATACCGATACAATATACGATTAAAATCGCCATGTGAGATTGCATCTGATATGACGCCGGCGTCGCCGAACGCTTTTGAAAACCAGCTGCAAGCCGTATAGGCCTATAATATTTCGCGGCGGCCGGGTTTAGTGTCCATGGGTGAGTGACACTGCACGATTATATGAAACCAACAGCAATTCAGTCGGCGGCTGGCTGGCGCACGCCATGGGCGGTGGTTAATTAATATTTTAAAATGTCAGATCTGAGTTCAACCCAAGATGAACCCGTCCGCAACTTGCATAGGCTACAACAGATAAGATATAAGTTTATCCAAATGAGATATGCATATTATTGCTTCCACGCGACTAAGACAGCGCTCTTAAGATGCGTTTCCTTGCCCTGGCGAATGTGATACGCCCTATTCTCAGATAACACAAGCTGCAGCGCCATCGCAGCGTGCCAGAGATCATAGATCCTATGTGCGACGTTATCAGAATGAGAATCCCAGGAACCAAGCTCCGTATGCCAGTGTCATGATATCATGACGAAGTGCTCTATTTCATTGGAGGATATAGACAGTTTGGACACGCCCGCTGTCTTGTACAGCATTTGCTGCCAACCCGCCATTCGCACACAAAACAGCTAGAAGTCAAAGAAGAGATAGACAAAACGTAACTATGAGCTCAGCTTAGTCATCAGCTAGCAGAGACGACAATGGCAAAGCGTCAGACTGCATACGTTTCGTGAGCGACGACATCGGCGACGATCAGCGGATCAAGCATTCTGACGAGGACAGACCGGGTTTGATACGGCCCATTTATTATTGTACCGTAGGCCTGCTGTGCCTGTTGTGAAGTTTATTGCCTTTTATAACTCACATTAATCAGTGACGACGTTTTGCAGCTTGCTAAACTCTATGTTTGGCTAAAACAACGCAAATATCTGTGGTTTTCTGCGTTTCTAAATTTCAGAAAAATGGGTTTATTTGCGGCTTTCATTAAACGTTGAAAAGCAAAAAGTGTTTCAGCTTCAGGAGGGCTTCGCCCCCTGACCCCCCGACTAGGGGCTCTGCCCGTGGACCCCACTGGGGGCTCCGCCCCCAGACCCCCGTTATAGGCTCGCGCTCTGCGCGCTCGCCATGGCCCCTATCCCAAATCCTAAATACGCCACTGGGCACAGCCCCCTCAGTTTTGTTCCCGGCCCCAAGTTTTGTGGCTACCATGATTTGGGGCAAAAATAACACAAATATCTGACTTTTTGCGTTTTCAAATTTTAGAAAAATGGGCAAATTTGCGGCTTTCGTTGAACGTCCAAAAAGCAAAAGTGCTTTAGTTCAGGGGGGCTTCACTGGGCCCCTGTCTCCTGACCCGTTATAGGCTCGCGCTACCGCGCTTGCCATGAGGCCGTGCCCCTTCAGATATTGCGGGCTAGAACAGACACTGATCATCTGCATTCCGGTCGTGGGTCGTGTGCGGAAATAACAAAGATTCTACAAAAACTGGTAACGGTTTTGCAAGAAGTTTCTGGCAATTATTAGGCCCAAGGAGAAATTTTGCTACTTGCAGAACAAGTATTGTAAATGCTCCGAAAGTATTATTTTTTCTAACCATTTTACGCAGGGCGTCAATGAGTTGGGGGTAGGGAAAATCTGCGATATTAATTATCCAATAAATTGCCGTAGGCTGTCTCAGAAACGATGCGAGATAGAGCCGGAGCCAAGGTTACTATGATTACTAGGCCTAATAGGAAGTTTTGTATATGCCCTTTTGATCGCTAGCCCAAACCAAGAAAAATTTTTTTCGCACAGTTACAAATGCTGACAGTTGTTTACACGACCTACTTCTCCAATGACGAGACTCAGATACTATTTCTCGACTCCGAAGACATACCGCTTATCCCATACCACGGACGAGAACTGACAAATATCGCTCTTTTATCCATTTTGCCCTGGCTAAATACCAATAACTTAAAAATACAAACATATATAACAGTGTGTGCTTTGTTTTGGTGTATCTAGAAATATATATGTGGATGTGAACCGGACTGAAATGAGTGTTGTGTGTTGACTATTTCGTATTTTGTATGCTCTATTAGCTATAGTTGCTACTTTTGTTTGTATATTTTTAGCCATCGGCTATCGTTTTTTTATTAAACACGAGTTGAGTTGACCTAGAACTAGTGGCAGTTCAAGCCCGCAACATCTGGGGGAGGGTGCACGGCCCCATGGCAAGCGCGGACGTAGAGCGAGCCTATAAGGGGGGTTAAGGGGCAGAGCCCTCAGCGGGGTACAGGGGCAGAGCCCCTGGTCAAGGGGTCAGAAGCTGAAGCACTTTTGGTTCTTGGACGTTAAATGAAAGCCGCTAATGTGCCAATTTTTCTAAAATATGAAAACGCAAAAAATCAGAAAAGGAAATCAGATATTTGTGTTGTCTTTGCAAAAAATCATGTGTGGCCACGAAACTGAGAAGAGGGGGGAGCAGCCCGGATCTAAAACCGTCACTGCCTATAGAAAGGCCGTACCGCTTTCTAATGCACAAATGATGAGTCTTTTGCAGCTCATCACGGAAATTTAAAAGAAGACAGTCCGGCCGTAGGCCATCACAAAAAATGTAGCCCCAGAGTTTTACATTTAGGTGGTATATAACACTTTTGCATATTATATGTTCATGGGGGTTCAATGATGAGTCGCAAACGACAGTGGTTGGCCAGAATCGGCGTCTAAGCTTATGGCACAGTTGTCGCATGTCTGTCTGTCCGTAGGTCACGTATGTACTGTGGCTGTCGGGTAGGTCTTAGAGTAAAACTTTTTACATGAATAATTAGCCCATTAGCCCTTTGCTGAGGCTCTCTGCGTACAAAATTTGACGGGATGCAATTTAAGGGAAAAATTTTCAAATTTTGGTTTGAATTGAGGGGTAGGAAACGTGCGTTTTTAATGTAAAATGGCCGTTTTTTGAAACGGTGAGAAAATATGGCCTAGGTTACTTTTAATCACTGACAGGAAGTGGAATTGCAACAGGAACCGTATAGACTGCAGCGCGCGTTTTCCCTTGCGACAGCTAAGCTTTCTTGTTAGTAATTTCAATTGCGATGTTTTTTTGAATTTTTAAGGCGCGTACAGAGAGACGTAGCTAAAGTGAACTGAACTGAACTAACATTGTTTAATTTTTGACGAACTGACCATGCAGTGAGTAAATAGCAATATATTGCAGTAGGCACCGTCTAATAGCGTCGGTGGCCTACGTGACTACGTACACGTACGCGTCAGCCAATGACCAATATGCTAGCTTGCCCTGCTTGCCTATTGGTCATTTCGTCACAAACTAAACCGTACGTGTCAGTTCAGTTCAGTTCAGTTACGTCACTCTCGTAAGCTCTCGTAAGTTAAATGAAATGGTTTATCTATTCTACAGCATTATGAAACTGAACTTAATGCCGCCGAGCGACGTGCGTTTATTTGTTTGTATTAATGATAATTCGTTTCTTCTTTCAACGAATTTTTAACGACGGACTGCAAAACACAGACACACTTTAGGAACTATAGCCTATAATGTAAAAAGATTGCTATACATCATTCAATACAGCAATGCCTCATTATGTGTGTCCATAAACACATGTATAATTCCTACCTCCACCAAGGAGGTTATATTTTTGCTAGAGTTTGTTTATCTGTCTGTGTGTTAGCAAGATAACTCAAAAAGTTATGGAAGGATATTTCTGAAATTTCCAGGGAATGTCGGGAATGACAAAAACGACAAACGATTCAATTTTGGGGGTGATCCAGATGGAATCCTGGATTCTGGATCACTTTGACATTTTAGTTAACATTGCTTTAAATGGGGAATATGCTTGACGGAGGTCTGCGCTCTCCGAGTGTTTTTTTAGTTATTAATTAATTAATTAATTAATTAATATTCCGATTAAAGCACGCGAAACATGCAAAAGATCTATGACGCACATACGTGTACAACTCAGCACACCAACGAGTTGATTAAGTTCAAGCAAAATGCCAAAGGCGCACAACATTGTATACATGCGGTTGAGATGTATAGAGTAGCCATAAAAACTCGGTTTGTCGTTGTCGTAATTCGGACACAGACAGTTGCCGTTCTATCCTGGAGATGGGAGTGCTGCAGCACCGTCAGATTTAAGCTTAGCGCCCCAAGTTTAGTGTGAACAACACACCGATCAATGGGAAGCTTTGTCTGTGATACTGGCCAGTGGCGTAGACAATGGTGGCAGGGTGCCGTGCCCCCCCAATCCTCCAGACATAAGCATACGTTTAAAGTTTAAACTGCACTAAATTTGCCAATGCGGTCAGTTTATTCTCGGGAAAGTAATTAAATTGTTGCCACCAGATGTTATCTTTTAAGGCTAAAATGCACTAAATTCGATTTTAGCCGGGTCTGAGGGAGCTCACAGCGCTGACCTCCCCTAGATCCCCTAGCTGGATTTTAGGGGTCTTACTTCTAAGGCAAGGAAGGAAAAGAAATAGGGGAGGAAAGGAAAAAGAAGGAAAAGGTAAAGGGGAACGAAAATGGAAGAGACCAAAAGCGGAAAAGAGGGGAGGGAAAGGGAGACGAGGCCCCTCCAAAATGGAATTTCTGGCTACGCCAGTAAAGGCCATCCTGTCCATTAGAGTTTCGGGTGGTCAGGGTGGAGCACAACACCCCAGATTTTTCAGGCTAGAACCGCCACTGAATACAAAGCGCTCTCTTGGACATTAGGCCCTATAGCACCGGTAGCAAATGATGCGTGAACTGTGACTGATGGCAGCCAGGCGGGCGAGCGTTCTAGGGCCACCAGTGCTCCCACGTGATCGGGTTACGACTGCGGGTGCCCGGCGGTGCGCTGTGGCAGCGTCGACCAGTTCGTGGCGGTGCCCAAGTCCCACTTGACGCCTGCTGCTCCTGCTGCTGCTGCGCTAACCATTTGGCCGGAACAATGCTCTCGGACGCCCATTCAGGGTGAATGATGAAATACTGGCGTCTGGGTGAGCGGATTGTCGAGAAGAACGGTCCGTTGAACGTGTTGTAGTGAGTTATTGGCATCGTCTGCTTGCGGGCGCCGCCGACTTTTGTCGTCCTACTGTCATGGCCGCTACCGCTTGCTGTGACGTCATTGTCCGCCGCCACCGCTAATGACGTCATCCCGGCTGTCTGCGGTGACCTCTGGATGACCTCGGTCACATGACACGCGCGACCCCTACAAAATTCACAACACTTGTTCAGTAATGGGGCGTTTACACGACCCAGCAAACGTCCAGCAAACTTCCAGCAAATGTATTCAAAATACACGTGCTAATGCTGGACGTTTTTTGTATAGGCTTTGTAGGGATAATGGGTTAGTAGTTGATAAAGGGTTGCTGTCGTGTGCTGCGCCTTAGCTAATCTCGGCTCGCCGTAGCATATAGTTCGGGGCCTAAAGCCTATAGCTGTATGTGCATGCATAATAAGCGATTCACTTGAGCTGCTGACTTTCTAAGAGACGTCTGTCTGTTATGCGATCATGCCGTAATTGTTGCCTACCGCTGTATTCGGCTTTTGTATAATAACGCTGCTATTAAAACTGCGTACCTGGTGTGACATCTCCCTTCTCTCGTTAAGATGTCAAGTGAGTGGCTCTACTATAAGAGTTTGCTGGATCGTGTAAACACCCTATAAGACGCAAAGTGTGCACTGTGCAATAAAGGTAGTTCCAGCTGAGTCGATGGCTATAATTATTGTCACCCTGAAATGTACAACCTGGACAAATTTCCTGCTGATAGGCTACTGAAAAAGCCTTGCACACATCTTTATAACTACAAAAAGCTCAGCTTTCGCTAGGGTGGGCTGACCGTATTGCCTATATCCGACGGCCAGCTATATCGAACACTAAAATTATTGCGGGGTTACGATATGGTAATTCGGCGCACACGGGCGATAGCTGCAGGCAAAAACTTTGCATTCGAAATTGCGGCCAAACCGCTGCAGATAGAGACATGGTTATTATTGACAGCCTATAAGATATTGTCATCTCCAGGGGCGTTCACTCCATTGATAGGTGGAAACAAATGCCTCCTGGAAAAAGTTGGGGAAAAGTAATAAATCGAGAACTGGGGGAATATATTTTGGTGGCAAATTGCCTAGAAACGCATGGCACAGAATGCGACAATTCTGTGCACAACAGCTCCAATTTTTTTCTGCTCGCTTCGCTCGCAGATTATTTATAACCTGCTATATTCAGGGCTGTATTTAAGGCGGTAGCGGATTCAACCCTCGGAAATTATAAAGTTAATGTGACAATTCTGCGCATAGGCCTAACTGTTCAAAAAAATTTTCTGCTTGCTTCGCTCGCAAATTACTTGAACCTTCACTTTTACATTTGCTCCGACGCCCCTTGTTTGCCTTTATTATTTAAGCTGCATGCACTAACTTTGACCAGTTGACTATTAGCAAAATAATTAAAATTGTTGCCAACAGATGTGCTCTTTAAAGGCTAAAATGTACTAAATTCGATTTTGGCTGGGACTCCGCCTCAGACCCCACTAGAGGAGCTTACAGCGCCCCAAAACCCTTACCTAGATTTGAGGGGTTTACTTTTAAGGCAAGACAAGAGACGAGAAAGGAAAAGAGGAGAAAAGAAAAAAAGAAAGGAAGGGAAAGGACAAAAGGAAAGGTGAGAGGAATAGAGAAAGGGAGGGAAAGGTCAAAGTCAAACTCCCGAGCAAAACTTCTGGCCAATTGCCTTAACGTTTTGGTGCCACACCACCCTTGTTTGCCTATATTGTTTAAACTGCACTAAATTTGGTCAGTTGATTATATGGAAAATAATTAAATTTGTTGCCACCAAATGTCGTATTTTAAAGGTAAAAATCCACAAAATTTGATTTCGGCCTGGGCCCCGCCCCATACCTCGCTGGTGAGCTTACAGCGCTCCCCCGTGCCCCATAGATATGCCCCCTAACTAGATTCAAGGGGTCCTAGTACTTCCAAAGGGAGCGAGAAGGAAAAGGGAAAAGGGGAGGTGAAAGAACAGAACGGAAGGAAGGGGAGGAAATAGGAAAAGGGGGAGGGAAAATGGGAGAGGACGGAAAGGAGGAAGAAGGGTAAGAGGGAGAAGAGGGAAAGGGGGAGGCGAGTTAGGGGGAAGGTTGCCTCCTAATGCTGAGGGGATGGACGCACCTGGTCATCGCCCTGCCAAAAGTACCATCGCCAACCCTCTACAACGCACCGTTTAGTCACAATACATCGTTACAGACAGACAGACAGACGACAGACGTCTCATACCCAAGACTCGACCTAACGGTTGGCCATAAATGCCTCAGTGGACTACTTTCTGCCGCTGACAGTTCGTCGGCCATCTTTAACCGACCGTACTAACAGTCACGCTTATGATACGATGTGTCGTCTATCTGTCGTCTGTCGCATGTTGAAACTTGGAACAGCTCATCCTGCTTCGACCACGAAATTGACGTTCGTCTTACCTCGAATAGGCCTAGTCTAGTTATCTGCCGATTCACAAATTACCGCAGTGCGCTCCTTTCACATGTTCTAAACGGCTGCATATCTGTCCGGTCGTTCAGGAGAAAGCACGACACAATCGTTCACAGACAACGTACTATATTGTTCTGCACACGGCGCAACGTGTCTGGGGCATGCGGTTTCTTGTCGTGCGTTGGTCGCTGCAGTGTAGGCCTAGATAGCTAGGCGAACGTCTGTAGTTTACGTCGCAATATGGCTGGCTACGCCACGTCGCTGGATTCTCGAGACAGCTCGACTGAGTTACATCTCCGGATCGATAGCTGCAGCTGCATCCGAGCGACTCAGCCGCTGCAGCTGCACTGATGATAATGATGCTGATGACGGTAAACACGCCGTACACGTGTAGGCCAATCAGCCTTCCGGCCTCCGGCGTAGAACAATAACAGACAATCGCTGCCGAGCATCGGCAGCAGCAGAAACATCGACAACAGCGTGAGTTATTTGCCCGCAGCGTCATGCATCCCTAGCTACTGCTGCAGCGACCGGTCGCTTTATCGGCCGATTTTAGTTATGACGAGCTGGTCGCGCTCGCAGTCACAGAGATACGCCTACCAACTACGTTGCTGCTGATGCGATATCGATATTCAATCAGACGCTTTGCGCTTAGCAATGTCCGTGGCTGGACGCTGCTGCTGCTGCTGCTGTTTCAGCTTCTGCAATAGTAGAGGGCCGAGACAAAAGAGTCTCGGACTCTTGGCCCGACTGATTGTCCATTTGGCTTTTGCATTGCTTTTAATTGTTTCTTCAGTTCTTTAATTTTCCGTTAATTAATAACTTAACACTATTCATTATGCATTTTGTTATGTAGCTACCAATAATGAGCGCGAGGGAAGATTTTCATTAGGTCTTGGCCTGTGGCACCTCGTCGTCTGGTAAGACACAATTCTTGCTGTTCCAGTTTTAGGCGGCATCGCTGAAAGGATGATCAACGCGAATCATATCGACAGATGTTGCCATAACGTGGAAATTATTAGTCCGCCTGTCCGTTTTCCCATTTGTCACGCGTACGCATGCGCAGTGGCGGATCAAGAATTTTTTCGCGCGTCTTAGCCATCGTCGAGACGTCCGTCCCTCGATCTGTCCGTCACACTCCACGTATTGTGTCAACATAACGCAAGCGATAGGATCACGAAATCTTTACCATGGACTGCAACGAAGACTCTAGTTTTAGGATCTGTAAAGCTATTCCCAAAATTCGAAAGGGGTCACCCACTTACTTCATCGAGGGCTTAAATGAGAGGGGGGTACAAAAAGTTGGCCATTTTGAGCCAATAAGTTGCCGTATTTTAGAAACGGTGCGAGATAGGGCATAGGTTACTATTAATCACTAATAGAAAGTCCCATACGCCCTTTCGATTGACATCAAGATCAACGACCTTGAACGACCTTCAACCCCCAATTCGGGCTCCAACACACATTTTGAGAGTAAATTGCACCGAAATGGCTTGAGATAGACCAGGACAACCTGCATATGAAATTTTCGGCATTAAACGTAGATTTTAGCAGTTCAAGTCCCGACCCCCCTAGGTTCAAAGAGGCTTCCGCATGCGGGCGTCAAAAAGAGGTACTCCTATAAAAGGTCGTTATTGTACCCCTGTTGGCTCGTCTAGCGCTTACAGATAGACACAGACTTGTCGCTTACTGTAACAATAACTGCTGACAAACTTTTAAGTGGTTTAACATTAATGACCTTGAACGATCTTGAACTTCTAAAATAGGGGGTTTGGTGATGCAATTTTCGGCTGCAGCACGCACTTCAACTGTGAATTGCAATAAAATGCATGGAGATAGACCAGGACAACCTGCAAACGAGAACTGCTATAGGCTGTCGCGCGTCTCGTGAGCTTTTCTCAAATTACTTGTGGAATAAGGGGTTGAAGTTCTCCTTTCCCTTCCCCTTTCTCCTTCTCCATTTTCTTTCTTTTCTCCTTTTTCTTCCCTTTTCCCTTTCCATTCTCCTTTCCTTTCCCTTCTCATCCCCCTTTTCTTTTTCCCTTTCCCTTCCGCTAGATGACCGACTATTGATTTCAGTACGTACGTGTTGTACACAGTCATTAGTCGTACGCGATTACGCGTGCTCGCCAGCGAGGCTAAACATATGCCGTTTACTTATTTAACGTCTTTAAAGGGAAAGGTCAGAGAGGTTACTTGACGTCACCTGTGCAGTGAACCGTAAACAAAACAAGTTTCGTTCACGGTTCGGCTTCTCTGTAGTTTGTTTACGAATTGTGCAGAATTTGATGATGTGGATGGAGTCGGTGTTACGGTTTTGTGAATTTTTGACAAGCACGTAGTTTTCCCAACTATGTCACGACTGCAGAGCCTGATTATCGTGGGACTTGCCATCACTGTCGCCGTGCTGGGATTTAACTACTACGTCGCGATCACGCGAAACGCCGAAACGTCCCGAGAACTGGGTCGAGTCAGGCTCGAATTACACGAAGGAACTGCGGGACGGACGGAAGCGTTGAAGAAGTTCGAGCTGTGTCGAGCAGACGTAGTGGCAGCAAGTGACGTGAGCAAAAAGCTTGACGACGACGTGAAAAAGAAGAGCCAAATGATCGCAGAACTGACAAAACAAATAGGCGACAGTCGCAAGCGCGAGAGCAAACTGAGGGAAGAAATCGAATCGCTGAAGGTTTAATTTATTGTACACCTTCTTTAGTGAAGTATTCTTGACCACCTTCTTGATGTTTGTTAGTTTAGCCTAGTGTTTGAATTGCTGGCGGGAGAGGGTTAGGGGGGTTGACTGTTTCTAAGCCCTCTAATACACTGTCAAATTGTGTACTGGGGGTCAGCTATATACTATATAAATACGATTTACATCACAATTTTAATCAGGCTCTGACTGTTGGAAAGTTTAACCCCCAGCTAATTTTTCACAATTCAAACACTGCTTATAATGTCTAGATTTTGCAACTCTGAAGTAACTTCAAACACCTGCTTCAAAATGTCATTTTCTATTAATATAGTTATTGATTAATTATTTTATTATCTGCCATGTAACTACTAAAATTGTCCATTTTTTCAAAGACTGCAATTTTTAAACAAACCTGGAGTAATAAAGGTCAGCATTTTGATGCTTTTACTCATCTGAGGATAAAATTGACTAGAGGTTGTTGAAAATATGAGGATGATATATTATGTTCTGTCAGATGGACTGTTATTTTATAGTTTGAATTTAAAACAGTCTGTCTTTATGCATTTTTTGCTGATATGCTGCTCTGTGTGAAAATGTATATATAGGTTGAAAGAGAAAAACTGCTGGAGACATTGAAAAGGAAGTGTGAGCATCTTTTTATTTTTCTTATTACTTTTGTGCAGCTGTTAATATTGTAGTGAAGCTAATTCTTAGCTAAATGTATCATAAGTAAAAATAGGCCTACATTCTTTTTGTTACAGTTTAACAAAATGCATAGCCATAAGTGTAACTCAAATATAATTTTTCGTGTGCATAAAAATCACAAAGTGTAGTTATTACAGTATGTAGTTTCTGAACTTGGCTAACTCATTTTTGTTGTTTTTTGTATGCAGCGAGACAAGCACCAAAAGGAAGAAGAAAAGCTGCAGCTGATCAACTTTGAATGTATTGTACTTGTACTTTGTTTACGGGTACTTAATGTGTGCTTGATTAGTGCTAGTGACATGCTGATCAATAGTATGCATATATTTTTTTTGTAGTAAAAAGCAATAAAACGTTTTTTTGTTTATAGACTCATTGTATAGCATGTATGTGCACTGTGGATATACCCGGTGTTTCATTAAAAAGGACCCCTTTTTCTTTTTTTTCATAATTTACTGAAATGATGATCAATTTACACTAAATTTTTACCAGTTGTTGCAGAAGAAATTGTTATTCAAAATATCTCAAGAAAACATGGCTGTTGATTAAATATTCTTTGCTAGTCGAAATGTGATGCTGATGTCATAATGTGCCGTGAGTACAAGCTTGATGGCTCAACTGGTGTGTCAGTTGCTACCCTGCTTCGATGGTGAACTTAATCTGGTTCGCTGATGACAAATTCGTGATGTTTTACAGTTGCAGCCACAAAAAACATGCAAAGCAATCACATTTACATGTCTGTGGAGATAGTTTGACTTTCACATGTTCGAGCAAAACATTGCACCAGCACACAGAGCTTGCGTAATGGTTGAGTTTCTGGCTTGAAAGACACCTGATTTTAGCTCCCATGTTGCGTAGTGCTGACACAATGAATATGTTTCAGTAATGAACCAGATTAAGTTTACCATTGAAGCAGAGTAGCAACTGACAGTACCAGTTCAGACAAAGAAGCTTGTGCTCACGACACATTATGTCGTCAGCATTACATCACAACTAGCAAAGAATATTCAATCAACAGCAATTTTTTGTTAAAATATTTTGAATAAAAATTTTCTCAGCTACAACTGGTAAAAATTTTGCATAAATTGATCATCATTTGAGTAAATTATGAAAAAAAAGAAAAAGGGGTCCTTTTTATGAAACATTGTGTATTTGGAACTGCTTTTGCCTTTTATGTGCAGTTATGCATGATACGTTTGCTCACAAACTGAGCTGTATTATAACACCACCTCAGTATAATGCACGTACCAGTAGCTAGAAGAAATATTTAACAAAAACCTAATCAATACAAACCAATAGAGTAGTACAACAATAGTGTGAAGAAAGCATATTAAGTATCTAATAGTTTACGATGAAAACATGTGTGATTGTGACAGCTGTAAAATGTAAAAATCAAAGTAAAAATGAGTTCAGCATTACAGAAACTTATTAAAAATAGGGTTGAAAAAATTAGTAATAACCAAGAAGTTTATTATCACAAAGATAGCATGTGAAATAAATGCATACCAAAATAAGTGATAAGTGATTTTGAATGATCACGATAGGGTGACAGTGGATAAGCAGTGATAAAAAGTGGGTAGTGGTGGAGTATGAAACCAAGTGTGGGAACAGGCATTAATTTATTTTAAGCTAATGGAAAGATTTCAAAATGGGGAAATTATTTTTTTATTTTTTCTTTGTACCATGTAAATATTACAGGCTGTGTATGTTGCATATTGTGTGTGCATCGCTGAATGATTATGTGAATGATGACTGATGTTAATTGCACTGTCACTTGGCACTTGTTCAGTCGTCTCGTTGTTGTGGGTTATGCACTGATATATGCCTATCAAGAGGCAATGCACTTGAATAATTTGTTACGGTTTTCACACTGCTGCTGTCTGTGATGCACGAGGGTCGTTTAATAAATTTTAGGACTGACGTTCTTATACGATGACGGTAAATCACACTATTCTGACAGTTAAGGCCCTATGTTATTTTCCAACATAATCTCCCTGCAGTTCACTGCAATGTTTCCACTGTTCTACAAGTCGGCCTGAATCTGTAGCATTAAGTTTTTGTTGCCACCATGTAGAAATTTGCGGACGCATGCTGTTGAATGTCGTCATTGTTATTAAACTCAATGTCGCTGCAAAAACGGGAAAACTATTCAAATACTGTCAAACGTGATAAAGTGTCGCTGCTAAACATAACAGATAATCTGCAATAAATTTCAGCACTTTCTACGCCTTCTGTGACTAAAAATTTTTATGATTGTTTTTTAACCATGCCAAACGTCAATACCCATCATTTATATTTTAATAAAAATGACGTCACAGCATAACGTCATAAATGAAACCATGATGAGTAATGTACAGTAGTGGCCCTACAACTTCATAATAGTTTTGGTTTTCAGCTGTCACTGTGTGCTTACTGAAAAAAACAGTCCTGGAATTTATTGAACGACCCTCGTAGATTAGCTTCATTTTTGTCACATTGATTGTAGGTCTTGTTGAACTTGACAGAAGCAGTCTTTCAGTATTTTGTATATCACAATTCAATTTTGTGACTTACGTGCATGATTACAGCCAGAGGCAGTTTTAGTCAAAAATATGGGGAGGTGCTGTGTTCCCACGTTGTTTTTGATGTCACTGTTCGCTGATAAAACTTTTCATGATTATTCTCTGACCATCAATCTGCATGGGCATCGGCCAGCAGTCACCAACTTTCCGTGCCACGTCATCGGTTCAGCAACTACGGCCGTCGGGCGTTTTCTGTTGCTGGACCAACTGTCTGAAACTCACTGCCTGATGACCTACGTGATCCGGAATGTTCTGGAAACATTTTCAGACAGTCGCTAAAAACGTTTTTGTTTTCACAGTACTAGTGTGTTCAGCGCATTAGAGGTTTTGACGACAATGCGC
>Ga0209671_1002514_pt1 | contig 16864 bp, 7 predicted proteins | sample WorMetHERISLAND2_2_FD_187401 | JGI IMG/M metagenome (GOLD analysis project Ga0209671, IMG submission 187401) | Marine gutless worms symbiont microbial communities from Max Planck institute for Marine Microbiology, Germany - Olavius geniculatus... | ecosystem: Host-associated > Annelida >...
GGGTCAGGTCGGGTCACGGGTCAGATTCAAGACGACTTTGGCGGGTCGGGTCGGGTCGCGGGTCAGACTTACATTTTACCGCACATTTTTGTGCATTATTTTACATCATTCGTATTCTTACTGTTGTCACTTAATTGGCCAGAACAGCACCGACCAGTCTGTAGTTCAAGATCAGATAACCAGCGACGGTTACAAGTAATTTTATGAGTAGTTTTACGACGTGACAGTGGGCAGCAGAAAACTGAGCAATGACAATTAGTTGCGCCGAGTCGCCGAAGACTTTCACTGCATGAGATCAGCCGCAGTTTGCAACGCTAACAACAGGCCAGACGACAGCATGACATCAACTTCAGAGAACCCAGAAAACACCCAGCAGGAGACCGCGTAACGAGTATTCGTTGCAGTATAGCTCTGCCAGCCAGACGATTATATATAGTAATTCCTAGACGGACCGCGCGTTTGAAGTGTGAATAAACGACTGGTAGACGCCAGACTAAAGCAGCAGGAAAAGAACTAAACAAACTATTTGAAAATTTGGTCATACTCAAGAAGAAGTCGTTGAAGTCTTTGTACTGTAGAAAATATTTGACTTATGACTGTATCTTGTGGTAAACGTTAAACAAAGTTGTTTCAGCCACGTGAGGGATAGAGTTGTCACAATGAAGTTAACAATTAAATATTGAACTTCTGACAAAACGTTACTTTTGGTGAGGTTATGCTTTAGCCACGTACTTTAATTTGCCATCATCTGTCGTATCGGCGCCATTGCTCGAAATTTTCAGACAACGCCTCAAAACTGAAATCTTTTTTAGTTTCATGTTTTCTCAATTTATGCGCAAACATTCTGTTTAATTTTCCATTTCGTCCACTGTGTTAAGTGCCTTTGCAGTTAGCCTACGTTGTAACTTTACGACACCTTAAAATAAATCATACAATAAAATAGGCCTAATAATATCCGGGATAAAAAATAATACCTGTAGTTATTGAAAAGCTGCGTATTTATTTTGTACTTTAACTTTTTAGCCGACTACACTTAAGCAACTGTCGAGCTCCTGGCATGGTTGTCGTCCTTCTGTCTGTCTGTAACGGATGTATTGTAGCTAACTTTAAGTCGTAGAGGAAAACACGAATAATTAGCCATGTGTGTTCAACTAAGTCATGCAAAATTTCAGGGATTGGCAAAAACTGTTACCTTTCCTTAAGTACTCATGTTCAGTATTTCGCACAGTGCTGCTTTTTATTGTAAAAATATAGTCTGTAATGTAACGCATTGAATTTGCATGGAGTCGGGTCAGGTCGGGTCGCGGGTCAGATTGTAGACAATTTTGGCGGGTCGGGTCGGGTCATGGGTCGGACGCTTGTGGGTTGGGTCGGATCCGGGTCCAAAAAAGTGACCCGTGTCCATCTCTGGTCCATGCGTAAGATCAACATCCGTACCTCCATTGAAAGGTTTCCACTTGTAGTAGCGATTGCGGAATGGCCGGCGGTTAAACTTTGCACACTGCAGAACTCGCAGATCGGTAGAATTTGGCGGACAGTCCTACACCAGCGATCAGAAAAAAGCAGTTAATATTCTACACATGGGTAGAAATCAGTGTCATGTACAGTTTATTTAAATTCATAAAATCTAAAAACAAAAACTTTTCCCCTTCACTGCTTAACACCATCAAATTAATACTTTATGAGATGTCCGCTCTGTCCAGTAAATGTTCTATCAATATCCGTCATATTAAATAGCAAAATAAAGAACTACACCCTACTTATGTTAACATGCTGTTGCAAAAAATTTAGCCTTTGTTTGTAATATAAATATGTAACTCAAGCTTACGTAATCAGCTTTAGCCTAACAGTAAAACTTGACGAAATTGCGATCGTTTCCAGTCTCGTACCTGAATATTGCAGGATCTGTAGCGTCGGCGCTCTCCAATGCAGTACTTGCCACCGTGTGCTGGCCTGCAATTAACACACCAGTGTACAAACAGCACTCTTCCTGGTGCAAAACCGTTTTCTGGTCAACATTACGTAAAGATTGTGAATGTCACAAAAAAGCTTAAACAATACTGAACGACTTACAACAAAGCTGACATGATTTTCTAGCAGTGACTTCTCATCGTTGTCATCGTCATTACGTTGTGAGCTATAAATTATAATGTAACCTAAGAAATCCCGCAATATAATTAAAATCTGTAAGAAAAAACTGGTAGAATAGTCTATAGAATACAATTAGATATCTTTTTACTTTGTTATTTATGATGTCCCAAGAACATAAATATTTCCCAAAATCACAGATTACACCATCTGACTGCTGTTTGATTTGCATTGGCAACGGTAATGATTTCAACTGCGTGATAATACAGCGTTGGTTCAGATAGGTCTTTAACGGCTTGACACAAAATAGCGGATCGAACGATAACTAAAGACGTCGAATGTGTCAATCTACCTCGGATTGTCACAATGACGTCCAGACGCCTCGACGCCGCCGCCACACGTGCGTGAACAGTCCCCCCACTCCGACCACGTGGACCACCGTCCGTCCACCGACCGAGGCCTCCAGTCAGGCGGCACACACGACCCTTCGTAGCACCACTGCAGCACAGCCAGGCGCTTCACGTCATTAAAAGCAATCAATCAAACTGTTGAAACCGATCAATCAAATGAATCACTTCATTTGCTCAACAAAACATATCAATATGCCGATAAAAGTTTAAAACAGCAAAATCTACAGTAAGCAAGACGTGCCGGGCTCATTAGAGCACTTGTACGGCAGCCTTATCATAGACTAAAACGAATCCGAACAGATGACGCTGAGGTCAAATCAACTTCATCTTATTTTCCACTTAACTTCACATATCCTGACGCATCGTATTGGGTGCATGTACCAGAACGATGCGTAGTGCAGGCACTGCAGGGGTCGCTGTTGAGTGAACGTGTGGCTACAGTACTAACATCACATAATACACATCAACACATAGGCCTATGTATTTTTATTTTTTTTTGCTAAGAATGGTTCAGTAAACAAAGTTATATCTACTGACTTACTCCTTTGAGGACGTCGCCGCTCGAGCACAAAGTTCCCTCAGCCGCCGGGATGTGGTTTGTTACACACTTGCCGACAGCGTTTGTACACCACAACTCTCGACAGACTTCCTGGCAACAGATCACATGGCACCAATTAAACTGCTTGCAGCAACTGAGCCCCTCCCCTATCCGAAATTTTAGCTTGGCCGAAATTGGTTTTCTTGTCGGCCTTTGGTACTGTAATATGCGTAGTTACTTAGTTTTTCGCCACGTTGTTTAACCACCTCTTCCGGCGTCTTTCTCTTGGGCGGATGTAACATAGAGTATGACGTTTCATGTACTGCGTATGTGTATCTTTTGGTGTTTTGGGGCAGTCGTTAGCACAACTCATAGCCTATACCTGATAGACCTGCCTTATAGCTGTTCAGTTTGCATAAATAAATGATGATGATCATGATCATGAACGTAACGTTTATATGACTTGCCGCGGTTTTGTTGCATATGACAGATGACGATCCGAACTGGAACCTGCACTGGGCGGCGGAGTCGTGATATTGACCGGGCAATATTGCAGGCATAACAAACCTGCGAGCTTGCGGCTTGTTTTCCAAACAACGACCGCGCCCTGAACTACAGCAGCAATGACAAGTCACAACGTCTCCGCAAAAGCATTCAAAACATTTAAAACATTTAAAAACCTTTGCAATTTAAACGACATTTTATGTTCACACTTCACAGTCGGAAAATCGACGACTCAAAAACGTTTTTGGCAAATGTTCAGCTAAAGCATTTCTGCAAATACAAAAAACATTTGCAAAATATTTAAAAAAATGTTTTTTTATACACAATCTTTAACAACGATATCGCCGGACAGCGTCAGATTAAGCAGTAGGCCTATAAGCTAACAAGGCTAGAACCTGAAACTTCCAATTTCAAAAGCGTCCGATTCAAGCACTGATTGTCACTGAACGCTGAATAATCAATCAAAATGCTGTTTAAAGCTCAAAATGCACCACAAACCGCTTGGTGGCCGGACTCTACCCAAGCACGCTGGGAAGAGAAACAAAGCCTACAACGCTCCCTCAGACCTTTTATCTGATTAAAGGGATACGTCTTAGAAAAGAGAGGGAACGAGAAAAAAAACTGAAAATAGGTAAACGTAGAATAGAGTATCGGGAGAAGAAAAAGAAAAGAATAGGGTAACGGGAAGGAAAAGACCCCGTAATCCAGCCTAGGGTCTCAGACGTTAATCGAGCACTGTCGTCGAAGCACTTACTCTAGAAAGTTAGTGATGTAGTCCCTGCTGCAGGTAGACCAGGAAAACGGCTCGCGGTTCTTGGCGAGTTGTGCCGCCATGATGCGCGCCGGTTCATGGCCAGGCGTGCCGCAGACGTTACCCGACCCGTCGTGCTGCATGCCGAAACTATTGCCGCAGCACCACGTTATAACATACAAACACGTGTATGGGTGAGTCACGTTGACGAATAGTTAGTTCATGGTGTGCAGCGGATAGCAGTCAGACCTAGAAAATAGACGAGGAATAGCGTCTGGTATGTATTATGCGGCCGTCCTAAAAATAGGCCGCAATGTGGGACTTGCCCGTCTGTCTGTCTGTCTGTCTCGTTTATACGGGCTTCTAACACGAAAACGAAATAGCGCAGATGAGCGAGAAATTGGTGTGAACATATCCCGAGGCAAGAAAAACGGCGTGAAAAGCTCGAAAAGTCAAAACTCAGGTGGACGGCCACACAGTAATGTCGGCATTAGGCCGGCATCTTTTTCTCTGGCAAAATTACGTGTCACGTATGCTCAGGTGTGATATACGAAGGTCACCTGCAGCGACTCCTGCTAGTTCGACTGCTATCGCTGTAAACTGTGACACCCTTATAACAAGAAGCTCAGATAGGCGTGTACAAGAACATTTGTTGCGGCTTCACTATACAATGTCAAGTGGTCGATCAGTATTATTATGTCGCTACTGGCTGGGCATTCAGTAGATTTAGATTCCCTGAAAATATAGTTTTAGTAATTGTTGCAGCGACAAGTAATGCTTCGGGTTTGACGTCGTTGACTCTAGTGCAAAAGTCTTTTTTCCAACAAATCCAGTAAGTTATCTTCTAGGGATAGACACCAAAAAAGGTAAACAGATAGGCCTATAGTAATAGTAATAGTACATGCTAAGCTACGGTAACCAGTCGATCATAAGTTTGCTATTCGATAAACATTCAAAACTAACTTGTGTCCAATCTCATGGGCGATGGTAAAAGCCGACGCGAGTCCAATGTCTTCGGCCAAACTACAACTGCGCTCTGGATCGCACATTCCAGCAACCGGCGCCAGACCTGTACAACAGATCAGCCACTTTGATTTACTTGTATACACAATCGTCTAAAAATGTACCGCTTTAATTTTTTAATAATAACTCCATGAAAATTAGCAGTTTTTAATAATTTTGAAAAACATGCAACATCGTGAAGAAACTTGACGTAAATAATTATAGTTTTGTTGACATCACCTCAAATTAATACTGTTGCTACACTACCTTGTGAAATGCAGAAAACAAATTAGCGAGTTGCAGCAGCAACTGACCGAGCGTTCCACACGACTGATTGCGACACAGCTTCTTTATTAACGCCAACCGATTCACAACAGCTGTGACAGACAATATATTTCAACAATTGGTTGACAACTAAGCGTGTTTAATAAATTAGCGAGTTGCAGCAGCAACTGACCGAGCGTTCCACACGGCTGATTGCGATACGTGCAGATATCAAACCTACAGCGACACAGCAACCAACCAGCATTATTAACTCTTACGCTGCTTCTTTGTGAGCAAAAAATATTATTTTCTGTAAATAATAATTATATAAGTAAAATATCAATATGCAAGCCATAAGTATAGTGTGTTAATTTTTTGAAATTTTAACTTCCCGCCACCAATGTTGTTTTTTTCTATGCCTTGTTGTTTTCGAGTTAAGAATCCACGCAGAACAGAAAAACGGACAGACAGACGGACGGACAATGCCAGTACTGCGGCTCATTAGCTCGGCTGCGTAACAATAGCATTTTAACATTTTTTCCACATGTTGCCATTGCGTGACAAGGTTATATTTTAGACTGCCTGGTAAATGTAGGATCATTTTTGTATTATATTTTTATTTTTCAACCGTGCATTCTGTGGATCGGCTGCAGGTAAATAACGTATATGTCTACGCCTCGTAATCAGCATCGTCGTGCGTTTAAAAGCTCAAGCAGAGAAAGTTGCGATTTTCCGACAGACAGCTGAAAATTTAAAACAAATTGGATATAGAGGTTTACAATTTTAGTTTTGCCCCTAAACTTTCAAAATCGGGGGCCATGTTAAGTGCCACCCATAAATTTAATAGGTTGGCAGAAAATTTTCTGACGAGTTAAATTAAGAGGGACAGCAGTTGCCTTTCTGTTAACTTTAGCGTTCCAGAAAATTTTCCTCCAACAAAATTTCCCCAGTCTTTCCCCTTGCCACGTTTCTGCTGGTAACAAGACAAGGATCGGTGACACAGTGCGTTATGTAAGCTACCTACCTAGTGATGAGAACGGCGTTGTCATGGTGAAAGCCGAAGTGATGACTGATGGAGTTGGTCAACTCGTCGCGGTCATCATTCAGCGCTCGTTGCCAGCTGCAGAAGCTCGACAGAGTCTTGTCTGCGTCGTAGTTGATCTCCAGCTTCGGCTGTTAGTTTACACACACCGATAGTAATTCTCAACAAATGATTGTTAAAAGAATACAGCCTACCAGAAATAAGTAAACTATCTGCAAAAAATCAGCCAGTTTAACAACAAGTGAAAACAGTACCGTTTGCAACACGAGTAGGTTATACACACGTAGACACTTTTTAAATAACAAGTGTTCAATTGACAAAACAAATTTTTATATACGTCTTTATTTTTTCAAAGAAGTAACCATAACGACTACGACTAATGTTCTAGGCATCATCGCTTATCTCACTCGCGCCTAGCCGTCGAGCTTCTGATGCTGACGCTGGCAGTGGCAGGGCGTCTAAGCCGGGCAGCAATTAAAAGTCGACTCGGCGAGCGCGCAACACATCTTACTGTTTACACAAGCCGCCGTATATGTCTGTTCGTCCGTCCGTCGGTCGACCACCACCGACGTTTGTTAAACTGCAACCGTTGCTCGCTCGCCACAGCAATCATTATGCCTGCTCGCCGGAGCGCGCCACGCGAACCGACAAGATTTACGCAGCTCGAAGGTGTCGACAAAGTGCCCGGTCAACTGCACAATATCGCCAACCGATACTAGCCGAATACAGCTGGTTTCGTTTTGTTTCGCGCGTCGGCATGATAAACAGAATGATGAGCGTGTAGAGCTATCGTAGCTATGCGAGGAAAGGTCGTAAGGTCAGCAGGTGCCAGCAAGTACACAGGATTATACCGCTCCTAGTCCTCGCTGCCACGTAACATAGGCGTTCAGTTCTAGAAATTACTCGGGGGTGGGAGAGAAGCGACCCGTCCTTCCCTGCCATTCTTTTTGGTTTCTACCACTTTTCTTCTCAACTAATCAGTCAAGACACATTTGTATACCGTCGTATATAGCGAATATCTTCTCCTTCCCACCTCCTAAATCCAACTACAGTCCAGCTACAGAGCTTGAGAATTGCTGTAAGCGTCCCTAGTTCAATACTAAAAAATGTGGCATTGTGTAAGTGGCAAAAAATGCACAGTCACAGCCTCAGAATGTACCAGAAATTGTTTGGCGATCTTTCTGACCCCAAAAGGCGGTACACTTTGAAGCAGCAATTGGGCGGAAAAACTGTGCACTATTTGTCACCGACACGACGACACGTTTGTACGTATTTATTGCTGTTCAGTTTAGACGTACAAAATGGCGACTTGCATTGTGGTTGAATTATTAGAGGTCTAGATGCAAAAATTGGTCTACAATGTCGCAGAAATAATCAGGGATCAAACGGCTATGCCGTAGATTCGCCCAGAAGTTTCTGACCCCTGCCGTTGACTCGGCGCCTAGACGCCAGGTGACGCTGCTGCTGCTGCTGTTTGGTATGATGATCGACGCAGAGTCATCGGGGACTACCGGGAGATGAGTAATGACTGCCACTACGGCGAGATGAGGTGCTGATTATGACGCTTAGGCTACGACTGTCAAGATCACGCAACGTTCGGCGTCTGTTTGTTGCATCCTGCCGCTGGCCGCGTCTGTTCTATGCCGCCGATTGCTGCCTTTGCGTTGTCTCTATAGGTGCATTTCCCGGAAATAATGCCCATTATTCAAGTCACTTTAGATTCTTCTATGATGCTGACGATGAGAATGATTCGCCGTAAAATTTCCGAATTAGAATGTTTGCTGGCTCGCATAACTCGTAGCACAACTTCAGGAAAACTACGTTTTAACGTTTATGTTTCTTACGTATCGTCAACATCATCACCATCGAAATAATTTGTATTTTGTAGTGCGCCGTATACAAATAAAACAAGAACAGCGCACCGAGTGCATTGCAATGTCTGTAATAAAACCAACAAGAAATTTGAGCTAATGCTCACGAGACGTGCGAAAGCCTATAGCAGTTCCTGTTCGCAAACTGTCAGTCTATCTCCAGCCATTTCGTCGCAGTTCATTCTTGGAGTGTGCGTTGCAGCCGAAGATCGAAAAAATCAACAAAAAACCCTCTTATTTCGGAAGTTTTAGAGTCTTTCAAAGTCATCCATGTTGATACGACTAAAAATCTCGCCATAAGTGCTTGTTGTGATAAGTAGCATGCCCATACCTATCTGCAACCATTTTCACGAAAGACTGGCCAACATCGGAAAAACTGCGACTTTTACGGGGGTACCGCTCTTTGATGCTCTCGTGCGCAGGTTTTCTTGAACATAGAAAATCGAGACTTGAATTATCGAAATCTACATTCAATGCTGAAAATTTCATACGCAGCTTCTCCATGTCTATCTAAATTGATTTTGGCGCAGTTCGCTCTTGAAATGTGTCTCGCAGCCCGAAATCGCCAAAAAATCCATTAAAAACCCCTATTTTAGTGTTCAAGGTCATCCAAAGTCATTGAATTCGGTGGCAATCGAGAGCCAGTGTACAACTTCCTATTAGAGATTAATAGTAACCCCAGCCCTATCTCGCACAGTTATCGAGATACAGCGACTTATTGGCTAAAAATCGCAAATTTTTCCCACCCCTCTCTTATTCAGTGCTCTTCTTCGGGGTGAGTTCCTTCGAATTTATGGAAAAGCTTTACGGCTCCTAAAACTAAAGTCTTCCAGGCAGCCGACGGTGAAGATTTGGTGATCCTAGCTTGCACCGTTTTTGACTGATCCACCCGTGTGACGGACGGACAGACGGACAGAACTGCGACGGCAGTAGCTGCTTTTGCGCGTAAAAACTGTCGAGTTGAAGCAGTGTTTAAAAACTGAAAAGTGAGCTTTCAGCCTGCGATTGAAACTGTGTAAGGTTGCTGCAGTTGCGAGTTCGTGTGGCAGCGAGTTCCACGTGATATGTACAAGTTTTATTGCGACGAAAGTCGCTTTCACTAATTAAGTTTCATCTCCTCTTATCATGAATCACGATACATCCAAAAAACTATATTTTTGCAGCTACATCGGAACATATAGGCACCAATCTAGAGACAAAAAACAGACTACGTATAATAATTTTATCAGCAAATCGTTTGGTAAAATAACAAAGCTGTACATTAATAATACTACGTGAATATGAATTACCGGGTAACACAAAGTAATTTTTGTCGTTGTAATAATTTGATAAAAAATTACTGGTGTTAATGTTTTTGATTGTAAATGTGATTAATTTTTAATGCGTTAATGCGTTAATTTGGCAGTTATAATTATTATTAGGAATACTCGGTCACAGAACTACAGTTTTCAAATTCTACAGCAATCGCATTTTATTTTTCAGATCCAAAATGCAAATACAGTACAAGTAAATAAGACAATATTTTCAACTGTTGTACGGTGAAATCAGGAAAGCTTTATGATTATTATGGTCATACAAACTTAGTTCAACAACAGTGCAAAAACGAATAACTATTAAAAGAGCAGGAAAGGCTGAATTAAGCTTCACCGACACTTATTATTACTGTGTAATCTAGTGCGCAATAATTAGTATCCCGGGGCAGTCGCTGGAGCCGGGAGGCTGGATGACTGTGGAGAGATGCAAATGAGTGGAGAATTACCATGCGAATGAGTACGGTCACGAGACTGCAGGGCCTAAATACAAGAGCAACGTAAAGTCCGCAGAAACAAGCTCGCAACTAAAAAACGCAAGATAAACGGCTAGCACGGTATGGCAAAAATAATATTAAATATACTATATAATAACTCTTTAGTGCTGCGTGTGTTTTGGGTGCTTGAGTGACTGTTTTTATCTTGTGTGTTTAAATGGTTAAAAGGTTAAATGCTATAGCTCTTCATAGAAAACCCATCTCAGAGCTATACGCAGCGTCACCCGCCGTATGTGATCACAGTGTTGTTACCTGCCACCCGACACAAGTGAACGCGCCCCGCCTTAACCCCAGCCAGATAGGCCGGTACTCGATTTACCTATCCCGGAAAGATGGAAGGCTGAGTTGACCTAGGCGGCTGGTTACATACCGAGATGGTTTACCTGCCCGCAGGCAGTCACCCATCCAAGTACTAACCGGCCCGGCGTATAGTAACTTCGTTGATCGGATGAAACGCGTCACCGTTACGCCACGCCACCAACCTTTTCAATGTTAGGCCTTATGTTTCTTTTATCCGTTTGCACTATATGTATTCACGTGCTGCCCTGTAGTGAAATAAAAACAAAGAAACAACAAAAAAGGACTGTTATTAGATTTTTTGATAAAGATTACAGGCTACTAACCTGATCTTCAGTGAGGACGATGATGTGGCTGATGACGATGTTGACCGCGTTCCCCAAGCTAGCATCACGATACAATTTGGCCACCTAGTCTCAAATAAAACACTTTTACATGCAGATAGCCTATCTGAACAGATACGAATATAATCCTCCGCATGTTCTTACATCATCATCATCAACATCGTTATTACTTTAAGCAAATTATCACTGAGCGAAACCCGTCGCTACACACTTGCAGAAAAATTTTGCTTTATTGCACAGCGGCTTGAAAATATACTGCAATACAACAAATTAAGTTGTTTTACAGTTGTTTTAGCTTCGTTCACTTTACTTTCAGCGGCGTCGTGAATTAAAAAAGTAGGCGTGACGGGAAGTTGCAATTTTTTAACGGACACTGCAAATTTTTGACAGAGGACATAACCGGCGCTCAAACTTTCAATTTTACTTCTAATTTTTTTCCACAAATAAAAGTTTTTTCTGCTTCAAATTTTGTATTTTTAAATAAAAATTTTTAAACAAAACGAAAAAAATCCGACAATTTTCTGTCAGCCCAAAATTTTAAAGAGACGGCAATTACCCATCTCCTGATCCCTGTTCCACAACGCCAATATAAATAAATAAATCTTATTTTATCTTCACGCAGATAAGCGAGCGCCCTGTGTACAAAATGACTTAAGGAGCAACGTAACTGAACTGAACTGAACTGACACGGTTTAGTATTTGACAAATTGACCAATTGGCAAACAGGGCGAGCCTATTGGTCATTGGTTGGCGCGTACGTGAGCGTATAGTCACCGACGCCGTTAGACGGTGCCTACTGTAATGCATTACTGCCTGTTCATTGGTTAGTTCGTCAAAAACTACTAAACCATGTTAGTTCAGTTCAGTTCAGTTACGTCGCTCTGTACGCGATCGCGATTACGATGGCTTACGATGTTCATGAGCATGAGAATGTAGTGCTCGATGGCCGGGGTGCCGTGGTAGGCGACCATCGTCTTGTCAACGACGACCAACGTTTCGACGAACCTCTCGCGACTGACCGATCTTCTCGCCCTTCGTCTGCTCGTCCGTCCAGCCCCTCGATCTACTGACGCCGTGTCGCTGCTATCTGCCGCCAGAGGCCGCCACTTGTCGTTATCATCGGCCGGCGTGGACCACACGTTGACCGGTCGTCGCACTGCGTCAGCGTTCCAACGACTGTCGTCGTCTGTATATACGCGATCAGGACAAAAGACTTTATGACAAGAAGCCCAGCTGTCGCTAGGATAGCCGACCATACTCACGGTGTACTGGTTGTCAGTGACCTTCAAGGTCATCCAAAGTCAGTAATTTTCATGAAATCTGAAAGAACGTATGCCACTTTCTATTAGTGATTAATAATAACCTTGGCCCTATCTCTCACCGTTTCCGACCGACATATGGCCACTTACAGCTTGAAACTCTCCACTGAAAATTACGGCCAAAGCGCTGCAGATGGAGACACGTTTACTATTAACAGCTTATAAGACGTTGACAGTCCCTATCCGACGGTACCATCTCTGACCCCCTATGACTTACTGTTTAGTCACAATACCGAACGATTGGCATTTACAGTGCGTTATGACCCTTCAAGGTCATTTTAGGTCATCAATTTTTATGTCATTTGAAAGCCAATATGCGACTTCCTATTAATGATCAATAGCAACCTAGGCCTCATCTCTCACCGTTTAGCCACAATACATCCGTTAGAGACGGACGACGACGGACAGATGACAACCGTACCCTAAGCTTGATCGTTACTTAAGTACGGTCGACTAAAAACTGTTAACGCGTGTACAACGCGACAGAACTAAACTGAACCGAACTAAAATGCAGTTCAGTTGCGTTGCACAGACTGTATGCTACAAAGCAAACCAACTGGCAGTTCAAGTTTTTTCACTTCAGTTTACTGATTTTGCGAAGAGTACAAAGCAAGTTTAGTTCAGTTCAATTCAGCTCATTTCTGTTGCTTTGTACACGTATGCGTATAACTCTTATAAGAAACAATTTCAAGAGATATGGAGCATTATCTGGTACATGGGATCAACGGTGTTAACTGCCACGGTGCCACAGCCACACAAAACACGCACCGGACGCGCCCTGCCTTAATCCTAAACAGGTAGGCCGGTACTGGATTTATGTGCCCAGGAGGGATGAAAGGTTGAGTTGACCTGGGTGGTCGCCTATGCATCTAGCCAGTCTGCCCGCAGAGAGTCAGATTCAATCATGCCAAGTATTGTCAAGTAGTAACTGGGCCAGATGTAGTGCAATACGTTGATCGAGCACGACCTGTTAATTAAATTACCCACTACAACATACTATAGGCCTACTTAATTACTAATAATTACATGTTAAACTTCTTTGTGCAGTACACGGTCATGGGTCGCGAGCTGTGAATAGCCGCGCTTATTCTGTCAGTTTTGACTGATTCACTGACACCATTAGTGAAACGTACCGACACCAACTTGTACCAGAGACTCCAATATCACGCGCGCAGTGGGTGCGAATGCAGAGAAAAATTCAGCGAGTGCTCCGCAACCAAAAATTAAACCATTAAATACATATTTAATCGCTTTACTGTTGTGTGCTAACTTTCGGTCAAATAATAATGTTGAGCGAGCCTTTTTCAGACGATTAAGCCCTTTAGTCTTGTTAGAGCGTCACGGTAAACCTATAATTAAGTCGAAAATGTACTTTAATCTATACATTCTGCAACAAAATTACACATTACCACGCCAGAATTAAAATGTAAGTCTATATTTAATTATAGGGTAAGTACAGAATGTGAAAAAAGCCGCGGCAAAAGACTGCGGACATTGGGAAGAAAAACTGCACGGACAATGGACATGGCAGCTTGCACCCAAAGAAAAAAACGAAACGTTTGCGCCAATGAATTACAGAATGTCGCGCCCCTGCACTAACTTTCATATATACTTACACGCATAAAAGTCGATGCCCGATCTTGTGAACGAAGTCATACACCATAAAAATTAGCCCTTGTTCCAATAATTAAATAGTTTTATTACAGAAGTCGCATTTTGCGTTTAACTTGCTTCTGTGTGCATGGCTTGCTTTGCACTTCTAGCTTAATGCCGAGAAATTGCAAAAACACTGTTAAATCGTTCGCTATTCGTAACACGTAGATTTACTACTTCCAATGTGTTGCAGTCAAATTTTGATTTTAGTTTATGAATGCGATCAAACAAGCTGTTGAGCGAATACGAACCGTGCAGTCCGCAATGGCCGACGCTGTGTGCGGATGCTGCCCTGAGCGCGGAACGTCGGTAGATGATGTGATAAACACCAACATCATCATCATTATCAGCAGCAGCGGAAGCAGCGTTGTCACTGGTTGTCTCGTTCCAGAGCGGCTGGACGATAAACTCGTCACCACGCGACGAGAACACGCCGAGCTGTAGTGCAGGAAGCAGTCACACCACATTACGTCACATGCATTCACCGTTGTCGTGGTTTAAAAAAGTAGGCTGCACTTATCCCACAGACACTGCAAATTTTCGACAGCGAAGATTATGGGTGCCCAAATTTCAACTTCGTCCCTACATTTCCTTTAATTGGAGTTTTTTAGCCACAAAGTTTGCATTTTAAGACAAAAAAAAATTTTAGACAAAAATATTTTTCCACAATTTTCCGACAGCCTAAAATCAAAGGGAGAGGCAAACGCAATTGCTGCCCCTCCTCCCGACTACGACGCTACCGCATACACGCACAGTCACGCGTAAATAATTCACAAACAAGCTGTTCTTCCATGGTCTCACTCGTGCTGCCTATCTCTAGCACTACGTCTGAAGTGGTATAGCGGATCATTAACTCACTCAAGCGATACCAAACGAACGACAGTGTAGACTTACACTACCGACTGTAGGCAACCGTATAGTATATGTGCGTTGAACCCACAGTGAGTCCACGTGTGTTAAACCATCCTTTGCAGAACTCGTATAAGTTAGTTTGAGACACACTTATCCAACTCCAGATAAACAGTGATTCAATTTAACGTACATAAAATGGCGTTATTCGGTTGACAATATCACACGAAATAGTGCGTTTGTGGCCCCCACATATTGTACGGCCATCCGCTTACAGCTATACACTGCATTGCGCAACTTTATCCCTGACCTTCAAGCTTTTGAGCGAAAAATTGGCAAAGCGAGCGGTTACTCCTAACCCGGGAAACGTTTGCATCAATTCTGAGTTTTCTACTTTTCGTTCTCGAGTTACGATCACAAACGGGACAGACGGGCAGACAGACAGACAGCCGGCAGCATGAAAACCTGCACATCAACCGACCAGTCCAAAGCAGTTGCTGAACGCGGCGCTTGAAGTTATCTCCTCGCCAGCCACGTGGCCGACGTAATGACATCGTCGTGACGTCACCTCCGCCAGGCGTCGGACGGCGCCGTCACGTGACCAATACTCGACCAATGGCAGCACAGAGGTCAGGTGCTCGTTACGGCTTAGGTTGAAGTGAAAGTCGCGTCCGTATGCTGCCAGTCGGTAGTACAACTCGCCGTCGCTCCGCTCGTCGCCTTCAGACAAACAACTTCTTATTCAAACAGGCTCTCTAAACTACCTATATCTAAGAAAAACCACTTAACTTTTCTATCTCAAGCAGGTAAATGCTGCCAGAAGATGCGATAAAATATGTTTTCAATTTGCTTCTTACCTCTTTTTGTGATCAAACAGAAAGTCATAAAAAAAGTCGCGGAAAGTAATAACTTGGGTAATGTATAGAAGTCGAGATACTAAGAAATTAATAATTGACATGCAGTCGCCATCGTTTAGAAACCTAACATAGCCACCGTACTGGTTGTGGAAAATACAAATATGCATTTTAACTTGTTAACTGTTATCGTATAAAATTTCCATAATACATAATTCATGGTCTACATAATCTTTAAAAATTATACAAAGAATCGGTTATTACTAATAACTTTTTTGATTACGGTGGCTTGGAGTCGAGTTGTCGTCTGGAGATGACGATATGGTGCTGGCGTGTGAGGACCGCCGAGTACGACGCTTGATACCTGACGTAGACTGACTCAGTCTTGTGTTCGTGGGTGGTCTGAACATATTGCCACGCCGGTCAACACGCACTGGTATTGTAAGCTCATAGTCTTGCAGTTCTTCCAGCAGACTAGCTGTAATGAACACAACCTTTGAGCAATCAATGCATTTTACTTTGGCTACACTAAAGAAAAGAATATATTAAAATTACAAACACGTCACTAATTACGGTGGAAAAAATGTAAAGTATCTGGCGCTATTTTTCTGTAAGTTGGAATATCCAAAGGCAACATTCGTCCTTTGATGTTAGTTTTCTTACTGTTATGCCTAATGGTGCAATTTAAAATTTTGGTATTAAAGCCAAAACTTTGTTTTTCTTTGGCGCCGCCACCACAGTATGTGCCAGAGCGCCGCAAACAACTGGCTACAAAAGACCACCCATAATGCACTACAGATCGACAATTATTACAGACAATTTGCAGTCGAGCAGATTGCTGTCTCTGTTTACTGTCGTGAAGACCAAAGCGTGCGACAGTTTAGTTACTGGCAACAAGGTTCTCGTGACACGTTCATCAGTCATACCGAGAACAGTCGCCAAAGCGCTCACTACAGATGCGCAACTGCGATCACATGCAGAGTCATTATTAATCCCCCTCTGAATGACACCACAATGGATGAGCACGTAACTACAGGGTGGGCCAAAAAACCGGACCTTTTTGAGCATTGATAACTCAGCGGTGGTTAGTGGTAGAAAGACGTGTGATACGTCGAAAGTTTCAGAGTGCTGTAAAGAATAAATGGCATATTTGCACAGTGAAACATTTAAATATTCTTTGCCTAATTTACATAAATATTTGCCACCCCCGAAATTCTGCCAAATTGACTGTAACACTTGGATTTAACAAGGATATTTGAGCTTTTATAATT
>Ga0209671_1002517_pt1 | contig 16860 bp, 12 predicted proteins | sample WorMetHERISLAND2_2_FD_187401 | JGI IMG/M metagenome (GOLD analysis project Ga0209671, IMG submission 187401) | Marine gutless worms symbiont microbial communities from Max Planck institute for Marine Microbiology, Germany - Olavius geniculatus... | ecosystem: Host-associated > Annelida >...
CCCCTATAGGCGCAAAAGTCTCCCAAAAGTTTTTTTATGCAAGCCAAGTTATAGCCAATTTTGTCTCAAATTTCGTTGTCATGGCAACGGGGTTCTGTCGGGAGAAAATGCAATTAGCAGCATTCGATGGCCCATCCCCGAAAACCCCCCTATGTACGCAAAAATCTCGCAGATATCTTTTACACAAGGCGAGTTATAGCCAATTTTGTCCCAAATTTCGTTGCCATCGTTGCCATGGCAACGGGGGTCGGTCGGGGAAAAATGCAATTGGCAGCATTCGATGGCCCATTCCCGAAAACCCCCTATAGGTGCAAAAATCTCTCAAAAATCTCATACGCAAGCCGAGTTATAGCCAATTTTGTCCCAAATTTCGTTGCCATGGCAACCAGGGAGGGTCCGGGGTGAAATTAAATGACACCATTAGATTGGCCATCCCCGAAAACCATACCCTAGAACCAAAAATTACGACTCTGTCTTATACACAGCCAAAGTTATGACCGTTTAAAGAATTGCTTAATTTTCCCCTTAGGCGCCATTGTAATTTGTTCGATTTTTGCGAATAAATACGTCAAATATTAATTTCAAATTTTTTAACCCCCAAAAGGCACATCCTTGACCGCGTCTTTTGAGCCATCGCGCGCAAAAATCCGCCGAAGGGTCTGACCTGTAGGTGAGTTTCTGAAAAAAAGGTATATGGCTACAAAATTTTTTGCGTATATTTCACCCATTTGGCGGGAAGCCCCCCTTGGAGGGATTCACATGAAATTTTGCGTGAGGGGTCATCTCGCCGACATAATCAATCGTGCCAAATTTTATCTCAATCAGATCAGGGGTTTTGATTCTGCGGGGGGGTCGAATTTTTGGCTTTCCCATAAGAAAGAGAAGTCGCCGTTAACACAGGGCTTGAACTGCCGTTCAGCCTGTGATTACATCTGCACGTTAATTTTTTTTGCACAAGTGCTTGCTTTTACTTTATTCGTGGATCTGCATTATACATATACTTATTTTTTGTGGTTGTTAAAGGCATTGCATGCTGGATGCAGATTTCTAAAGGATTGTTGTGATGGAATTTTTAAAGTTCTTGCCCACGGAACAATAGACTGGATACTGGAGACAATTTGGCTCCCAATCCTGCAGTGTTCCTAAATTTGTCTCGACGAATTTACTTTGCAGGATTTTTTTTGCAATTGTGATTTTTAGAGGCTTAAACAACGAAGAATAAAACAGTCCTGAATGGGGATTTCAACTTTGAGTGAGTAGCTCGCACGAAACAGATGAAGGGACAGACGACATGCATTGTGATGTACCTGTGAAAGTGGACGTTTTATATACTAACTTTTTAATTGTACGTCTGTCTGTCTGTTTGATTGTTTGTCTCTTTGTGTCTCTGTCTCTTCTTTACCATTTCTGGTTGTCTTGATCAGTGAATAAATGTATGCATTCAACCCAGCCCCCATTAGGAATATATGCAATTTACATGCAGGCTGCATACATTCCTAGTGGGGCTTAGGATTTACATAACAAGTGATTGAAATAATTTGGTTTAATGCAAAATCGCTGATCAGTGCTGCTCCTGGTAAACCATAAGTAGGCAACTGGAAGTTTGGCTGAGGGTTTAACCTCCAATTTATTATCCTGCGCCCGCGGGTCAGAGACCCCCATTTAACACAGTGTGTCTTTGAAATCCGTCGAACTGTTTAAGCAGGCGGGGTACACGAGTGTGACAAATGACAGGCGGAAAAACAGACCAACCTACAGAGAAATCAATAGCGCTAGATCAATTATGGCTAGGAAATTTGACAATGCAATAATGCTGCTATTGTGCAGGACGTATTCAAGGAGTCTGATCGCGGTCTGACGCGCAGTCCAACGACCATGGACCAGACCACCGCCGCTGCCACCGGCCAGGACTCCGACCAGGGTGCGGCCGCATTCACCGATCGATCACACGGTAAGGCGGCAGCATACGACCAGCAGTCGCGCCAAGACCCGCGCAAGAAGAACACGGAGAGCTCGTCGCGGAGGAAGATGGAGCCGTCGATGAAGTGGAGAGTGCTGGAGACAGAGCCTGGAAGTACCGAGCAGGACATGGAGAGGAACACGCAGACTGAGACGACGACCACTGGAACCAAAGCCGCCGCCGGCGATATACAGCAGCTTAGAGTTAAATCATCCTCACGAACTAGAAGCCGAGAGTAAGTGTACGTCTTAAGCAGATTACAGGTGCAATAATTAATGAACGTTATAAAGAATAATATGTCCGTTCGTGATATGCAGCCATATGCCATCTGTCACTGAACAGGCTGATGAAATATTATTTCATGCAGTCAAACACACACTACTCGCCCCTTCCTCGACGGTTGTCACCTAAGCGTAGTACAGCGTATCTCACCCGTGCCTGTGTGCATAATAAAAGCTTCCGTTCAAAGTCACCAGCATTGACGAGTGTAATTTTATCTATCATGTTTTATACAAAGACTGTTTTTAGCTTTTTCTTTCACTAGCTAAAACATCCTGTTTAACAGCAGCATGTTGTCAGTGAAGACCAATCATCATCAGCTGATGCAGTAGCCTACCGGCTTATTTTGAATTCCATTTTTACATTGCTATGGCGCAAGCCATCTTGCGTGACGTGTGTCCTTTTCGTGACACTTTTGACGTCAAGTGAGCAGCTTGATCTGTGACATTTTTGAACCGAAAACTGGCACACCTGTTATTCCAGCCTTCGGCAATGTTTACATCGTTTTCTTCTATGCTGTTTTTTTGAGTTAGCACTTGTGTGGGACAGAAAGACGAACGGGCAGTACCGATGATGCGGCGTCGTAGTTTTTGACAATAAATAAATTGTGTGTAAACGCCGACTAATTATCATGATGCTGTTATCACGTGGTGTGGAGTCGGTTGTCGGTGTGTGCAGTGGTAAGCGGAGTGACGGTGAGTCGTCCTTCGAGGAAAGTTCGTCTGAGAGTGAAGAGGAGGACGAGGTTGTCGACCGACGTCCAGAGGCTGCGGCTGATCTACCCACTGAGTTCTGGCAAATACAGAAACTCGTCAAGTATCTCAAGGTTGCTCTTCTGTGCCGCTTTCACTTGACTTTATTCACTGTCATTTGCCGTGTCAACGTGCATTTTTCTAGACTGCATTCCACCGGCTCATCTCTGGTGAACGCAGCAGTAGTTTGTATTACTTAGTTTACTTCAGAAATTCTCGATTGATTGAATGTGGCTATCATATTGTGCTTGCCAGTCTGCTTTTTTCGTACGAGCTTCCGAGTCGAAAGTGATAAAAACTCGAAAATGTACATTGCCATTACTCTTTCTCAGAGTTTCCTTGTCATTGAATTTCGTTCCTTTGGTCTCAAAGCTGCGGCCCTTATTTATCCAGTGTTCTGAAGACGGGATAAAAGACTAGATGTTCAGTTTAGTCTCCACTGACTTTGATTTATTACGGATCTGTTGTAAAACGCGCTGTAGGCTATGCATGTTGCAACAAGCTCTACAAAAAATCCTCAACATAACTCTGCAACATGTTGTACGCAAGTTGCACAACTTTATTTCTGAAGTTTGCACCTAAGCAAAATTTAAGTAAAGTTTTACATTGACATAAAGGCTGTTTGTGTTATTGTCATTGCAAGGGTGGAAACCAGGCGGCGACAATCATTGCGCTGTGTTCACTGCGAGACTTCAATCTACAGCAGGAAGCCTGTCAGCTGGCAATCCGCGATGTCGGAGGCATCGAAGTTCTTATTAATCTTCTTGATACTGACGAGCCCAAGTGCAAGGTAAAGCAGTTTCACTGTTCTTCTGATTTTTGTTTAAACGGTTTTTGCCGGAATTGAGTCCGAACTAATAGGTGTACAGTTTTTTAATGTAAAATTTTACATTGATGTGAAGGGTCCCACTGATTTTTAGTCGCCAAGCATATGGTCAGGGTTTTAGACAGCGTCTTGTTCTTTGGTAGTGCGTTAACAGTAACCACAACGGTTTATCTCTCCTTCTTTCGTTTACCTTTTTCTTTCACTGTAATAAGCTGCTTGCTCGCTCCCTAAAGCCCAAATTCCATTATGCAGACTTTGCGACAAAGTCCGGGACAAGTTCGCAACAAAGTCGCGGACTTCTCGCGGACACAAATCATGAAAGTCCGCGACACAAATCATGTCGCTGACTTTCATGATTTGTGTTCGAGACAAGTTCGCGACTTTGTCGGGAACTTGTCCCAGACTTTGTCGCAAACATCTCGACATGTCGAGATGGTTTGTGTCCGCGACTTTCATGATTTGTGTCCACGACTTTTCCCGCAGGGAAGTTTCGGTGAAAGTCAGCGTAATGGAGTTTGGGCTTAAGGCTACTAAAGAACAGACAACAGAAATGCAATGCAGAGTTTTTCATTTGTAGCTATCATCATACGTAGCAAGTTTGAGAGGAATTGTAAATATTGTAAAGTGCCTCTGATTACGGGTCTGACTCACATAAGCAGCGCTATAGCAAAATAGCAAGAAAACATCACCTTTCCGTTTATTATCTCCGCCAAGTGTGAACGTAGTGAACATTGGAGGAGGTTATGAGATTGGTCATTCTGTGTGGCCGTCTGTGTGTGTGTGTCCGTCGGGTCGGTGTGTTTGTGTACATGTACATGAGGCGCCATGTCTCTATAATGGTGCCAGATAGACGCATGGTCACAATGTAGTAGTAGTAGTAGTTGTTGTTGTTGTTGTTGTAATGTTTAAATTACTTCACTTAGTGGAGATATGCACTCGTACGAGCGCCTTCTAGTTAAATTTGGATCGTATCACAGATGGCCGCATATTACGCTGGCTCTCTGTGTCATTATGTTTTCTCTTTTTACATCATGACATATGACTGACAGGGTGAATTCGGTTGTTGTTATTTTGATTTAGATCGGAGCACTGAAAATACTGAAGGAGATAACGACGAATGCGTTAATACGGCGTACGGTCACTGACCTCGGCGGACTGCGAACGATGGTGAAGATTCTACGCGATAACAACCCGGAACTTCGCTGTCTTTCAGCTGAGACGATCGCAAACATCGCACGATTAAGACGTGCTCGGCGTGCCATACGACAACACGCAGGCATCAAAAACCTCGTATGTATACTGCATATGATCCTGGATGTGCTGTTGTATATAGTTTTCAACAATATCTGAATTTACGGTGTATTGTGCCAGTGTAATCATAAACGTAAAAAACGTTTTTTATGTTTTTTATAGAAGTTTAAAAAACATGTTTTTATGTTTTAAAATATTTTTTTATGCTTTTTAATTTTTTAATGTTTTTGTGCTTTTAGTGTCGTGTTTTTAGGCGCGAAAGCAGCTACTGCTTTCAGCGCATCTTAGCCATCGCAATTCTGTCCGTCTGTCTCACTGTCCATCTGTGACACGGGTCGATCAGTCAAAAATGGTGCAAGCTAGGATCACCAAATTTTCACCATCGGGTGCTCAGAAGACTCTAGTTTCAGCTTTTCCATAAATTCGAAGGGGGTCACCCCGAAACAGAGCGCTAAATGAGAGAGGGGTAGGCAAAATTTGCGATTCTTGGCCAATAAGTCGCTGTATCTCAGTAACGGTGCAAGATAAGGCTTGGGTTACTATTAATCACTAATAGGAAGTCGTACACTGGCTTTCAAATGGCGCCGAATTCTATGACCTTGAAGTACCTTGAATGCTAAAATAGGGGGTTTTATGGATTTTTTGGCGATTTTGGGCTGTGACACAAGTCTACATCATTCACAAGGTGGCGCCACGGAACTATCGTTACCGATATGCAATCCAGGTAGAGAATTTGGTATTTGTATATTAACTTAGCGTGAACACCCCAATTTTTAGCTAAACTACTAAACCGGAACTGCTATAGGCTCACGCATCTCGTGAGCATTAGCTCAAATTTTTTGTTTGTTCTTGTTAAAACATAATTGTACAAAATTACAAATATGATTTATTTCTCAAGGGCAAATTACATTGAGCTGTTTTTGGTCTGTACATTCAGTACATTCCAGTTTTTAGTCTTTACAGATGGTAGGTTTTTGTTTTTATCTGAGTTAGATATTTTTGACGTGAAAGACCTGGGCAGTATTTTACAAACTCAGGGGAAAATTTTCCAATAGGCCTTATGAACGATGACGCCAGTTGCTAACGGTGTGATAACGCAAAATTTGCGCTATTTTACGGTCCCTTCGAATAAAGTAAACAAAGAACATTAATTGTCGTCTGCTGATAACATACAACATACGGCTTAGCCACATTACATGGGCCATACAACACTGGAAGTGGATCGGATGATCGGTTGCTATGGCCATTTGAAGTTTTTCCAGGAAGGGCTGGATATGTTCATAAACGTCCGTACATGTATGGGCAAATGTTCGTTCCCCAAGACCTGTATTCAGGTAGAAACCATGCCGATATGTACATGTATGATATCCTAGAAGTGCATATAGTTTTGCTATTGCGAGGCTTTTTTAGCCTAATATCATCCAGGTAAGGTAGATTTCCCGGATAGGCCCTACAGTAAATGCTTAACGTCTTATTACTGAATGTCATTTGAACGCGCATACCGGTATGCCAATGACGGGCTTTTAGTAGCGATGCGTGCAGGGCATACAGTGCCAGCCTGCAGTTGCCTCCAGTCTCCATTCAATCGTCACTGTTGTACCTACAAAGGCTGGCGCATTCGGTGAGACGCTCGTCATCTGCATGATGAATGATATCACATCAAAGAATCGCTGTAAATGTTAAATAACTATATAGCTGAAATAACTGAGTGAGGTTGGTCTACTGCAAAATAACTTTCTGGTGATTGTTCTTTTTGCCCTAAGCTTTTTGTCCGTCCTAAGCTGCGATACCTGTCTTGCCTTTTCGTCCGTCCATCCGTCTCTCCCATACGGGCTTCTAACTCGTTAATAGAAGAAGTGTAGAGAAACCATTAGAGGTTAATTTAACAATATGCGCTATATAAATTTACATTTTACTTCCTTACTTACTTAGTTACTCACCAAAATTGGCATAAACGTTCCCTGGGGCAGTGCGAAGAATAATTTGCAGCTTAAAAAGGTCATACATCATCACAATGTCGGCACTGGGCTGCTGATATGTTTGTTTGCTTGTTTTGTTGTCCAGGTGGCGCTGCTGGACTGCGGCGGTAAGCCGGCAGGTGACGTGGCACGCAGTGGTGCGTTGGCATTGTGGACTTGCAGTAAGAGTGAACGTAACAAACTGGTGATGAGACGTGCGGGACTTATACCGCTGCTGGCCAAACTGCTCAAGTCCAATAAACCCGACATGTTGATACCCGTCGTCGGAACTCTGCAGGAATGCGCTTCTGACGTAGGCATCTTTTGTCTGCTGCTGCTAATTAACGTCTTAATGTCTCATCCGTCTAATGAATATATTAACATTTATCCAGTTTTTTTCTTATTGAGAACATGTTATTTCTGTTTTGTTTTCTTTCTGTATTTATTTTTTATGAACACTAGACAGTTATTGATTAGTGTAAAATTACGGCGATGTTAAATACGTTGAGGCTTCTGGGCCTTTTTGTGACAATAACGAAATGAAGTTATACAATTAACTTGCTTGTTTGTTGCGATAAAAATTGACGTAAATGTGAAAAAGTTGTATTCTGAAGCAGGGTGCTCAGGAAAATGAAAAAGAATATTGATTGATTTTAGCATTTCGGAAAAAAATCTTTACTTAACGTTTAGCCTTGTCTGCAGGCGAGCTACCGGCTGGCGATTCGTACAGAGGGTATGATTGAGGACTTGGTGCGGCATCTGAAGGCTAACAACCCAGATCTGCAGAGGCACTGCGCATGCGCTATATTCAAGGTCAGCTAATATAGGCCCTGCTGTAATTAGAAAGTTAGTTTTAGCCATTTTCATCGTGTTATTGTGAGAGTAGAGACTTGTTTGCTGATTTTTTGCTCAAGTGTTTTCAACGTTTCCAGTGATGTCTTTGAGACTATGGATTGGATTGCCACCCTAAAATCGTTTTTAATCTTTTGATTTTGGATTGAGGAAGTTATGGTCTCCGGATCCAATCCAGGGATTGCAATCCTTACTTGAGACCAAGATCTTGGTCTCCGGGACAATACTTGAAGTCCTTATCGTGTTCTTGGTGTTGGTCTTGAGGAAAACGTTTTACGAACTTGAAATTTCGACCAGGTTTTTTATCTTCAGAAGATAAATTTTTTTCTTGGACTCGGTCTTGTCTCTTGACAGAAAAGTTTTGATCTTGAAACAAATTCAAAGTATGTGTGCATTCTCGTGTGCATCAACATCGCTGATTGCATGCATTATGTGAATCTATGATTTACTTACTTAGAGTAATGTGTTTTGCGATTGGCCAGTGCGCTGAGGAGAAGGAGACACGTGATCTAATCCGTCATCACGGTGGTCTGGATCCGTTGGATCAGCTGATCCGTGAGACGGACAACAAGGAACTGCTGACAGCTGCAACTGGCGCCATCTGGAAGTGCGCCATCAGTCCGGAGAATCTTCATCGTTTCCAGCAGCTCAAGACCATTGATCATCTCATTGCACTGCTAAATGAACCGGAGGAGGTGCCGCTTTGAACTGCATTATTAGGCTTACTAAAAGCACGTACATAGCGATGTAACTGAACCGAACTGACACGTTGTTGACGAACTGACCAATTGGCAAGCAGGGCAAGCTCATTGGTCATTCGCCGGCATGTACGTAAGCGTAGTCACGTAGGCCACCGACGCCGTTAGACAGTGTTTACTGTAATGCAATTTACTGCTTGCCCATTGCCCAGTTCATTAAAAACTAAACCATGTCAGTTCAGTTCAGTTCAGTTGCGTCACCCTGTACGCACCTGCCTTTATTGATTTACATTGACAGCGGTAGCGTCAGTTGGTTGTGTCAACTAAGTTACTCGACATGGAGCCGAGTTAGTACCGAGATGGGTGGCCATTCGCTGGTATACGACTTTGGCATTCCACCCGGCCAACTCAGCCTGGCCGTCCCTTTATAGGTAGACGTAATACGTACTGTAGGGAATGGTAACGGCCACCGCTAGGTAAAACGTTGCGTCAGTATTAGGGTGTTTACACGATTGAGCAAACATCGAGCAGCTAGCTCGACGTTCTATGGTAATTAACATGCTAATTAGGCGGGCAGGTTGGTTGTAATTGGAAGGCCTATATAACACGTGATCAGCTGTTGGCTAAGAGCCTAAGCCTAGGTCTACATTTGAGCCAGCAGCGGGGTTTCAATAGGCCTGCTTGAGCGAGCTCGATGTTTGCTCGATGTTTGCTCTATCGTGTAAACACACTGTATGGCTCTAATCCCTCTGACTGTTAACAGAACCGGACATTCAGCTGAGTTTGGTTGTATGCTTGCAGCTAGATTAATCGGGTTTAACCCACGCCACGCTGTAGTTATTTTTTGTTTCGTTTCTGTGCACTTCTATTACTACTAGTTATATTTGCAGGTCAAATCAATCTGGCCATCGGTCTATGGTTAGATGCAAAAAGTACCAGCGAAAGCTGCGACGTAAAGCGACACACCGTGCGATGTACTAGCCCCCGTTACCGACGTTCTCTGGTCTCGCAGTGTAAGCCGGTGTCAGGCCGAGTGCTAAGGAAACTGAGATTGCGTCGCCGTATGGACCCTTGGCTCGGGAAGGACTTTACGTTTACTAGGCCTACTAATCTACTGCTATTAGTTTATTGGTGATGCTGTTTTTTAACCACAGTAGACTTTTGGAAGTTGCTTCGCGTGCACGTATAGTGTGATGGGAGGTTTACACTCCAGTCAAAATTTTTTACTGTTAGCCGAAGCTGCGTTGAGTACCCCAGTGAAAAGCATGTTATTATTTGACCACTGGACATGAACGCTGTGGTATGTATGCCAGGTGATGTGGGAATACACGCTGTTTATGCCAGGTACTGGTGAACGTGGTTGGGGCGCTGTCGGAGCTTGCGAAGGACCAGACGAATCGTCTAGCGCTGCGTAAATTGAACGGCATTGCTCCGCTGATCAGCCTGTTGACTGGCACCAATGCCGCGCTGCTTGTCAACGTCACACGAGCCGTGGGACAGTGCGCCAGAGAACCAGACAACATGACGTATGTAACACGTAACGTATTCGCCATCCTCAGCACCGCCGGCGTGCGTTAAACCAGTAGGAATGGCGCCGAAAGTTGCACTTTTTCGTCAGAGGACGTTGCTGCTGCTGAAAATTTCAATTTTCTTTTAAATTTCCCGAAAATTGGCCGGGGAATTTTTATCCCCGTTTTTGTATTTTTGAAGAAAATTTCCAACGTTCTGATGGCTTTGTCTTGTTTAGCGAGAATTGACATATTCGTTTCTAGCTTCACCACTTCACCGCTTCACTTTACTCTGCGTATTTTCCGCTAAACTAATTTTTTTTTTGGGGGGTGGGCATTTGCCCTTGCCATTCCTGCTACAACGCTGCCGTCCTCGTGTGGTGTAGTCACATCACAGAGCATTGGGGGCCAAGGGTAACATTTTTCTGAAAACCCAGTAATATCAGAAAATTGTACAGCTGTGGGGGAAAATCAGGGAATTGCCCAGAGGTTTGGGATATGTTACAGGAAATGCTGTGACAGAAAAGTATTGTGTGTTTATAGTTAACTTTTTGTATTTTTTATTTCACCGTAATGTGGGAGCGAGAACGAAAGCAGTCAAAAATAATTACTCAAATAAACGTTTGTTAGCATATAGTAGCCTACTCTATTAATTAGGGTAATGTATTTGTTGGTTTATTTTTGTTTCATTGCACTGCATTATTGCGATATTATTACTTTTCAGACGGCCGTTTTTATAGGCCGCATTACCGGTCTTATTCGACCGTCCGTCTGTCTCTTGCTCTCTCTATTCCCCTGTCTCTCCCGTTCGGCCTTCTAACGCAAAACAAAAGGGCGTATAAAGAATTGAAATTGGCGTGAACGTTCCCCTTAGCAGGTTTGTCCATTTTCATTTTAAAAATTCAAAAGTGGACCTCAAACGCCTCCAAGAAATAACACATATGTGTTGATATTATGTTGCGCAAATGTTTGCTGACAGTGTGATTGACAAGCTGGACGGCGTTCGGTTGCTGTGGTCTTTACTCAAGAACCAGGACCCTGGAGTGCAAGCGAGCGCCGCCTGGGCCATTTGTCCTTGCATCGAAAACGCCAAGGTGCAGTCGTTATTGTCAGCCATATCAATTCCTCTGCTTTCAGTTGCCGACCGTCTTGTCCAGAAATTCGTCTCCAAAGCTTTACGGCTTAACGAAAAAAGCTGCTTGCATCAGTCTAGTCTGTTGTGCTGCAAAAAAAATTAGTTCTCTTTGGTACTATTCAGTGTGTCACGTTCTTTTTGATGAGTTGTTGCGTAATATTACACAGCATGTCATCAAATAAAAATTGTTTTAAAGTGCTACTAAAATTCTTTTCCTGTCCCAGTGGTTGATCGATTGCTGATGCTGTGTGTACTGCACAGGACTCGGGTGAGATGGTTCGTAGCTTCGTGGGAGGTCTGGAGCTGGTGATCAGTTTGCTCAAGTCCGACAGTATTGAAGTGTTGGCCGGCGTCTGTGCTGCCGTGGCTTGCATTGCTAGTGACGAAGAGAATCTTGCCGTCATCACTGACCACGGAGTTGTACCAATGCTCGCCAGTCTCACATGCCATGTATGTATTATATATTCTACGTTCCGGCGCCCCTACCGCAGTCACAAATACATCATACATAGGGTACTGGCCCCACGGACATGTTTGCAAACAAAGTTCTTAAGCGTCTGTCGTAAATGACGCCGTTTAGAACTAAACGTTGACTGGAAAACAACTATTTTTGGACCGCTGGGAGAGCTTATATACAGCGTTTGCCAGACGCTCTGGTGTGAACTGATTTAAAAGGAAAGACCCAGAAGAAAAAAATTAAGAAGAAAATATGGGACAAACTGGGAAAAGGAGGTAAGAAGAGGTGCTCACGATCCCACGCAGCACGTTTCCATGCAGCGCTTCATATTAGCATTTTTCACGAAAGGAAAAGTCATCCCGGAATAGTTTTTTAATTGGCATCTTATACAAACTTCTTCTCTGCATTAAGCATCTTGCTTATCAGTCCGTTTTGTGTGGCCATCTAAGTGGAAAACGAACAGATGTAGAAAAACCGAAATTTGTGTGAACGTTCCACATGGCTGGTGTAAACGGTGTGTTGATTTTCAGCTCAAAGGTCAAAGGTCAGCGTTAGGATTAGGTTTGCAGTTGTGCTGCGTAGTGTTATGCGACGGCGCCGCACAATTTGATGTCAGTGGACAGACTTATTTTTCTAATTTTGAAAATAGCCTTTGGAAACTTGGATTAGAGAACTCTGTTTGGTCGTGAATGTACAAGGTGCCAGCTGTCATATATAAACTATACGTTTTACTTATTTGCCTATACTCAGTTACTTTTTTATTAGCGGTTGTCTTGCCTAATGTATACAGGTGCAGGCGGCTTGGTAGTGTAATGGAAGGGTGTCTGACTTATGATCTTGAGGTCATGGGTTCGACTCCCAGTCGGGTCACTATCAACTGGTTACTACTTGGATGGGTGACTGTTGGCAGCCAGATAAACCATCTAAGTATATAACCAACACCAAGATCAACACTTTCCACGTCACTCTGGGATAGGTAAATCGAGTATCGATATGTCTGGCTGGGTTAAGGCAGAGCACGTTCATTTGTGTTCGGTGACAGGTGTGATTCTCTATGGCAGGCGATGCTCTATAGCTCCAGCTCGTTGTTGAGTTTTTCATGAAGAGCTGTACTTCACCTTTTTTTACAGACGGACGAAGAGTTGCGTCGTCAGTTGGCTGAAGCGATCGCACGCTGTTGTGCTTGGGGAGACAACAGGGTCGAGTTTGGCAACGAAGGATCAGTCGAGCCTCTGGTGAGCTACTTGGCGTCCAAGGACCAGGTAGTACATCGGTCGACCGCCAGGGCGCTCCACCAGCTGTCACGTGACCCTGACAACTGCATCTGTATGCACAACGCCAGCGTCGTCAAGGTAACGCATAGAGATCATTGTATCACCAGTCATCGTCATTTTCGTCGTCTTCATCAGTTTCACTTTTGTTCGGATTTATCAGTTGACAAATCAGTACTTTATAGTTGTTTTTTGTTTCGATTGATAAGCAAGCAGAACTGATAAATTTATCTCTGTTAATAAATTAACTATTAGCCTAATTTTTCATAATAATCAAAATTGTTATTTGCATTAAGATTTGAAGGATTTATTTCTTTGAAGGTTTTTTCTCATGGCAAAATGTCGTGTTTTCTGCTTTCTGTTTTATCCAAGCCACTGTCGTGCCTTCAGCAACTTGAAGCGTCGTCTTACTGTTGATCTATAGGCCTCGTATTCGCTTCCTAAAAGCTCTGAAGTCTGAAGATCTGAACATCTGAACTTGCTGCAGCACACGCCCAATTCAGTTTTGTTTCTTCACGTTTTGACATCTGTGTCCTGTTCAACGAGAATTACCATATTTGTACATAGCTTTACCATTCCATAACCACGTTCTCACGGATGCTATTATACACGGCGTTTCATAAAAAAGACCCCTTTTTGTTTTTTCATAATTCACTCAAATGGTGAAGAAATACTACTTCAAAATATTGCAACAAAATATGGCAGTTGATTAAATATTCTTTGCTAGTCCTGACGTAATGCTGACTTCATAATGTGTCACGGGTACAAGCTGGATAGTCTCAACTGGTGCTGTCAGTTGCTACCCTGCTTCGATGGTGAGCTAATGCACTGTCTTGCTCGAATGCGTAAAAGTCCAACTATCCCCTCAGACACGTAAATGCATATTTTTGCATATTTTTGTAACTGTAACTGTAAAACTTCAACAATTTGTCATGAATAAACCAGATTTTTCACCATTGGAGCAGGGTAGCAACTGACAGCACCAGTTGAGACTATCCAGTTTGTACCTGTGACACATTATGACGTTAGCATTACGTCAGGACTAGCAAAGAATATTTAATCAACTGCCGTATTTTGTTGCAATAGTTTAAATTAGTATTTCTTTAGCTACAACTGGTACAAATTTTGTGTAAATTAATCATTATGTGAGTGAATTATGAAAAAACAAAAAGGGGTCCTTTTTATGAAACACCATGGTATAATCTGTCAGTCTGAGAGTGAATGTATTAATTGGTGTTGTTATAATGTTCAATTTTAGCCATTACTTGAACTTGTTGGTTCCGACGATCCGGTACTGCAGGAAGCGGCCGCCGGCTGTTTAGCCAACATCAGGCGCCTTGCGCTGGCCAATGAGAAGTCAGGAACGTGCTGACGTCATCAAGGGACTGGCCAATGAGAAAGCGGGTAGGCTACGTGCTGACGTCATGCATCAGGGGAATCCGCTTGAACTAGTGTCTTTGGCAAACAGTAATCCCTGTTGCTATGAATAAGCAAAATGTGATAGATATGTACATAATATACTCTGAAATAACTGTGTCATCATGTGCATTTTAATGTTTATCATGCAAAAGATCTTATATTTGCCATAGTTAAAAATATTGTTTATTATATTGTTTTGCCAGCTGGCGTAATACATTAAAAAATTTCTGTGCTTCTGGTTGCAGCTAGCAAAAAATCATGGACCGGGGGAAGAGGGGCGAGGTGGCAGAATTTTTTAAAATTATATATTTTATATCATGACATGTCATGTAATATTACCTAACAACTCATAAAAACAAACTGACACATTGAATAGTACTCACGAGAACTTAACCAAAGATACTGCAACATTTCAACTAGATGCAAACAGTTTGTTTCAGTAAAATTTCGAAAGCATACTAAAAACTGCACCAATATTTCGGAAGGTCCAATAAAAAATTAGGGACACAGGTTTTTTTAAAATATGGATGACAGCCGGAAGCACATGAATTTTTTAGGCCTAATGAAAATGTATCAGTTATTATGTAAACATTGTTATTATTTTTTTCCACTCACTAATAATTGTAGTTGTTGTGAAACTTTTCTTGAAACGTTGTTGGCCTTCAGTGTATGCGTGATTATGTGAGTTCTACTTAGCTATTAGTAATTTTATTGTAATTTCAGCATTATCAACTATTTTTGTAGTATTTACCAAGAACTTTTTAGAAATATTGTGGCTACTTTTTAAGTAGTATACAATAAATTATTGTTGTCGTTGTTGTAAAGCTTATTTAACATTACACTGTCTCAAAAAAATATCCCCGACATTTTTGACTGTAACTTGAAAACCAATTATCAGATTTTGATAATTTTCAGTAAGAATATTCCAGACGAAACTTGCCATCAAATGACTGTTTAGTTTTCCACCTCACCCAATGTATGCCTCTGCACTACCTAGGAGAAGTAGATCAAGCGAAATATGTGTTGAAATAAACAGAAAACCTGAAAAACATCCCCAACGTTATCGATCAAAACTTGAAGAAAGATCAGCAGATTTAATAATTTTTGGCAGAAATATTTCTGACATAACTGGCTATTAAATAAGTATTTTAATGTTTACCTCACACAACGTCTGCTTTTGCACTACCTGGGGAAAGCAGACCAAGCAGAATACGTGTTAAAATGAATTGAAAAATGTCAATAAATTCCATCTGTCCTAATCTGTGGGCCCCAACAGCCGGTCTATTACAAGGTTTGACTGTCTTGCAGCAGTATATCTACCAGATGAAGTTTAGGAATGTTTGAAGAGTTAAGAAGCAACTGGTACAGCCTGGATTGGTCTGGAGCAGAACTTTATCGATACTGCTGTCAATGAATGGAGAAAGCGTCTCCTTGTTTGTTTTTGCATAGTGGGCCAACAACTCAAGCAATTTTACTGCAGGCAGTTGAAAAATGAACAACTGGATGAAATGTCGGCCAAAGTGTCAGAAATGTGAACAAAATTTGTTTTTACGTGTTATGTTAATTAAGCAATCATATTGCATTGGATATAAGTGATATTTCACTGGTTGTGTTTTCCCCAGGTAGTGCAGAAACAAGTGCTGGGCGAGGTGGAAAACTGAATAATCATTTGATGGCAAGTTGTGTCAGAAATATTCGTACCAAAATTTATCAAAATCTGGTAATTGTTTTTCAAGTTACGGTCAAAAATGTTGGGGATGTTTTTTTTGAGACACAGTGTTTTACTTGTTTTACTGTGGAGTTTAAAGCGTTATGTAGGCTAACTGAGTTATTCTGTCTGGCGAAATAGTATGCTCCACCCATTGTAATCTGTACCAAGTGAATATGCTACCTGTAAGTGGATATGAGAGGCCATTTCTAATTCACATTTCTGGCTATGCCACTGACACCATGCGCTGGCCAATGAGAAGTGTTATAGTCGTTCATGTGCCTTTAATTAAGAGAATCGTTGCAACTTTAAGGACGCATCTGATCTACTTTACAATGCTTTCTTCGTGATTTGCTTAGTGATCAGTAGCAACCTTGCACCGTTTAGCCACAATATCGCATACTAACCGTCAAGATCACCCAAGGTCAATGATTTTCATGTCATTTGAAAGCCAATATACCACTTCCTATTAGTGATTAATAGCATATGAGTAATCTTGGCCCTATCTCTCACTGTTTCCGAGATACGGCCAATTATAGCTTTAACCTTTCCATTGAAAATTGCGGCCAAACCGCTAAAGATGGAGACATGGATATTGACAGCCTATAGGAAATTGCCAGCGGCAAATCCGTTGGTATCATCGTCAACTCTCTACGACTTGCCGTTTAGCCACAATGCCGCACGATTGGCATACCATACTGCTTTATGACCATTGAAGGTCAATGATTTTCATGACATTTGAAATAAATAATAAATTTGAATAAATAATAATAATATTCATCTTCC
>Ga0209671_1002518_pt1 | contig 16856 bp, 9 predicted proteins | sample WorMetHERISLAND2_2_FD_187401 | JGI IMG/M metagenome (GOLD analysis project Ga0209671, IMG submission 187401) | Marine gutless worms symbiont microbial communities from Max Planck institute for Marine Microbiology, Germany - Olavius geniculatus... | ecosystem: Host-associated > Annelida >...
CCCCTCCCCTTTGCCCTTTTGTCCCTTCCCTCCTGCCCTCTCCTTTTACCCCTCTCTTCCCTTCCCGTCACCTCCCTTTTCTCCCCTTCCCTTCCCTTAGAAGCAGGACCCCCTAAAATTCAGCTAAGGGGCCTGGGGGAGCGCTGTGAGCTCCCCCAGCGAGGTTTGGGGCGGAGCCCCAGCCGAAAACAAATTAGGTGCATTTTAGCTTTAAAAGATGAGATCTGGTGGCAACAATTTTAACTATTTCCCCGAAAATAAACTGACCAAATTGGCAAATTTTGTGCAGTTTATACGTATGCTTATGTTTTGTCTGGAGGATTGGGGGCCTAGGCCTCCTGCCCCCCCCCTTGGCTACGCCACTGCAGTGAGTAGACCGTGTTGAAACGCACTTTATGCTTTATTTCATGACCGTGATCAACGGCGCTTTGTGCCTGCAGCAACGTACGTGTGATATACAAATGCGAGACGCTTTCAGTCGTCACGCTTGAGCGGAGTGAGATTATGGGCATATGTAACAATCTAGACACTGCAGTGAGAAACAGGCGACAAATTACATGTAAGTAGGTCATGAAGTAATCACTGATAGTGTTATTACGCTAAACAAAAACAATTCTGAAATACATGATTGCAAAAATAACCAAATCAATACAGTCAATAGTGCAGCCTATACATAATACACGGAAGTTGCTCGAAACGGGGTCCTGAGCGCAATTAACGATATGCGCCATATAAATTCACATTTTACTTAATTACATATACTTACTTCCTGACTCAGTGGCGTAGCTAAGATCTGGATGTAAGGGGACACTTGGAGGTGGGCCTGGGAGGGGTGTCCCCTTACCAGCAGAAAAGGGGTCTGGGGGGTTTATGCCCCTCTCCAAAATTTTTTGGACATTTTTGTGTGAAAATGAGGTGTTTTGGTGCATTTTGGCATTATTTTGAGTAACTGAGTAAGCTGAGTAAGCACGTAACCCCAGTTCTCCCCATTTATGCCTACGCTATAGTGTCCGGACTCCTGACAGTGCAGTATAGACTGGCTACCGTTTACTTACTTCTTGTTTCACCTCCGTGCACTCGTTCGTTTTCTTCCTGTCGCCATGACAACCGCGGTCACGTGACGGAGACTCGGCAGCGACGTCGGCGGCATCGCTCTTGCTGTCGTTCTTGATGACGTCATCGGTCGTGACGTCACCGCGGGTCGACGCGAGTCGTTTGTGATGACGTGGTATAACGTGCTCTGCATGGTAAACGTCATCAGAGCATGCTGCTCTGAGGGCGTGGCCGACGGTGTTCGGCCCACCACTGTTTTCATTTGTATTCGTTATTCGCGCTCCGCCGGCTGACTTTGAATCAAACGCGCGCGCCGCACCCCCGCAGTCTACCGACGACGACGACGAAGTTTTCGGAGTCATCATCTCCGGTACGAATCTGACGTCGTCGACGTTGTTGTTGGGCCGCGTCGTCGACGGATAGCGGAAGCTGCTGAGGTAGGCAGCGGCTGCGGACGCTGGCTGGACGCCGGACGGCGGTACGACGCCGTTTGACGCAAACCTGCACCAATGACGGGCAAAAGTTAACTAAAAACTTATTAACCAAATCATAAAATAGAAACTTAACTACAGTTCTCAGTTAATTTAAAATATTCATTGGCCGTTTGCGAGACTCAGTCTTCAGTCAATTGACATTCTGTTAGCTACAGAGTAATAGTCTAAGAGTTTTGATGAATGATGATTTTATGATGTGAACTGTGGAACTGTGATGGATGATATAAGAAATCTCATCGGAAATCTCACCGGACGAGGCTTCACCAGAAGACCGGATCCGCCCCAGGGTCAAGCGGCATCAACTGCCAATGAAAAGACCCATAACAGCTTTACTGCTTTACTATTTTTTTGTAGTACATTAACTCGTAGCAGATGCACAAAACAATCAATTAAGTTCGTAAAGTCAATCTGGTCAAAAAGTTTTTTTTTAAATATTGGAAAAAGTTTAACTAGGCCTATTTAAAAAGTTTAGTTAAACTTTTCTCGAAACTAGTTAGAAAAATAGTTAAAGTTTAACAAAAAATTAGAGCTGTTAAAGCGTTAATTTTTTAACGCATGCGTTATTGCTGACATTGTAGGTGGACTACATCATGAGGGTGACAAGAATGTAGCCCATGAAGTCGTGCCTGTGTCGCAGGACCGTGACAGTAGTGATAGAACGGCAACAAAACAATTTTTAATTACTTGAAGTTGAATATTATTTAGTTATCAAATAAAGGTAGTTTAATGGAATATTGGAACTCCTGCTTTACAGAATTAAGTAAGTTTACGTATGTGCGTTAATTTTTCTAACGCACGTTAATTTTTAACGCGTTAACGCGTTCATTCGACAGCTCTATACTAAAAATAAAAAGTTTGTGTCCATCACTGACCTACGCATGGCATCGTCAAAGTTGTAGCAGTCCGCCGTCGACAGCGGAGGTGTGGCGAAGAACCGGCTGCTGCTGGTTCCGGGGATAGTTCCATCAGTCGGTGCTGGAGGCGGGTCAACCACCAATCGATTGTCGGTCGCATCCAAGTTGAACGGGAACGCTCCGGCAGCCGCAGCGGCGGCAGCGAGCGATGGCAGCGGATCGTGGTGGCCGTGCGAAGAACGATGCTGCTGATACAGATGATGATGAGGAGGATGATGATGATACGGCTGCTGATGGTGGTGATATTGATGATAAGGATAACCACGCGACGATGCGCGATCTGCCGTACCGTTCATTGTCGACGTAATCCACTGTAATCCCCCGACCACAAACGACGCACAATCAGACCCAAAAACGTTCCAATGAGTATTGCATTTTTATGCTATAACTTCTTTGATTAGACCAGGCTGCTCTCGATGTGCAAGATCACAGTGCACTCTTAACTGGGGTCTATCGCTCACAAGTCAGTCATTGTATAGTAAGCTTAATGTCGCGGCTACGTGTATTAATCGGCGTATCTGTATCTCAGTGCTTCGTCAGCTGCACTCTATGCCGCGGGTCGTTTATTGTAGGCTGCGTGGCAACAGTTATTACATGTGCAATAACGGCAGCGTCTGATGGCTCGTTCAGCAGGCGGGCGCCGGTGATCATGAAACAAGACAAGTGCTTGCTTCTGTCTGCAAGTAGAGCAAGTCAACTCTGGGGAGAAGGAGCGTGGGAACGCAGCTTTAGGTCGACATAGTCTCGGAGCTCTCCCGGAAGAACTAATGCAACGCGCCGGCCGTGCTGCGAGCCGCCTCGGTGATTCCTGGACGACAAACAATAACGGCGCACGGTTAATTAACACGTCGTAAACATCATACAGAGCAGCAGCAGTGCCGTCTGGCGAACTAGCGGCGACGTGCGACGTCAACACGACGTCATAGGCACGTCAAAACGACCCCACCGAGTGCCATCGCCAGCTAGTTATGACAACCGCAGTCAGACACGCTACATACAGTGATGGCATTATTTACAATCTATTTAGCGTGCTGCTGGCCTGCCACTCGCGTACTCCATAGTAGTAAATATTTTGCGACGTTATGCCGTGGTTACACGCTTCTTGGATGAGGAAATCGGACACGTCGGACGACACGGACGACATGTCGGACGACGCGTCCATTTTCTTGTCCCAGGTTCTAAGTGAAGGACGTCTTTTGGCTGACAGACAAAAAACCTCGTCCGAGGAAATCGGAAAGAATGAGCATGCACATTCCGTCGGATTTTCTCGATGACGGTCGAGGTTTTACCTCGGTCGAAGACTCGGCGACGTCGGACAACACCTCGGACGAGAAAATCGGTGCGTGTAGCCACGGCATTAGTGCAACGAACGTCAATAGCTTATGTCAACTATCAAGAACAAGACAACCGCGATCTTCAATGCGGAATTATTGTAAAATAATGTTTTCTTATGAACAAAACGTGGAATTTGGTCAGTTGATTCTCAGAAAATGACAAAAAATTGCTGCCACGAGATCTTACATTTTAAAGCTATATAATGCACAAATTCGAGTTTAGCTGCGGCTCTGCCCCATGCACGCGCCGTCAGAGGAGCTCATAACGCTCCTCCAGACGCCCTGGCTGGATTTTAGTGGGTCCTACTTCTAACTTCTAAAAGAAAGAAAGCGGAGGGTAAGAGGGGAAAATGGAAAGACAGGTAGGGTATAGTAAGGAAGGGAGAAAAAGAAAGGAAAAAGGAAGAAGGGAACGAAAGGAGGAAGAGAAATGGAAGAGGTAAGGAGTCGAGCCCCCATTCACATTTCTGTCTATACGCCATTAATATATGCCAATCAGTGCATCGCAACCGTGCGCTGCTTTGCGCGAAATGAATGGAGAGCGAATTGGCCTATATACTCGCGTAAAACGCACAACGGGAAGTCCCGAGTTAACTCAAAGACGCCAACGTTGAGCTGCGATCTTTGAACCGACTTTAACTGGCGGCGTTAAATTAGGAACAAATGTTGTTGTTGCAATGTCGAACAAACTCAAACGAGCCACGTGTAGTCGCTAGCCTATGGCTTATGGGTACAGTCATTCTTTCTTTCAGTCATTGATTCAGTCGCGTGTGATGGGCGGGCAGACAATACAGTGACGACTGCTAACCACGCCCTAGACTACTGCTACTCATCAGCGACACAATTATTATTCCCCTGCACGCTTTGTGAAGTCATTAAATTTATCAAAACCTGACCGACTATACCGGACTGAACCCCGCGTGCATACATAATATACGCCCAGGACATTAGCCTAAAGAATCATCTCTCTCTCGCGGATTGTCCGTTTCCACGAGCGGCTTCTTTAGAGTTTAATAGCTGCGTGCTAACGTGTTCCGCCCTATGCGTTACTGGGTGTCGGACATTTGCCCGTACAGACACCCGTACGAAAGTTTGCCTGTACGCTCCCGATTTCAAAGTCAAGGGCCTGAGAATTTGACTCAGCGCCGTCGGGTAAGTTTTGGACAGAGTTTACTTTTTAGCAGTGGTCCGTTAGCCGCGCGACGACAGAGCGGCATCCTTAGATTAAGATTCAACTCAATCGCAATTGGCGTATTTTATATAAATTTTATAGATTCTATAAGTTCTGTAACAACAGAGTGAGTAGTGTGAGTTAAGTTCAGAATACATGCTACAACAACGTGTATAGATGTGTCTTTTCAGCCCGAATGTCCGTTTCCGGCGTTACTATCTCTATGCATGTTGAGCCAATCCGGTCGGTTCGTGCGAATCTGCAACATACTGAGAACTGTATCTGTTATAAGCGAAAACGTCCTGTAAAGTGACATTATCATCATCATCATCAGCAGCAGCAGCAGCATCTTCATGCGGTAGAAATATGTCTACACTCGATCATGTCCCAGAAGAAAAAACAAAGCCGCTTCTATTTTTACGACAACTTTGTCAAAATGTGGCCCAATTTCAACAGTTCTTTCACTTTTGCAAATAGCGATAATCTGTGGGAACGGCGAAAGTATACGCTGTGATCTCCCCAAACATCTGTTGCCATGCACATGCACTACCTTGTGAAATTTGAACGTTCAGTTGCACCACTTTTCATTCTATTAGGCCTATACACACAGCGTCAAACACCAATTTCGTTGCACTGCTATTAATTTAGAGATATTTTTATCTATGAATTTACTTTAAAATTAATATATTTTTTTCGTCCTGATGACTTCACTTGACGTGACGGAGAGATTTTGTGCCGTCGCCTGCTGAAGTATAGCCTACGTTTGGACCGCACAATTAGATCAAGCAACGCGTCGTGGACTCGAAGAGCACTTCTAAGAAAAACATTTTGGAAATAAAAGCGTGAACCAAAAGTTAGCAAGTACGGTAAACATTTACTGTAAATGATAATTCTGCATATTTTTATATGGAACAACTGCCGGCCGCTATATGCGCATTTTACAATGTAATGTGACGTGTAGCAACATAGATGAGGTGAGACGGAAGCGTTTGCTTCGGTTTTCCGTAGTTCATAACTAAGTGCAAACGTGAAAGAATATTGTTGAAATCTGATCACAATTTTAAAGTTATTGTACAATAATCAAAGTGGCTTCGTTTTATCTGGTCGAGAAACGGCGTATTAAGCAGACTATGGAAGAGATTTAGGCCTACCTGCAGAATAAATAGGTGACCATTTACAGTTTGCACATCGATATTTATAGAAAAGTGGCATAACACAATTATACTGATTTTTATTTTTTATTCATTTATCGACAAAGGCAAAAAGTAGTTCGAATCAATCAACTATAGCCGTCAGCAGCGTGAGTACAGCGCAGTAAAGCCAAAATTCCATTACGCCGACTTTGAGACAAATTCCATTAGAGCGACACAAGCGGGTTTGCCGCGAAATTGGCATGGACTTTGTCGCAATCACCTCGACATGGCGAGATGGTTTGTGTCGGCGACTTTCACCGAAACTTTCACGCGGGGAAGTTTTACTGAAAGTTGGCGTAATGAAATTCGGTCTTAAACAGACAGCTAGGAATGATGCGGAGATAAACGATGATTCAGCGGCTGAGAGAAGAGTCGCTAGCGACACAGATATACAGTACACAGTCAGATATACGTTACTTACCTAGCGACCGACGAGCTGCAGCTCAGGTCCGTCCGACAGATGAACCAGAGAACTACCGGCGATCGAACGTTCGTTCCACGGGACTTTTCGCCTACTCCGGCAGTCCGTAGAGACTCGGTGTAGTCGGTGCCTGCCTCTCGTGCGACGGAAGAAAGTTGAGAATTCGCGGTGGGCGGGTGGGTAGGTCTAGAGAGAAAGGACTAATGGAAAGCCGTACGGCGCGGCCCGGCTGTCCGGGCGATCATCGGCAGCCTTCTGTTGTCAGTCAGCAGCGATTCTAACTGACAGACGTGCGCTGCTGTGCTGATGCGCTGTCAGTCGCTCGACTGTTAATCGTTCCGCTGATGCTGCTGCTGCTGACGCTACTAATACATATCCATTGCACGCTGCTTGCATCTGGCAATCTTCGCCGCACTAACTTAGCTTCTCAGACTCTGAAGTCATTCTCCGCTAACTGCCGCCATCGTCTCAGAACATGCAGCGAGCGCCGTCGTTTTATCGTTGTGTGCGTCTTGTGCTGGCAATAATTGCTTCACAAGCGTTGATAATGGAATCATTGAGTAAACGCGTCCACGAACATCCCCATTAATTGAAAGACATAAATAGAGAGACGCCGGCCGGGAATGAACTCCGCGAACCTGGCTGAAAATCTTTGTGTAGCCTATAGTCGAATGTGACAAAGAACATTGCTGACATTTTGCTATCCATCTATTCTGTTAGACTGGCTTTTGTTACAATGTTTTACATATCAGTTGAGTAAAACCAACTTACGCCACGACACGATTTTGAACAAAAAGTCTTTCTGTCAAATAAAGAATCGTGGAATTTTGATGCTGCGTTGAAAACAATAGCGTGCACTCAAAGCTGATGCGTTACAAGTGCAGTGAATTAAGAACTAGCCTACACGTAAGCAAAGCGGCAATAGAAATTGTTCATGACAAAATTTGCAGCGTGATAGGGTACCAGATTAATTGCAGTCTAGCCCTGAAACTGAGTCACGGAATAGCGGTTCTTTCTATCAGCCACGGCTGGCAGATGGTTACGTACATGTATAGGCCTATCATGACAATCAGGCTCAGCAGCCCGGTTGTTGCTGCTGCTTTCACGCATTAATGAATACGTCATAACAGCGTCATCTGACGCGCAAACCGTCCGTCCGACATAACGGGATGCTAGCCAGACATCCACTAGCCACTACCAAGCTAAATGTTATCAGAAGTCGCGTGACCGACGTGCAAACATGCTACAAGACGGTGCGACCGTGCGAGTCCGCACGGCGAGTCTGACCTTAGTTGGCTTACCTGTCCGGACTGTAGGCGCTGTACCTATTAGCATCACAGCGTGGTGCGCGTGAGGAAAGTCAGGAGGTCGGCGTGCACGCATGCCGTCTCGCACACTTGATGTAAATAAATAAAACCGATCATATTGCCACCGATCGCCTATAACATAAGCGTACCGGCAGCCAGAAATTGGAGTTGGGGCGTGGTTCATAGAATGCTGGAGGTTTGAAGTGGCGGACGCAAACCATGACACGGGGATACAATACAATACAACAATCATAAATTCGCACTCAAAAAACTGACAGACAAACTGTCAGTTTAATCTAGCACGTAAACTAAAAAGAACTGGAATGTTTAAAAGAAAAACGAAATGAGAGATACTGAGAATAGAAATACTGTTAAATGTAAAACTGACAAAATTCGAAAAATGACTGGAGTAAAGAAAACTAAAATAAGAAAGAAAAACTGAAAAAAGGTAAGAAATAAAGAATAATAATGAAGACCAAAACTAAATGTTATCAGACTAAGACTAAAACAGGGATGTCACGGGAAAGTTTCGGGCTTTTGAACCATTTCGACATATCGAGGTGGTTGCGACAAAGTCCGTGACAATAAAGTCTGCGACAAAATCCGCAGCGAGAAACTTCACCAATTAATTGCAATCATTGCAGCAACAGTGATATGACACACCTACTGATTTATACACGTTATCATAGCAAATAACAGAGAAACTGTTTAACTCAAATTGGAGCTAGGCTTAATAAAATACATGTAGGCCTATCAAGTAGGCCCCTATGTATTTATTTGTATTTTACAGTAGGCCTATGTCTATTCAGCAAGTCAGCTTTTAGCTGCGTGTTTAATAAACTCAGTTAAAGTGGTAGCAACGCAGGACACAGAACACTCTTGGACAGATAAAGCTATTTTCAATGGAGTTAAGCATGGCATACATGTAAATTATTGTTATGATGTAGGCCTGCTGCAAAAACCAAGACACGGCCTATAAGTCAGATTACCGAAAAGTCAGATTACGTAGTCAACGGCCTGAAAACTGATTTGTTGCACCGTCTTTGTTCAGCGCTGTGAAATGATACTAGGAATAATCAAGTCAAAATTTTCCGCCGATGATAAATTAATAGCACTTTCTGGAAATTTGCAACTAAGAACATATAGTGCAGTAATGAAATATAATACCAGTAACATTATTATAGACTGCAGAGTAACTCAATACATGCATTAACACCGTTGAATACTGAGTTTGTTGCATTTATTTCGTGGTTGCTGCAACCGAACACAAAGCAGTAGACAATTTGTCGCATCAGAACTCCACTAAGTTGTACAGTCTCTCGCAAGTCAAGTTATTCTGCTGTACAAACCAAAATGACGGAAAGCAAGTCAACAAACGACAAAAGAAAACGAAATGTTCGGTGGCTTCTGCACAAACAGCTATAGGCCACTGATAATATGATAACCATTGACAATCTGCCTATAACTACTGACTTTACTTGAACGCAAGATAACAAAAGCATACAATCCAACAGCAGTCTACTTACGACTTAAAAACAGCCTCTGTAGATGTAGGCTCATGATACAGACACAATGATAACTTAAAACGTGAACTTCACGTTTCCGCAAAAACAGAGGCCAATGATATATCTGCCTAAGTACAGGCACCTCCAGGCCCTACGTAAAGCAAAATGACATCAAGCAACAAAATGAACATTTCAGTGATTTTCTCAGCATACACAATTAGACGGTAAGCTCAATACGTATGTAAATACGTGGGGTGCATGCAAGGACTTGCCATACCGAGGTGAAGGGGTGGAATGGGGCATTATGAAGGACAAAAAGCTAGGTTATAGAAAAACAGATCAACTTGATCAGGTGTTTTGTGTTTAATCGAATCATCAGGAATGCACATGACAATAATGTAATTTGTACACGTAGTTGTACAGTAGAATGAGTGAGTGAGTAAGGTTTAACGTCCCGCTCGACACAGTATAGAGTTTAGAATGCAGATATCCCCAGTCTGGACTGCCATCACGAAACACTTGCGTGTGGTCTGAGAAGTGGGACATTTTTCCATGAGGACCACACACCAGCTGAGACTCTTGTATTTGATATGACGACATTTGCATGAGGCCAAATGCACTAAAACATTCTACATTCACGAATACAGATCTAATCACCATTTTAATTCACACACAGCCATGTAATAACATAACCGCACACACAGTACAGAGTGAGGTACCGTACAACATAAATGCAGCTTACTGTACTTACATGATGCACTGGTGTAACAGTGGAGTGTAGTTTGCAGCAAAAAAAAACAGGTTTCAAGGCACTGTGAACAGCGGCATCATATTATCATGAAACAAGATCCCATACGCATGTATCTGAACAATCTCTTACCCAATCAACTATCAAAATTATTATTTCATTATGCTTGCACGTGAGTGGTCAATAATGTCAGCTGAAACACGCAAACTGTGAATATCCCAATAATAATAATAATACAACTACAAAATACCGTACAATACAGGTACAGGTAAGTGCACATAACATGGCACAACTTCATCAAATTTAGAAATAACGGAATACAACTTTGCAGTTTGGCCTAGACTTGAATGCCGAATGCGCAAGTAAAGTATGGCTGAAAATTTTTTAGTTATTAAAAAATAAAGTTAAAAAAACTTTGGGGGTGTAAAATTTTCTGACTCGCATTGTAGACTGCCAGATGAAAAATAGGGGAAGTTTTGTTAAGGGTGTAGATTGCCCAGTGAAAATAGGCGAGATGTTTTGATCTAACGTTTCTACATCTTTAACAAAACTCCCCCCACATTTTCACTGGGCATAGGTATAGAGATAGAAGCCCATGCTCCAGCAGACTAAGTAATCGTGGAAATATAAATTATTCTTACGTTTTTGACTGCTTGAAATTTTAAGTTAGTCTATTTTGTGCAATATTATGTGGATTTCTTTATAGACTGTGTATGCCACCCCTCTACAAATAGTAGCACTTGAAACCATACATTTTAAACTATTTAGCACTGCTGAAAAGCACTAGTTTAACACCAATTAAAATAACTACTAGAGCAAATAGCTACAAAATCACTCTATATGGTCTGCTATACAAGTCCGTATGAAACGACTGAACACTGGGACTTCAACAAAATGAAACTGTGCTGGTAATAACAGAAATATTCCGACATAGTAGACAAAATATGTGTTACTTGTTCAACGTGAAATGACATCACTGGTTCAAATACTATCAAGTTCTTAAACAATACAACATCTATCCTCCTTTCTATGAACACCTAATTAAGTTCAAAGCGGTCACAAGTGAGACATCACGTTACAAGAATATTCACATGGAGCATAACCACTACCTACATCAATACTCAAGCCAACACCACATAATATTGCCTTTGTATTTTAATTTCAAAATGATAATCTCCGGTACATCCACTCATCTGCCATAAGTCTTCGATTTGTTAAATTCACAGAAAATTAGCCATGTCCGATAGGGAGTTGATAAGCTTTCAGCGTTTCGACGGCACTGATTTGGTTTTTGACAGCAGAATATTCTGCTCGTACTCCAGCAATAACTATGCAGGAGACTATATCAGTTAAGTCACAGAGCAGTACTTCAGTGATAGGTTGAATGGTGAATTACTACCAGTTAGTAAATAGTAATTCTAGTAGTTACATGAGTGAGTGAGTGAGTAGGGTTTAACGTCCCACCCGACACAGTATAGGTCATTTCGGGGACGGCCTTTCGAGGCGGAATGCACACAAACACATAATAATGGAACAGTAAGTTTAACCTTTACAGAAACACAAAACACAAAATACAAAAAACAAGCTAAACCTAAAATTGTAAGAACTCCATTATACACGTGCATGTAATTAACATAATGGTAGTTCTTTCCCACCCACTTAACAAATAAGCCCTGCAGCTCTTGCAATGACGATACACCCAAAGATACAATCAAACAGCAACATTTTCTGTCTATAAGTAAAATCTTACATCGGTACTAAGTTAATGTTTCGCCAGTCGACTTTCCTTGCTCATAACCAGTACAAAAGCAGAGAGCAGCAATGAAGGCAATGACCCATCAGAATGTCTGGGAAACAAATGTACTGTATAGTGTAAACTTGTTATTTAGAGTAGGCAAAAAGGTTAACTCGGGAATGCAACATATCTCAAAAAGAAAAATTATTTTTTACAGTCCACCCTACAAAGCACCAAAATTCTAGACTTCGGTCACAATGCATCACGGCAAATGCCGTGGATTCCAGAATACAACACAAACGATCGTGACTGTGTTTATTAAACCATCATAACCAGACAAATGCAATCACAGGCCAAGCACATCACCAACAAAAAGACCGTAAGACCACACAGTACGTTTGGACAATGCAGATTTTGTTCACGTCATTATTGTTTCCGTGATTGCTGGCATACACCTGAAAGCTTTCATTTGACTTTAAAAATTTTTCGTGTTCTTTTTTTTGTTTTTAATTATCATGTATTCTTTTTCGTTGCAGTAGAATAAGCGTGGGATTTTGCACTCATTAATTTTTTTGTATCTCGATATTCCACGCCATGCTCTGTCAAAATGTATGTCCATTTTATCCAGTGAATTTCAATTCCGTTGGCTGTGAGTTACTGAGACCGAAGACAAGCAATAAATCGAACAAGTTGGCAAGCATGTAATGCAGAAACCATAGTTGATACAAACGTCTTCCCTATTTATCAGAAAAAATAATTTCTGGGGTTTTTACGTTTGAACACCAATTCATCAGGTAAAGAGAGTTCACAATTTTTATTTGACATTTACAAACGTGCATCGCATTGTCGATGGTTTGAGATTGTTCATGATGTTTATTACAACCATGGCAGACACAACTACATGTGATCATCAAAGTTTTGAACTGTGAAAGTGCAGGAGACGACACTTCAGCAACGTTTTGCAACACAGACCTCAATCAATTGCGAAAATCTCATACACGTCAAAAACTGGAAGAACATAACATGTGATCACTCTTATATTGATCAAGCCGTGACATAAATGCACTTCTCTTTATAACCAAACCAAACTGCAAGATGCATGTATACAGATCACATTAATAGTTGAGAAATAAACAGAAAAGTAGTAGCAAAAATTTTGCAGATGTACTATGAGAATAAGACTTTCTCGGCATCGACATGTGACCAGGACATATAAGAACAGAATGCACCAAACACTGGTTCGGTAAGCGGAAGGTTCCCCGAGTATAAAGACCAGCCCACAGTAGAAAAGACGAAGATTAGTCATGCCTAAAACGAGATAAAAGTGGCAGCTCTTTACAGATACGAATAACTTCTCAATGTCTCACAATCTCTGATCTCTTAGTCTTAAGCCATTATAGCTTGGGGCTTCTATCCCTACATCTGGCGGGTGCAGTTTGCAAATAGTGAAAAATATGGGGGAAGTATTGCTAAAGATGTATGCAAAATTGCTATCACCAGAAGCGGATTTTAGTTCAAAATGCATTATAACCGTTAGGCAGCCGAGCTCTGACTAAATCCAGAGGAAAGAAGGAAAAAATACGGGAGAACTTAAGCCCGATTATGATTCTAGATTTGGAGAAAAAATACAGGGTGGGCCATAAAAACGTGCCACTTTACTTTTGTCCATATCTTCGCCAATTATTGACCGATTTTCAAAATTCTTTCACTGGCACACTCTGCAGACAATTTGCGATAATGTGATTATTATCCCACCACATCATAAATGCGTCTATACACTACCTTGCGAAATAACAATGAAATATGCATACATAATGATAATAACAAACACACATTTTGGTAAAATAGAAAACAAACACTTCAGACTAACATTGCCGTGAATGGTCTGCATGACACTAGACTGTGTGGGTATAACACAGTCTAATGTCATACGAATCATTCATCGCAATGCTGGTCTGAAGCGTTTTTTTCACTTATTTAAATTTTTTTATTATCGTTAGTTTTTTGCTTACATTTATATTTCACAAGGTAGTGTAAAAACGCATTTACCGTGTGGTGAGATATATAAGAATCACATTATTGCAAATTGTCTGCACAGTGTATCAGCGAAAGAATTTTGAAAATTGGTCAATAATTGGCAAAGATATGGACAAAAGTGGCACGTTTTTATGGCCCACGGTGTAGAAGCCAATGATTTTAACTTCTGCTCTTTCTATTCTTTGGCTAACCTGGGCAGTTGTGAAAGCTCCCAGAACAATACCTCATGATGATGCAGATCACACATCACATATCAACACCCGCAGAGCATTTTATCTTCCCTCTCATCATACGTCTGCAAGAATCTCCCGCTACTGCTTTGCTGTTGAGTTTTTTTGCTTAACTTGGAACACAAGCTGAGGAATGAATCGTGGTCCAATAGACCAACATGAGACAGTTATGACTAGGCATTAATCCTAACCTGTACTACTTCTATCACTACTACTCCACACTGTTATGCATCAAACAAATTCTCGGGAGTCACTTTAGCTTCTATAATTGTCTGTAAAAATGCAAACTTTCGGAAACCTGCAGCAGAACTTTTTTTTGGACCGGACGCCCATTCTGTCACCCACTAATGGCACTAGAGCACCAACAGATGCATGCAAACCAGAGAAGTTCTTCAACGTAATGCTAAGAAAGATACACTTAATGATATCCAATCTTCCACTTCCAAAATGAAAAGATTAAGAATCTATGCAAATGACAGAAGTTTAATTTTTTCATCAGTCCAGACACATATAACCGAGCATTTCTAACTAAAACATGATAAAATCGGTAACAGCAGAAAGTATTTGTTTGCCAACCGATTCACGTCACCCGATATTGAACAAAGTTTCACAGAGCATAGACGATTTTTAATTTTCACTTTAGTTTTCACAGTAACCAGTAACCAGTGCAAGACCACTGACTATGAACAAACAGAACATGCTAACTCGTGCATTAATATTGTTCACAAACTCTAGTGCTTAAAATCAACAAATAAACAAGTGGGCAAACAATTATACATAAGCAACAACCGACAGTTTGGACAGTTTGCACAAACTAAATTCTGCAAGTTTTTCAAGTGCAGATTAAGCCAAAAAAAGTTACAGCAAAGCAAAATCGGTGGTGTTGAGAATAAATCAGCACTGGTTTTTCATCTGCCATGACTAGAGATTGCAATCCCGAGATCTCAGCCATTTTCGCCAATCCCAGGATTGGGGGCTTCGCAATCCCCGAATTTTGGGATTACAAAAATTTGTCAAAATTGTACTTTCTTTGAGTGATAAAGGATACAAATAACAATTCTAGTCTTTCAAATTAATAAAATATTTCAGTTTGAATATACTTTCTATAGAGGCCTACTACATCCTATACATGAAGTAAGTCTATTTGGAGTAACAAAATAACAACCGATCTGTAAACCTAACGTTGAAAATGAGATCCCAGGATTGGAAATTTCTGAATCCTGGGATTGAGAATTTAATCCCTGGATTGCAATCACTAGTCATAACTTTCTTAATGCTGTGACGATGGGGACTGATAAATCACGACACTAACAATTCCTACTTTTGTATCATTGATAATACGGACACTCTCTGTCAATCTGCGGAAGGCAACAAAAACAGCAAATCATTCAAACAACATAACATATGAATCTCTTCACGGAGTATATATAGGAAAGGGAATGCGAACAGTTAGAATGTACAGCATAAAACCAAAAACATAATATAATTCACTCTCCCTATTACGACATGGACCAAAATTTCTAATCATTACGAAATCAAACAATAAAATACCGACAAGTGGAAAATTTATACTTATCTTCAATTCTGAAATATATTACACAGTGCAGTCTCTGGAAAGAAAAAGCAGTAATGCTCATCACTGAAGCAAGAAATCAAGATCTTGAAGCCTAGCACTTTTCACAGGCCAACCCTGAAAACATGGCTTGAACTACTGTTCAGGCTGTGATGTAATATGCTGCATTGTTGCACTGCGTAGCAAAGAAAATGAGTTTTATTCAGAGGTTCGACAACGGGTTGACTGTTACGTCAAATGAAGTCGATGATTTTTTTTGACTCAGTTGAGCAGTTTCTCGATGATCTGACAGCAAACGCAAATCTTAATAGAATGGAGTAAGTGTAGTTCATTTTAAAATAAATTATTACACAAAATCAATCTACTACCTCTGGCCAAGGCGTTATATGTGTTAGTCATCATTTAAAAGACAGATATTTGTAACAACTAATTAATTTCAACTCACATTTTCCACATTTTAGGTTCAGGGTCGGTAAAAGTTAGCGTTTGCGATGGAGTCAGTAGTTAGTGTTGGTGCCAGTGTTCTTTAATCGATGCGTAATTATAAGTAAAATGGGCTAAAAATCATTTGACTATGACTTAAGTCAAATATCAGTCAATTAACACTGATGCTACGTCACTGTTATTTTATACAGCATGTATAAGGAGAATGGTCAGAGTGAGGCAAAAAAGGGTATAAATGGAACACAAATGGATCGAGCGTCTGCAGTTAAGCAACGCAATTTTGTCCCAAATTTCATTGCCATGGCAACCAGGGAGAGTCGAGGCAAAATTTCGTTGGCAGCATTTGACGGCCTAACCCTGAAAACATGGCTTGAACTACCGTTCAGACTGTATTGTAATGTGTTGTATTGTTGCAATCTGTAGTACCAGGATGAGTTATCGTGCAAGATTTGACAACGGAATGGATGCTACTTCTTCGGATGTGCACAAATTTGTAAATGCAGTTTACCAACTGCTCGACCGCATGAGACATAACATTGATCTAGATCGCACAGAGTAAGTGTAGTTCATTCTTTAAATGGATTATTACTCGAAATCAATCTACTACCTCTGGCCCAGGCGTAATTTTAGCCCTGGCGTTGAATGTGATAATCAACATTTAAGTCAGATATTTGTAACAACTAATTAATTTCAACTC
>Ga0209671_1002519_pt1 | contig 16856 bp, 10 predicted proteins | sample WorMetHERISLAND2_2_FD_187401 | JGI IMG/M metagenome (GOLD analysis project Ga0209671, IMG submission 187401) | Marine gutless worms symbiont microbial communities from Max Planck institute for Marine Microbiology, Germany - Olavius geniculatus... | ecosystem: Host-associated > Annelida >...
GCCCTAGATAGGCAGCGGTGGGCAGCGATAGTAAGAATGGCGTCAGACACCAACGGGCATTGAGCCCACGGTTGTCGATGATGATGATGATGATGATGATAGTGACGAATCGAATAATGGTCTCGTGGCCGACAATGTTTATTGTTTAGTTAAAATAATACAGAAGGATGAAAGGATTATTGCTGCTGTACAACTTGAAATTAAACTGTTTGATTTATTTCTATCGGTCTATACAGCTCACTGTCGAAATGCATTGCACAGACTCCGTGTTCATATGAACATTATCTTGTTATGGCTATCAACATCGATGACCTTGAACTATCCTGAACCCCCAAAATTAGGGGTTTTAGTGAATTTTTCGCGATTTCGGGCTGCGACATACATTTCAAGAGTGAATTGCGACGCTGGAGATAGACCAATACAACTTGCTGCACTTGCAACAAGTTGTATTGTGACATTTTTGCATTAAACGTTGATTTTAGCAGTCCAAGTCCTGATCCCTTACGTTCAAGAAGGCCTGCGCATCCGGATGTCACAGAGGGTAGCCCGCTAAATGGTTATTTACCGCTATTTGGCGTGAAAACGATTGCAAATAGGCACAGATATGCTACTTATAATAACAAGCACTGGTGATGAGCTTTTAGTATTAACATCGACGACCTTAAACGAGTTTGAACCCCCAAAATAGGAGGGTTTATTGATTTGTTTGCGATTTTCGGCTGCAGCGCACATTTCAAGAGTAACTTAGGAACAAAAAAGGAGATAGACCAAGACGACCTGCCAACATGGAACCGCTATAGGCTGTCGCGCATCTCATGAGCATTAGCCCACATTTTTAACCCACGACACCGCTGTTCTCTGCACCTGCGCGATGAAGCTTTGCTGTGATTGTGACATTCAGTGTCACGCGGTTATGTTATTGGCTGATTGACAGGTCGTCCGGTAGAGTACGGAAGTTACATGAGCGTCAACGACGGCGTCTTGCGATCACATCATCACTTCGCGTCTCATCATCATCATCATCATCAGCATCATCAACTTCAGCCGCATCAGTCGAACCTCGGTCGAACCAACTTCACCAACAAGCAGCTGACCGAACTCGAGAAGGAGTTTCATTTCAACAAGTACCTCACGCGCGCCAGGCGCATCGAAATAGCCTCAGCGCTTGGCCTTAACGAAACGCAGGTTAGACTGGTGATCGTCGATAACTACAATTAGCCTAGTTTAATCTGAGTGTGTAAATTGTACTTACTACACGCTTTACTGAAAAAGTCGTCACCGGCAGACTGCAGTAGTTCAGCCGCAGAATTAGCGTTGAATTTAGTTCCACCATATAGACATAAGCTTCGCCAATAATAGGGCACCGGGGCACGTGACCACTCGACTTCGACTGTTTAACTTTTAGACCACTTTAGAGCAGCATAAACTCTGACACTCGACTCTGTATTGGACCTATCTGTATGTCACTTTTTAATTATTTTCCGTTAGTTTCATGCCTTCCTCGCACCAAATCCTATTCCCGCCACTGAATTTAGACGATAGCTGTACGTGTAGGTTAAAATATGCAGTGCACCAAAATGCAAGCGCGTTTAGTTTCAAACTGTATCGCATCGTTTACAGTGACAGAATGTTGCATCGGCGCTGCGTATCGACAATGATTAACGATAGGGCCATCAGGCTTCGTATCAGTCACCAATAATCTGATGTTTCTGAACGCAGGTGAAGATCTGGTTCCAGAACCGGCGAATGAAGCAGAAAAAGCGCGTCAAAGAGAACCAGCTTCACACCGGAAACGGAAACGCTAGCAACGAGATCTCGCAGAGCACGAACGAGAATTCGCGAGATGGATCTCCAGGAGTGATGGTAGAGCCGCTACAAGCCGATGACAGTCGCTAGCAAAATTCTACACAATAAATTCCCCTTTCTCGTTCTAATCTAAACTTGGTTATTTTTCTGCGTAATCCGGCATCGAAATGGTTAGCCCACATAACGACTTGAACGTAGCGTTCAAATGGTTAACCCTTAATAAATAATGCATGCTGTAACTGAATGATGCATAGGTCTAATGTAGGCTAAAGACATCGATTTATAACCAGAACCGATACAAAATTAGGCGAAAATAATGACAAAGGAATTGATTGACACCAGTAATTAGAAAAAAGACCAATACCAAAGCTGCCAGGCGAAAAATCCAAGACATAAGCGTGAAGTACGTAGGCTGCAATACGGAGACCGAAGCCGAAGCCGCGGTTTGTCTGGTCTTAAGACTACGGAATATAGGCCTAGTCGAACGAATAAGAGATGCGTGGTAAGAGTGGAAACGGCAGGAAAAACATTAGGCCTCTCTGTGTGAACGAGACTGGGGCGCTGAGGAAATGAGCCCGGAAGATTATCCTTGTAAGATACGGCAAACCTAATGCGTATTGAAACAAGCAATATTTATTAGTGATTTTACAACCGAAACCTATTCCAAACCTTTAACTATAAAAAACCAAAGCAAAACAGTAGATAACGGATAAGCCATACGATAAAGCTGAGCATGCTATTTTCTATGAAAAAAAACGTGAAGTCGAGCAATGTTCACTCAAATAATTAGAATGCCTTTTGGAGCTTAGTATGAGACAGCCGCGGTGTGAAATAAGTGACGACATCAGTAATCTAGACGCCCGCTAATGGTTAGTGGCTATATTGTTGTTTCCTTTATCTAAAGAGCCGCAACTATATTTTGTCTTTCTTTTTTACATGACGACAGATTATCTCGCACACGGAAGAACAAACGGAAGAACGTTTTCCTAGCATTTTCACCATTCCGACAGTAATTATTCTGATTTGTCTGCTTCTAGAATATGTGTTATGTGCGTTTGTAAGGGAAAGTGTGCATAGCCGGTAACTGATAGTCACACGGCAGGGGCTAGTTCAGAGTTGGATATGGGTCGGGTCGGGACTCGGAAAGGATCCGACTGTAATACAGGGTAACTTACAGGCCAAAAACGGGGCCACTTTGTTTTACGGCTTGTAACTTTTTGAAGTACTGATCAGATTGACATCAGATTTGGCAGAAATTAACGTCATTTTATGATTAACATTAAGTTGTAATTTAGTTAAACCAACTTTGGAAAACAAAGTGGCGCCATCTATAGCGAATGGCAATAGCCATAACAAATAGAGAACTTTTAATGGTTTAGTTAGGTGAAAAAAGATCAAATTTCGGCAAACATCGAACTTGTAAAGGACCTCATCCGCAGTCATAAAATTGCTCTGCACACTCACAAAAGTTCGCACAAAATTAAAAGACAGGAGAGCATTTAACGATTGTTTGTGCAGTGCATTGCAAAGCATAATCTTTAGCTGAAAACCTACAAAATATTGTCAAGTTTAATGCCATTCACTAAATGGTGCCACTTTATTTTTAAAAGTTGTTTTTAAACAAATTACACAATTAATGCTGAGAATAAAGTGACACATTCGGTGCCGACATCGTCAACTTTTCTGAAGTTAAGCTGTAACACAAAATGGCCCCGTTTTTGGCTATATAATAATAATAATTATAATAATCTGACTTGTAAAGCGCCAGTATGTGCTAAAAGAAAGACTTCAGTGGCTCAAAATGTGTGGTAGAATTTATGTTTACTGAATTTTAGTCATTTTTGGCTCAGCCGGAGCAGATTTAATTGTATGCTTGTTGTTTGAAATTGATTGAGATTTAACTTTTATGGTAAATGCATTTTGTTTTACACGACGTGTAAAACTTGACAGTCTAGATATTAGAATCTGTTCGACCTTCTTATTTTGACTGCACGAAAACGTTTTCACTTTGTTGAAAATCATTATTTAACAACATCAGCATCCGATTCTCAGATAAAGATTATTAAGTCATTTTGCCCGACGGTTGATGTTTCCAGAGACTGTTGCATAACACAGTAGATCTATGCGAACATTTATTAATTACTGAAAATGCAGGTGCTTGTTTCGTGACTTGTCGATCTAGTCAAACACAGCTCAGCTTCGCGGTAAAAAGGGTACTGTTTCGTATTGTTTTTTTTTATCGCGTTTAATTGTACATACGATGATGCGTAATTCTTTGCATTGCCTAGACAGGGTGTTTACTGTAACGATAGAAATAACATTTGTACATTGTTAACTAATACGCCACAATGTTATGCCGTAGTATTTGTAGTTAAAACTTTGCCGTCAATCAAGTTTTCTTTTGTCACTATTTTGTTTACTGACGCCGCTCACGGTTGTGTTGAACTCGTATATCATCAATCACGATTCCATTCTTTGCGGACAGTCGAAAGGACGATATGTCGATGCTGATTGTAACAAGACCAAACTCATTTGGTATGTGGCGAAATCGCTCTACTTTTATTTGCCAGGAAACAGCAGCAATATGTAATTGCATGTTTTGGCTGGGAATTTGACCCCCAAATCTCGCTTTTTCTCAAAGAGCCAGAGATACCATCTAACAGTGTGTCCTTAGACCCAACAGGTGTACCTGCCAAATGGCGTGTAGGCCCTAATCCGACGAACGGTTTAAGTAGGGTGCACGAATGTGACAGACGACAGACCACGCTACGGAAAGATAGGTAGCTATAGGCAGGCCCGTCGAGAGCCACAACGGGCCCGGGGAAACATTCTCGCGGGGCCCCTCTGCATGGGGAAAATGTTTAAAATTTTCTTTTTAAAATGGCGCATTTTGGTATAGGCTACTTTGTATTTTTTGAGCTACGGCGGGGCCCTCAAACGTCGCGGAGCCCAGGGTAACTTACCCGCTTACTTCACCCTCTCGACGGGCCTGCAGGGGCTATACGCGAAATAGCTTGCGCTAGAGCGATTTCGCCTAACTGACGATAGCAGTGACATTACTGGTCTCGAATTCCTATAGCTTTTATTAATCGACTCATGTCGATCGATACTGATATGCAATACGTGTATATTCGCTTCTTCTTTGTATACTGAAGCGACACGTTTTCGATCGTATAATTATAGCAATCTGTGTGTGTCTCAGCAAAGAATATCTCGATACTGTCACTTGTGCTCGTCGTGTTTTCTCGCGTTATGAACTTACAGGGCGACAAACCGGTGCCATGCAAAACAGCAAATCAACAAACAAAACCCCAGAGACATTTTGGCATTTTGGCTCGGTAAAACGAATGGAGGATTCCGGGCGCAGATTGAGTAAGAATTTTTATACTAGCAAATTTGAAAAGCCAAATCTTACAAATAGATCGACAGAAAGACAAAATAAAGTACTAGTAGGGTCGTTTGATAAATAAGTTACAAAACAGCGTCTTTCTCTTAGTTTTTTATCACAAAAAAGCGAAATATACGCCTTGTGTGGAATTGTATTCTGAATGTGTAAAATTTTTTGATGATGACGTCATTATTGTGACGTCATTTGTTCATAGACACATTCTATATGTGTATTATTGTTTCCACCAGTAATCTAGGCCTATCATAACTCGCAAGTGACAAACGGCATAAGAACGAGAAAAATAAATAAAGTTAAAAATTTAATGTTCCCTCTTTAAAATTCAAAGATTGTTGTTTCATTTTTCAACATATCGTTTTAGTTCTCTCAGACATTTGTCTTATCAACGAGCTTCTGAATGCCCGATGCAAAGAACGATGCTGGCTGCTGTGCGTTTTCTTACACCAAACGTGTACTGTTCTTATCGTAAAACACTTTCGCCATATACTGGATGTATGTCAAAGTAAATCTGATTTGCATTAAGACTTTTTGCCTACAAAAAAACAATAACCGCAAGCTGTTCGTTACGAGATGATTTCAGTGTCAACGTCGCCGTTTTGACGTTTATAAATGACGTCACCGTGATGTCATCCTAATAAAACTCATAGCTGCTACTCAGAATTAAATTCTTTACAAAACGCATATTTTACATTTTTAATATTTGCAAAACTAACAAAATGACGCTGTTCTGTAACTTAATTATCGAACGACCCTCGTATAACTAGGCCTACAGTTTATCTCTTTTCCTGAGCGTAAGAAATAACACGAGCTGGGGGTCCCGCGGATTTTTTAAAAAGAAATTTGGGTATAAAATGGTTCGGTATGGGGTCATTTCATTTTTAGAAATCAGGCAGAGATTTGGGGGTAAAAAGTTCAAACCTGGATAACTGCTGGATGCTGTGCAATTGACTTAAACTTTCGCTTTGGCATTTTCTGGGGGTTTTTGACGTAATTTCGAGCGTATGGTGGGTGAATGATTACAACGCGTGTAGGCCTATACCAATTTTGTACACCAAGCTTCATCGTTGGAACACTGGCGTACGAGAAAAAGATAGGCCTACGTCGACAGTGAACTATCCGAAGCGACCGCCGACCGCCAGCTCGTCAAACGTATTTCTCTTGTGACTGTTAGGCCTAGAGGCCAAGCGACGAACTGCTGCTGTTGCTGATGATGATGATGACGATGATGATGACGACGGTAAATAACGATGCGGCAGATGATGAAATCTGCTCAGTTGCGTCACCAGGTCAGCGAAGTCCGACAACAGAACGTTGAGCCGAGCCGTCAGGCTGTCGATCTGTTCCAGTTTCTCTGCAGATAATAACAGTATGGACTAACTGTAGGCCTAGTATTGGTGCTGGTGATAATAGGCTAGTTGTAGTAGTCGCAGCTTATAAGTCGAAGAAAATGTGTAAAAATTTTAACGGTTATGAGCTGAAAATATTAGTTTCGGTTTTGTTTTCGGCCGAAAATGGATGCCTATTTTCGTTTTCGTTTTCGTTTTGTCCAAAATTCAAATGTCGTTTTCGGCGCTGGTTTCGTTTTTGGTCGAAAACGTAAAAGCCGGTTTCAGTTGGTTTCTAGTTATGACTGAAGATATTCATTCTAACTTAACAGAACAAGAAAGATCGAAAGCTGACAAGAGTCAAAGGCACAGATGACGGGAATACACCCGGTGATCGAACCTTGTTCATTGACAAGACTGGCGATAGACGGCGCTGCTGCTAGAGGCGATAACATGAGATGACCAATGGTCAGTAATGTCGTCACAAGACAACAGAACATTTTGCTCCTTGTTATCTGGACACAGTAAATATCATACATGCACACACAATCACGCCTGCTCTATGACGCTCGTTTCTTCAGACATCTTGTTTACCTACTTACATTCTCACGCTCAATGGCGAATACAACGGAAATAGGCTAACTGTCCACTAACTAATCTCTTGTTCTAGTCCTATATAGGCCCCCTCCCCGCATTTCGTCAGTTGCTTAATCATACATTAAATGCTTTTAATTAATTGAATGGCCTATTTTGTGCTGACGTGCCGTTAAGAAACTACTTACTCGCTCACTCACTTAATCTAGAGGAAGCTTGACCGCATGGAAATTTTCTGAACTTCCTCTAGTTTAAGCAACTGACGAAATGCGGGAGGGGCCTATATAGGACTAGAACAAGAGATAAGTTAGTGGACAGTTAGCTAGTGGACAATTTTTGGCTGTCGGAAAAATTGTCAGAAAATTTTTTCCAGTCAGACAATTGTTGTCCAAAATGCAACCAGGCTGTAGCATATTTATGTCAAAAAACTGTTCAGTTTACACACTGTTAAAGAGGGGTTTTATGATTAACGATAAAAAACGCGCAGATACTATTTTTTCAGCATTACAAAGTCCAACTCGGTCACATAGTCTGTAAAGTTCGATCTGCTGACAGTGTGTATTGGTGGTGCCAGTGGTGTGGCTGCAGACGGTGCTGCGCTAAGACCCCCAGCCTGCGATAAGACTAGGCTTATTCGTTTACATTGTAATCCCTCCAACAAATTACGATCTAGCGCTGCACAATTATCGCGCAATATCGTGCATGCAATTCGGAACGATTATCCAATTTACGCGCGACTGCCTTGCAAAGCGTGCAACAGCGTAAGTACTGTAGTGATTATTACGTCGTGCTCTTGTTACTGTTGCTACTGCTGCAGCTGTTAGGCGGAATCGCTTCTTGCAATGCAAACGATTCCGCCTACTGCTACCCATTTCTGCGTAGCGTGTTCTGTCTGTCTGTCGTCTGTCACATGCGTGCAGTGCACCCTGCTTAAACTGTTCGACCGATTTAGATGCTATTTGGCAGGTAGCCTACACTTGTGTGGTCTAATGAAACATCGTGTTAGATGAGGTTCCTAGGGCCAGGAGAAAAAGACATTTGCGGGTCGAACTCCCAACCAAAACACCATGCAATTGCCTCGCTACTACAACTGGCCTTCGGCCTCGATTTTCTGGCGTTTTATGTTTTACTGCTGGTGTTTTTTCGTCTATTTTTTTATTTCGCCACGATATCTCCGAGCTCTCTCGGCTGATCACCGTGGAAATTTGCCACGTGATCGGAAGTTGGTTCAGTTTTGTAATCCAAGTCCGAAAATTTGTTTTTTTTCTTCCAAAAAATGGGACACAAAAGCGTACAAAATTCGGCGAGGTTCGGAGAATTTTAAACTTCGATTGCAAATATCCACAAAACGGATTAAGATATCGAAATTTGGACCATGTCTTAATCAAAAACAATTACTCCCGCGTTTGATGACAGAAATTTCGCGAACTTCAGTCCACTGACAACTGAGTTAGAAAACTAAACTCTGATCTACCAAAAATCAACTTTTTCGGAAGACCATGACATCGCCAAACTTCTCCACGTGATATGCCACAAGACATATAAACATTGGGTACAAAAGTTTGAAAAGCTCCAAAAATTTGGAATGCGGAAGAAAACATGCATGATTTGGCGGATTTGGGAAAATTTTGGACTTTGGTCGCAAATATTTCTGAAACGGATCCAGAGGCGCGTTTCGCACTTTTATTTCTCTGAGAATCTCTGAGATTTTCTGAGAATATCTGAGATGCTGCGTTGAATTCGCGTTTCGCACCTGCCTTTTTTCTGAGATTCTCAGAGAATCTCAGAAAAATAAAAAAAGTGCGAAACGCGCCTCAGATGTCAAAAATTGGGAAAGCAATTGATCATTTACAACCCCTTTCACGTTGGATGAAAAAAATGGCGAACTTTGGTCCACTGGCAAAAATAGCAAAACTACATAAAACACGGCACACTGTTGGTTAATAAAATGTCAGATATATACGTACTGTGAAGCCAGGCAGAGAGACAAGCAGCAGCAGAAGCAATGAGAAAGTATCGTAGCGTTTTGACGACTTATACTGTAGCATGTCACCATCGCCCACGTGAGCACGGCGCCACACCCACTTCGGATCGGATCTGTCAGCACGAAACTCACTTCAGTTGAGTGACCTCTACGAGACAGTCAGTCACGAGGCTAACATCACGACATAATATCACAAGTCATTACCACACTACGACATGCTTCAAGCCCGAACCCCATTCACTTCGAATTGTTGTGAATTCAGGGCGACTGAAAACACGAGACCGGACATCGCGAGACTGTACAACGCCAGACCATATACGAGTATACTATAGCAAGGGTGGCCATCGTAAATCAATGCACAAATTAACGCCAGGTTTCACGATCTTGTGACACCTCCACGAGTTCGTCTGTCTTCATTCCGGTCAACCTCTTGTCGTAGTCCACGTACTTCAGTCTCGGCCGACGGAGATTGGGCTTTACACGATGGCGTGCTGAACTACGATCATGCAGCCAATCTTGGCCAGTGAAAATGTTCGTCCTACTGTCAAGCAAGTTACGCGCCGGTAGAGTTTTTACGCGCGAAAGCAGCTACTGCTTTCAGCTGGTCTTAGCCATCGCAATTCTGTCCGTCCTTCCGTCTGTTTGACACACGGTTGGATCAGTCAAAAACGGTGCAAGCTAGAATCACCAAATCTTTACCGTCGGCTGCCTGGAAGACACTAGTTTCAGGAACCGTAAAGCTTTTCCATAACTTCGAAAAGAGTCACCCCAAACGAAAGCGCTAAATGAAAGGGGGTGGGAAAAATTTGCGATTTTTAGCAAGTAAGTCGTTGTATTTCAATAACGGTGCGAGATAGGGCCTATAGGTTACTATTAATCACTAATAGAAAGTCGTACACTGGTTTTCGATTGCCACCGAATTCAATGACCTAGGATGACCTTGAACGCTAAAATAGGGGGTTTTATGGATTTTTTGGCGATTTGGGGCTGCGAGACACATTTTAAAAGCGAATTGCGCCGAAACCAATTGAAATGGAAAAGCTGCATACGACATTTTCAGCATTGAACGTAGATTTCGACGGTCTAAGTCTCGGTTTTTTAGGTTCAAGAAAACCTGAGCATGAGGGCATCAAACTCCCGTAAAAGTCGTTATTTTAGGCCTATCGTTGTTGGTCAGTCTTTCGTGAAAACGGTTGCAGATAGACATGGGCATGCTGCCTATCAGTACAAGCACTATAGCGATGAGCTTGTCAGTCGTATCAACATCGATGCCTTTGAAAGACCATAACCTTCCAAAATAAGGGGTTTTTATTGATTTTTGCGATCTTCGGCTGCAGCGCACACTTCAAGAATGAACTGCGATGAAATGGCTGGAGATCGACGACAGTTTGCGAACAGGAACTGCTATGGGCTTTCGCGCGTCTCGTGAGCATTAGCTCAAATTTTTTGTTACGTTTTAGCACCACTCATCTAAAATGCCTCAGCAAAGCAACTTCCGCTTTTTATCAGCAGAAGTGTAGGGTTCAGACCCTCAATTAGGCTAAACCTAAGTCCTGATGCTTTATCTTGTCTCTGCCTTTAATGGGTTTTGGTCTTGTATTTTTGGTCTCGGACCTGCAAAAGTAGGCCTATGCCAAATGTTAGTCTATCCTACACAGCAGGTCTGCAGTTAATTTTGCTGTGGTATATCCCGTTGTACTGTATGAGTAGACCACAGTCCGTAGAACCAACGTATTAACGACAGATAACTCCACGCTGAATCCTGGTTTAGCCCCCGTCCCCCGGTCCCCATAATTTCGCCTTGGGGCCCCATACGCATTCTCACATCACGTCGCTTATCCTTTACAAACGTACAAAACACGCTTAAAGATCAGCTAAAAGCTAAACACGTTCTGCGGAGGAGTGGATAAACGTCCTGCCGTAGGCTTATCTAGACCTACAATAAGCTTACATTAATACATCACGTTGAATACAATATTATAGATTTGTAGAGAGCCATTGTACAGTTCCATATGAAGAGAAAGCGATTCAGCAAATTTAAAGTCATCAATCTCCCTGAGCTATTTGCCCCGTGTATGGTCTCATCCGTTGCAGTCGCCTGCATCGTGCGAGCCACACAGTGTTCTGAAGCTAAGTATTACGTTTTAGTCCATCACATGATTTGCTCTTGAATTGTTCAGTGAGTTGTCTAAGTTGGATGAAATTACACTGTGTCCCAAAAAACATCCCCGACATTTTTGACTGTAACTTGCAAACCAATTAGCAGATTTTGACAATTTTCGGTAAGAATATTTCTGACACAACTTGCCATCAAATGACCGTTTAGTTTTCCACATTACCCAATGTATGCTTTTGCACTACCTAGGGAAAGCAGATCAAGCGAAATATGTGTTGAAATAAACAGAAAACCTGAAAAAGAACATCTGCGACATTATCGATCGTAACCTGAAGAAAGATTAGCAGATTTTAATAACTTTTGGCAGAAATATTTCTGACACAACTGGCTATTAAATGAGTGTTTTAGTTTCCACCTAACCCAACGTCTGCTTTTGCACTACGGTACCTGGTGAAAGCAGACCAAGCATAATACGTGTTAAAATAAATTGAAAAAAACGTCAATAAATTCCATATATCCTAATCTGTGGGCCCTAACAGCCGGTCTATTACAAGATTTGACTGTCATGCAGCAGTGTGTCTACCAGATGAAGTTTAGGAATGTTTGAAGAGTCAAGAAGCGACCGGTACAGCCTGTATTGGTCTAGACCAGAACTTTATTGATACTGCTGTGAATGTTTTACGCGCGACAACAGAATGTTTCGCGCGTCTTAGCCATGGCATAGGCGTCTGTCTGTCCGTCTCCTTGCCTGTGTTCGCATAGTGGGCCAACACTTCAAGCAATTTTACTGCAGGCAGTTGAAAAATAGACAACTGGATGAAATGTCAGCCAAAGTGTCAGAAATGTGAACAAAATGTGTTTTACGCGTTATGTTAATTAAGCAATCATATCGCATTGGATTAAAAAAAGTGATATTTCGCTGGCTGTTTTTTCCAAATAGTGCAGAAACAAATGCTAGGTGAGGTGGAAAACTGAATGGTCATTTGGTGGCAAGTTGTATCAGGAATATTCGTACCAAAAATTATCAAAATCTGATAATTGGTTATCAAGTTACAGTCAAAAATGTCGGGGATACTTTTTTGAGACACAAAAGAGGACGTGACCTTTGCTCAAATTACCTGTGTTTTTAAATACTGGGCTGTAATAGCTTGAGAAAAATCACTTTAACGACGTGGGTTTGATCTGCGTAGGCTACACGTACACTAGGTCTGTACAAGCAGCCATTTTGAAGCCTCACTCAGAGCGGTCGACGAGCCATGACTATAGCCCTGAACAGTAATGTAAAGCTACAAAGTTTCTGGGAAGTAAGCACGCAAAATGGCCGTGTGCGTGTGTGTTAAATCAGCAGAAATGAAGAAGTCGTTTGAGTGCGTGTGACGAGGTTGGCTTAAGCCACTGCAGTGACGAGACACGCTCTGCCAACAGTGCTGTCAGTTCAGTTCAGTAACAGCATTTTGTTCACGCACGTGACAAGTGTTACAACAAAAGCTATGACGACTGCGCTGATAACTGCGTGTAAATATCTCAGCTTTTGGCTGGCGAATGAACAGTTATCAGGAATGTGGTCTCGGTCGAGACGTCTCAGTCTCGAGAAGGTCTCGAGACGTACTAACGTCTCGTCTCGGAGCAATATGTCTCGGTCTCGGCCCAGTAGGTCTCGTCTCGGGTCTCGGGCCATTGCGTCTCGTCGAGACGTTTTGTGCAGGCGCGCGCCGTACATGCTGTAGCTGCAGTTAGAGTGATACTAACAAGCATGACATTTTATTTGTGGCTTAGGCCTAAGACATATTCGTTTACTGAATTTTAACTCTTTCACTCACTTATTTATCATAAAGCAGAACTATGTCATGTCAGTCTTTTTTCGTCATAAAATGATTTCGTCGCAATGAAGATAAAATGCATGATGTCAGAATGAATACTATCAGCCAAATGTAGACGACGTATAAAGCTATGATCAGCTGTAGTTTACTAATTTTAGTTGCTTGCAAATTGCGATAAACATGATGGCTCATGTCTTCAGCACTGCAGTTGCAATTCTTTTGGTGCAAGCCGTTAATTAATCAGTGATAATTGTTGAAATAAATGGCAAAAACTCACAGTATCAGAAATAAAAAGCGCTTACCATGGTGCGAGTTAATCCGTATAATTTTTTTCATTGTCAATGTGTTTCACCATAGGCCTACGTCACGGAAAACGTCTCGATGAGACGTTGAAGCTCCCGAGACTCTCCAGTACTCGGCCAGCGTCTCGGAAGCTGCAACGTCTCGTCTCGGTCTTGGAAACATGGGTCTCGGATCTCGTCTCGGTCTCGGCTCAGAAGGTCTCGTGCACATCCCTGACAGTTACTATCCAACTGTCAGTGACGTGTTCTTGAGTTCCGACGGCAAACTGTTCCACTCTGACAGACCAGCCAGGAGCGTCCATCCCCATCAGCACCAGGATACAACCTCCCCCAACTCGGATGCCCTCCCCTTCCATTCTTCTCTCCCTTTTTCTCCCCTATCCCGACCCATCCCATATTTCCCTCCCTTCTCTATTCTTTCCTTTCCTTCTGTCCTTTCCCTGTCCATCCCCTTAGAAGTAGAACCTCTTGAATCCAGCTAGGGGCCTAGAAAAGAGCTGTAAGGTCCCCAATCCGGGTCTAGACGGAGCCAAAGCCGAAATCGTATTTGGTGTATTTTAACCTTTAACATATGACATCTGGTGGCAATAAATGCAATTATTTTCCATATAATTAACTGTCCAAATTTAGTGCAGTTTTAACAATATAGGCAGACAAGGATGGAGTGGCACCACAACTTTTAAAGAACCGTAGGCAAGGCCGTATTGCTTGGAGTTTGTCCTTCCCTCTCTTTCCCTTTTCCCCTTTCCCTTCCCTTCGAAGTAGGAAACTTCAAATCCAGTTAGGGGATCTGGAGGAGCGCTGTGAGCAAGTGTGTGTGTGAAACGAAGGCGCGGAACAAATTTTAAAAGTGAAGGCACAAATAATTTGCGAGCGAAGCCAGCAGAAAAAAATTGGATCTGTTGTGCGCATAATTTTCGCATTCTGTGCCACGCGTTTCTAGGCAAGTTGAGACCGAAAAAATATTCTCCTCCAGTTTTCTTTTTTTACTTTCCCTAACTTTATCTATAGGAGGCATGTGCCTCCACCTGTCAATGGAGCGGACGCCCCTGGGACCAGCAGCAGAGAAGCAGAGGACCAAAGCCCACAGTCATATCATGTACAGTAGTAGGCCTATTCATAGTAGTAAAGGGTCAGAACAGCGGGGCTCAATTTCCTAAGGGGTCAAAAGTTGTTTGACCCCCACACAAACTGCTGACCCTTCGCAAGTCCAAAAAGTTGACGGTTGACTCCTAAAACTTACATCTGATGCACGCTTTTCATGCAATTAACGGCATTACTTAGCTTTCCCCAAAAATACTTGTAGCCCATTTGCAGTACTTAGGAAAGTGGTCTTTAGAAATACAGGGAGTAACTGCTTCATTTGCTTCACCTACAAAGTTGCGGTTTTTGCAAACAATTTTATGCGTGGTAAACTGTCCTCAACCAGCCATAAGTTACGACAGGCCTATACAGCGGAAAGTGCAACTCGAGCACAAAAGACAGAATTAATGTATCAACAATACGCAACATTGACACAATATTCTCTCTAGATAACAATGAAAAAATATAAAAACAATGCAAAAAACCACTAATCACGTTTCTTCAAAAACTAATTCACAATTATACAAGGGGCTATCGTATATTCTTATATACAAATGAAAAATTCACAAACGTATTTGTTAGGGCTTTCACAAAATCAAATGCCAAGGGGCTTCACTTTGGTAAATCAAACTACAGACAACAAGTGTTACACAACAGCGAGTTTGATTATCTGTGCTTTGCATTAGCACTCCAAATCGTTTCGATTTAAAACTCTATGACGTCATAATTACACTGACGTCACATCCCCAACACGCCCACATGAGTACACACGAAAAGTGCGTTTTACAGTTACTGATGTATAGACTATAACAAAAATTTTAGTCTAATATGTCAAAGCTCAAAACTTTTGACGGTCCCTCCTTCGTACATCACTAACACAACAATTATTAATTAATAACGAAAACAAAAACTACTGAATATACAAACGACGCCGAGTTATGAACGCCATCACAATCAATGACTAGATGTAATAATCATTTACAAACACTGACCTGCAAAACTGTGTGACCTTGAATAACCCTGCAATGTTATTCCGTGTCAAAATCAGTTTTTACGTGCAACAGCAGCTACTGCTGTAGCCCATCTTAGCCATCGCAATTCTGTCTGTCTGTCTTTCCGTCACACGGGTGAATCAGTCAAAAACGGCGCAAGCTAGGATCACCAAATGTTCACCATCAGCTGCCTGGAAGACTCTAGTTTCAGGATCAGTAAAGCTTTTCCATAAATTCGAAAGGGGTCACCCAGATCGGGGGCACTAAATGAAAGGGGTAGGGAAAATTTGCGATTTCAGCCGATACGGCGTTGGCAGAGCGAGACAGGTGACGCCCTCTGGTGAATACAAGTAAAACACTATAGATATTTAGCCGCCGGTCGTCTGGCGCCCTCTGGCGACTGATTTTGTTTTACTGGGCTTTCAAACATGCAGCGCTGTTGCGCGTTCCCCTTTGCGTTAGCTGGACTCATCTTGTCTACACAGGTTTGACTAGATCTTTTGCTTCGCTTTTGTTGACAACTAACCTTTCGATTGTAATCCAATATAGGCCGTTACTGTTAAGAAAGAAAAAATTAAAATATTATTATCTTAACTTTAAAATTTACTGTGCGTTAAATAACATTGAGTAAAAATTTACATAACGGATATAGGCCTACGCATTCTCACAAGCGGCTTTCACAGTTTACAATGCTATGTAAGGGCGATATGAGTCAACACTCAAAAACGGCTTTGACTTAGCTTAGCTTGGCACCTAGTAAAAGTATCTACAATGAAATTTTGTTTAGGATATACAGGGTGGTCCAGCTAAAGTGAAGCCAACTTACATTTACTGGTAACATTTGAATGGATAGGTAAAATTCAATGATTTTTTGCAAATGTAAACTGCATACAACAAGAAGTGGTGTGATGCAAATTTTAAGAAATCCAGCATCGATTTTTTGATGAGTCGGTCAAGGCTTGATCTGCACCAAGCTTTGCTGGCAAATTCCTTCAGAAAGCGGCGAGAGCTCTAGTTCTTTTCCACCCGTACCGCCTTTATAACAATTCTGTCCTCTTGCATTATTTTACCCATCAAAATGCAGAAACAGGTAGTTATTCCCAAAGATATTATTTTAAAAGCAAAGGCTAACAAATACCAGCAAATACCAGCAAAACCAGACGATTTTACCATAGAATTTTATTAAGTTCATTAAAACGTAAAATTATCGGCCTATGCGAGTAAGTCAGTAAAATGACTGAGAGATGTAACAAGGGAGAAAATACCTAACCTGGTTATGCCATCTGACGAACAATATTAATTTTTTATGATTCCCAATGTGTATGTCTGAACTGTTCACATTTGCAAAAAATAATTGAATTTTACCTATGCATTCAAATGTTACCAGCAAAAATGTAAGTTGGCTTCACTTTAGCTGGACCACCCTGT
>Ga0209671_1002520_pt1 | contig 16855 bp, 12 predicted proteins | sample WorMetHERISLAND2_2_FD_187401 | JGI IMG/M metagenome (GOLD analysis project Ga0209671, IMG submission 187401) | Marine gutless worms symbiont microbial communities from Max Planck institute for Marine Microbiology, Germany - Olavius geniculatus... | ecosystem: Host-associated > Annelida >...
GGGTAATGGTCTCGCTGGTCGGTCTACGAGTAGTCTATGGCAAACGACGAACTCTGTGTCCAGCTGAGGAGAAAATCCAACTTGACTTGACTTGACTTGAGCAACGCCGTGCCAGAGTCGACGGATCGACTGAACACGACCGCGACCAGATAGGTGTAAGGACATTTCAACCCCTTGGATATATTCACCCCAGACGTCTCCCCTCCTAAGTCTGCGACACCCGGACATTCCCCTTGCATTGGCATGTTACGATGTCACATGCTGATCGATTGTTGCATGTGTGTATGTAGTAACAATAATAGTGGTCTGCAGTAACAGTATAGAAAAAGCAAAATAAAAATGCAAATACGTATAACGTAAAAAAACTGTTGGTAAAATTTAACAGTTGAGATTCTGGTCGCTGACAGCTGCGTTCTTCCACAACCAACTCAGCTGTTGTCGTGAGAACACGAACCCAGTTCGGGAAACGCGTCTTCTCCGTCTGAGGTCCAAAAATATGGAACCATCAGATTCCTTCCCACATCAGAAACATTGGATCAATTCCGGCTTCTAGCAAAGCTCTCAAAACTTTTCTGTTTGCTAACTGACATTTTGTAATGCACTATCGACTTAACTGTTTGTAGATAGGGCACCATAACATTGATTGATTAATTGATTGAACAAAATGATATCAGATGTCCGGGCGGGGGAAATGTCCAAGGGGAAACGTCCGGGGTTAAAAGGTCCAGGGGGAAAATGTCCGTCTGTCTTCCATGCAGGCAGGCGGGCGTCTGTCCGTCTGTCTCAGCAGCCTGCCGTGCAGTGCCATACTGCCAGCACCGTCACCCTGACCTGTGGTCACTCCGCAGACTTGCGACGCGAAGCAATGAACCGACAGACGGCTCGACAGACGGACTGAAATCCCTTCCATCGCACGCTCGACCGCACCCCTGACAGCAGCGACACCTCGTGACTGTCACTGCAGCCTGATAAATCCCTATATCTGTTGGGCGCAGCTGGCACTGTCCAGTGGAAATTGGGGAAAAAATTTCGTAACTTTTGTTACGGTGTTGGCAATACAAATTGCTATGACCCTGCAAAAGCGCTGTTTTTAGCTCAAGATGCACCCACAAACCGTTTGGCGGCCGTGCTCCACCTGGGAAACCTTACAGCGCTCCCCAAACTCCGTAGCTGGACTAAGGATGTGTGGTCCCCGGAAGAAGGGAGTGGAGAAAGGAGAAGGGAAGAGAAGAAAAGGATGAAACGGGAAAAGAGAAGACAGAAAGGGCAGAGAAAGAAAAAGCTGGGAAAAATAATGAAGATATGAGGGATAAAATATAGGGAAAGGGAGTGGAGAAAAAAAAGAAAAGAAAAAGAACGGAGGAAAGGGAGAGAGAACTCTAGGTCGATCTCGATTCTAGATTTGGGGGATAGAAGCCCCTGCGTGTCAGTGGCTGATAAATCCCGGTTCCCGGCGTGACGCTCGCTTCTGACGGACCGACTGACGCCAAACCGCCTGCCACCAGTGCCAACACGCTACACCACGCCTTGGCCCGACACGACCCGCTTACTGCGACCTTCGTAATGGAATTTTTATCAAACCCGTGCATGCTTGACACTGACGGCGGCGTGCTGCCTTCATTCCTTGGATGTGCAGCAGCCAGCCCTTACTGCAACTCGTCTGAGAGTCGATATCGAGAAGGCGTGACCGTAATACATGCAACGCTTGAACACTGGCAAGAACTCACGGAAGCAAACCTCTAGCTCCTATCAACCTTGTCAGCCGTGACCGTCGACTCAACTCTTTTAAAGAACGATTTCTGACGAAATAAAACAGTTCTTCGTTGTCAAAACAGAACAGCAGAAATCTACAGCTGTAAAAAATGAACAGATCTAATGCGGCGGTAAAAACGCCACAATTTAGCAATCAGGATTGACTAATAAATCGTTCAACCGACGTTTATGGTATAAACGCTACGTTGTACATGCACTTAAGGTTTATACAGTTGGGTTTATTTTTAGCGTCGCAATGGTATCGTGCGTAAAAAATACAACAGCTGCCGGAAAGTTTTAACTAGTAAGTAAGTAACCGATTGAATGAAGAAATAATGACATGTGAGTTGTGACATCGTTGACAAACCTGTATGACCCGCATGTTGAGTCCAGTCTCCTGTGCCAGCTGTTCACGGATGTGTCTAGTCGGCTTTGGTGTCGCCGCGAACGCAGACTTCAGAGTCTCGAGTTGTTTAGCTTTGATCGTTGTCCTCGGTCCACGGCGCTTTGCCCCGGCAGATCCAGTGCCGCCGCCAGCTGATGTAGGTTGTTCGAGCGTTCCTCCTTCGTCGCCCTTGTCCTTGCTGGTTCTGTGCTCGCCGACGTTGTTGTTGTTAGTCAGCGCTGTTCTACCGGACCCGCTTGTGTCGTCGCCGCAGCTGGACATCGAGTCCATGCTCATGCAGTCGTCCGCAGTGCACGGCGGCAGTCGATCACCGCTCCCTCCAATGACGTCATTTCCGGTCCCGCCATGCGGTGGTCCGCCCCCACACAGTGGTGGAGTGACGACTTCCAGCTTCAACGCAGCAGCGCCGCCGCCGTGAGCCCAGTCGCCTACACTCGACGGAGACGTACACCCGTCGCGGACACAAAGGTGATTCCCGGGCGGTGGAAGTGATGGAAAAGCCGGGGAACGATGCGACGGAGAACCATCTGAGAAGCTGCAATGGAGGCCGGGCGCGGTGGTCGACGGACTGATGACGTCACGCTCCTCTGACAGCCCGTGATTCTGCAGTTTGTCCTGCAGCCGACTACTGTCGACGTCGGCGTCCGTAATGTCTGCATAACCTGCAATAATCAACGGGCGATATCCTGTATTACGTAAAAATGTACGACTGCAGAGCGCCCAAAAACAGTCTCCTTAACGAAGAAGGAAGTCTTCAAAAAAAGTCGCATAAAGACGGAATTTCCAGACAGACAAAACAGCCGCAATATATGGGCAATTTTTGACGTTAAAATTGAACAACGAGCTGAAGTTTTTTGTGAAAAGAGAATGAATCATCACATGCAGCAAGGCTCAATCGCTGTTTTACCATTTACCCAACTATATATACTAACTGCGCACTTTGGCTTATTACGTCAGCGTTTATACGCAAAAAAAATCCTGTCTTATTTCGATAAAGACAGAAGTTAATATACAGCCTATCTGCCAAAAAAGGGAAAAAAGGAATTAAAGATTATCATTAATTGACTCCACTATGTCTGAAAGTCAAGTCAAGGAAAGAGTTCTGCATGCATCAGTGATGCAAAGTCTGACTGAAAGAAGCAACCTGCAATTGCATGGGGCTTTGTTACATCATCCATGCCGCAATCGACAGTCACGCATGCAGTTTACGCGAAGATTCGTCGCTGCCGAGTATACAGATATATACAATGGTCACATGAAGATTGCGAATTGCAGCCCCGCTCTGAACTGAAATACGCGTGTATTGAACGCCAATGGCCGCTGCATGACAACACCTATATACGGACAGCATGATGCCGTATATCGATGACTATCAGTCGCGACAATGGAAGTGAAAAGAAAAGACTGACACGCAGCCCGAAAGTTTCCTCATCACCGCTGTACTGATTGTCGAGCGGCGATTGGTCAGAATGCACTTCCGGTCCGCTGTGACGTAATCAACACGACACAGTTGTTTCATCTCACAGATCTGTTCGTTGCAGTTATCAGTGGCGTCGTGATATAGGAGCATCAGGAGGGGAGGGCAAGTGCCCACCCTAAATGTTTGGCTGTTAAATATTGCCGCAAAGTCTTTTCTTTGTTGTAAAACTGTCGTCCCATATTAATGCTATACTCGCGCGGACTGAGCTGAAAAACCTCCACTTTAGGAAAATTACGGGACTAAATCGGAATTTTGACAACCTACAATATTTTCTGTTGAAAAGTTACGGCTGTCTAACAAAATTCTGTCGGAAATGCGCAATGTTTGTCGAAAAATTGCACAAATTTTTTCTCCAAATGTTTTTTAACGCACAACGCGCGCTGTAAGCAGTTATGTATAGGGGCTTATAATACTGTACGTCTCTGCGATTGATCAGCGAGCACAACTTCGTCGCCGATCGACGGAAACTGCGTGGCCTTTTGGCCGCCATTACGTCACGTGATCGCCAGCGGGACCACGCATGCACGCTCAGAGTCGGTTTCCGGCGGTGGATCGAGATAATTAGGCCTAGGCCTACTCGATCGAATAGACCAACGCTGCAGCAGCCATTAAAGTCGCATTTCTCGTCCGCGGGACGGCCGTCGTCGTCGTCGTCGTCGTCTTCCCGGCACTCCCGTCGAGACGAGGCGTGCGGGCGTCGCACGGTATAATACCTCCAGGGATATGACGGTGACGAGCTGGCCCGTATACGGCGCCGACGCATTGAGGGTGGCCCGAGCGCTCGCTGTGTGTGATCACAGCTAGCGACGCGGGTGTTCTGTCACTGATGCAGTGCCATTGTGTCTGTCTGTGTGGTCTGTCAGTGTCCCCTCGGTCACTACACCCATCCTGTCGATTGTGGGACATTCTCCTTTGCGACATATTCTCTCTGGACGTTTTCTGCTGCCGTTTCAGCGACACACGGACATTCCACTCTTCATTGTCATGTTACATGTTGATCGAATGTTGCACGGTTGCGCTGCTGCATGGCAGTGTGATGATGTTTGAACTGTATCGTATGTCCGAGGGTGGGACAAAATGTCCGGGGTGACACCGTCCAGCGGTAGAGGGGAAATGTCCGCCTTCTGTCTTGTCGGCGCCCAGTGCTGCAGTGCACAAGAGAAGAACGACAGAGAAAACTATAGCTATATGCAACTTGCTTTCACTGCTGTACTTTTTTGAGTGACAAATAAACATCTTTCTATACGCTCCCTACTGCTTTGAGCGAGAAATATTCGTCGTATTTCGACTGTAGGACGGTCCGCTTCTTTTAGCCGTGCATTGAGACTTTTCAGTGTAATTCTAACGCTTTGCGCGAAACAGCAATATTTTGAATGTTAACGGGAAAGTTATAAGGTGCTATATTACTTATTAAGATACTGAAAAACGAAAAAGAAATATTTGACGGAATGTAATTTGCGACACTTAAAGCATGCGAATAACGAAGGACAAAATTGAAAGTTGTAAAAGTCTTATTGTAACTTTGATTTAGTGTATAAAATAATAGCTTCGTAAAAAGTGTCAAGTGTGATTACGGTATACAAAGCATCGACGCACTGACTGTTGTGATTTCATTTACATGCTTTTCTTAATCGTACTGATTTGTCTAATTTTCTGTTATATTGCGTTGATTAGGGTAGATGTTAGTGTTCCTTCTGAAGCCTTTCTATCCTTGGCTGGCATTTTGCTTTTTTTTTAATTTGTGTTGCTGGTGTTGTCAATGTCAGTGCTGAAATAAATAAATAAAATAAATAAATAAAATATCTGATATGTAGCTACACACAAGCAGGCGAGTGTCGGTCAGTGAAAGTGACCGTGCAGCTCTCATGCATGGGTCAGTGCGGTGCGGTGTAATCGGGCGTATTAAGTGCCACCGCCCTGCCATATGCTCCACCAATACAACGAGATCCACACTGCAGTGACGCCGATACGACGTGAAGTGGACCGCCCTGTCATTTTAACATTATTCATCTTTGTGGATGGTCACCACAGTGTGGTAGTAAAAAAAGAACAAAAAGCCTAGCTATTGCTAGGAAAAGCCGACCGTACCGCCTACGTTCGAAGCCCAGCGTCCAAATTCCAGTCACGGAGAGAAGGCGAGTCGTCACGAGGTGAGACAGTTCCATGCACGCTATGTTAACGAAACGCTGTCTCGATAGCTACATTAAACGCTAGTATAACAGACATCGCACGTGGTCATTCCGCCAAACGATATAAATAGCTATTGTTCCATGCATGTGTCATCTTGCCAGTGCCATGTGATATAAACTGCAGAGTAAATGAACAAGAAAGATATCGGACGCAGGTGTTTTACAAATATTTCTCACAATAAAAACGCCTTGTTCGGGAAGACACGCTACAGCCTATACAGTTCCTGTTGCAAAACTGATTTTCAAGGTCATTCAAGGTGAATGATTTTTTTTATGTCATATGAAAAGCCAATATGCGACTTCCTGTCAGTGATTGATTAACATAGGACGTCTCACGAATGCGGGAATTCTTTAGGATTCTTTACTTTATTGTTGCGATCCTCATAAACTGCCGACAGTAAAACAGAGCTCTCGGCAAAGGCTGGAACTTTGTGAGTGCTTCAGAGTTTTAGTTTTAGTTTCTGAGATACGGCCACTTATAGCTTTAAACATCCCATTCAAAATTGCGGCCACACCGCTGCACACATGGTTACTATTGACAGCCTATAAAAAGTCGCCACCGCTCTATCCGATGGTACCATCGCAAACCCCCTACGACTTACCGTTTAGCCACAGTACCGCACAATTGGCATTGCATAGTGCGATATGACTTTTCAAGGTCATCCAAGGTCAATAATTTCTATCTTTACTGAAACGGCGAATGAGACTTCCTATTAGTGATTAATAGTAACCTATGCCGTAGGTATATCAATACCCCGGTTGTAAAACCGCCCACGCATTTTTCAAATCCCTTATACGCAGCAATTCTCTAACCCTAACTCGTGCTGTTATGTCAAGGGGGGTTCGGACTGCATGGATTGCATCATAACATCCCAGTCTTATACGCAGACGCTACAGTTCGCATCATATGACGGAATAACTACATGCGTTCGCAAGGGTCGCGCTGCATCAGAAACTGCATGAACAAAGCAAGAAGAACGTGCACGTGATAACGTTGGCAAAACACTCGCGCCACCAGATCACGTGACGGAAACGACGTAACGGTAGACGACTGAGAAAACACGCGACCGACGAATGCTGTGATGAAAAGTGCTCGCAGACTTCGCCCGTCGCTGCGACAAAGAAGCTGTCCACCGTATAGGCATGGGCATAGCCACTAACCATAGCCCTAACGCTATCCCTGACCCTCGCCGCTGAATTCGACGCCAGTCACAACATGCGTTGCACGTGTAGGTCACCCATTTGCAAGAGTTTCTGTTTATATCGCGCTGCAATATCAACACAGTGATTACAAGTGTGCATCGAGTGCAAGAGTGTTTCAGCAATGTCTCAATGGACAGAAACCAGTATTATACGCCTACACATAAAGGTAGAAATTGAATTGTCGTCGTAGTCGTCGGTCTTGAATGCTTCAAAACGCATCGACATATGGCAACTGTCAGAATGGAACAATGTGAACGTTTTAGCTAGTTAGTTTCAAGAAATAGCCAAGTTTACAATTTTCGGAAGGACGAAGCGATTCGAATGCGGGAATTCTTTATTTTATTGCTGCGATGCTCACAGACTGCCGACAGTAAAACAGAGCTCTCGGCAAAGACCGGAACTTTGTGAGTGCTTCAGAGTTTTAGTAATTTTAGTCTTGTATACAACTCGCAACGGTTCTCATTCAGATGTTGATCTAAGTCTCGCCCATACCGCGAGCAGCAGCGGCCGATCTGGCCGACTTGGGAATAGGGGGGCGGAAGGGTAGGGGTGGAGTCTGTGGATGGGGCTTTGCCCCAGAATAATTTTTCAAATTCGTTTTTTTCAAATTTTAAGCAAAAATGATGCATTTTGTGCAAAATTTTCACCATTTTTGAAATGCATCCAGTCAATAGGGGGCCACCCTCCCCCTTGAATCCGCCACTGGCGAGCAGCGCAATTCGTTTCCTGTTTGTGAGTCAACCGAGCGAGAAGCAGCAGGTCTATCGTACGTGGCGCCAATTTGTCACACTACAGAACGACGTCTGTGTGAATGTGACAACAGCTCTATCTATAAATAGTCGCGCTTCACGGAACGGGCGCCTGGCGGCTGTGATTTCAGTGCTGCAAACTGTCTGCTAGAGCTGGCAGCACGCTGTCGGTTGTCAGAACCAGCGAGTGCCGAGACCACCGGGAGAGATAGAGATAAATCACGCGTATTTAAACTGACATTAACCGCGCGCCGCCGCGAGGCGTCATCCGCCTGCACGCGAGGTGTAGCCGGAACGATCTGCCGCTCGCTCGCTCGATGCCGGCCTGCTGCAGTTGAGCCGGCTTATCTAAGCTGCGGCGGTAGCGACGGCATTTGCAATTCAAAGCCGCGGCTGACCTCTGTCTCCAAGCTCTCGCCTTCGGGTGCCAGAGCTACGGATGACGAGCGCCTGGAAAGAACGCCGCCCGCCGCCCTCTATGTCTCCTAGTCTCCTGGTCCTGGAAAAGACGAGCGGATGAACTCGTTAGCATTTCCACGTCGTCGGCGGTAAAACGAAGAGAGATGCTGCCGGTACGATAATCAGGTCGGCTCTAAGCCTAGTGCTGGCTACTGGCGAGTTGTTGCAGCGGCTGGCGCGATCGGTCGCTACTCATTTGACTAATCTCCACCAGCACACGCAGCGCGCTCGCTACACGATGACGACGACACGCCCGCGTATTACACAGCCGCCGTCCATACCATAGCGATATCATATCATCCCGCTAGCACTACGGTATACTGAGACGATCCGTGTACTATTCCCATCCAATGCCATCTCGCAAAATAGGCAAAAGCAGAAAATATATTGTAGGCATAGGACTTGGTTCTCGTCATATACGTCGCCGGTGAGTTTTGACGCTGTCCGCATGAGTTTACTTTGAACTTCTGTATGCTGGCTGCAAAAATTAACCAACAGAAACAGCATTCGCTGCATTCACTCTAGCTTCTGTCCTTCCCGCGCCCAGTGCACGAATCGTCCAGCAATCGCTTCATGCGTCGCTAGTGCTACAGTTGTCACCGGGAGAGGTGCTGACGCTCAGGTGGATTTGCATGGCGTGATGCCGTCAGTCATTCGACAACGTCACGGCTATCTCCGTCACATAACGACACTGCTGCAGCGACATCAAAATGTTCCGTTAGTATAAATATGTCGTATATGCGTTAAACTGGATCAATATGTTCGCATACATCATTACCCGGCCAAACGTATATATTGGCGTCACAGAATGAGAGATTATTTTCGATTACATAAAACAGACGACGACGCATGGGCATGGAAATGCATACCTGTAACTATCGGTAGATTCTATCATATATACATCACGATTTACACCGCGAGTACACAGCGCAATCACCCTGCAACAGTTTTGGCAATCAGTGGAACCGCTGCAGGTATACCGTAAGTCAGGAAGTCGGACACCGAGGTTTTGTCACAAATTCACAAAAGAATTGTTTTGCGCAAAATGCTAGTTATAAAAAGGCAAATATAAAGTCCGGTATACTTGTTATAGCGCTTCTGGTCACGAGGCTGACACGTGACCATAAGCGCTTTACAATCTCGGAAGTAGGCAAGTAATTGGCATTAGCTAATGATGCTGCAGCGCACTACGCGGCCATCCATTGCCAGCATTAGCAAACAATTGGACCCCCGGTTTGCAACCTGCACACATACCACCGCCGCAATCAGCCACACCAGGTCTTCACCCCGTACAGTGGTGTAGCTAGGATCTAGTTGTAGTGGGGGCACTTGAGGAGTGAGGCATAGGGAGGGGTGCCCCTTCCCCAGAAAATTTTTGTGAAAATGACGTGTTTTGGGGCATTTTGGCACTATTTTTTAGTAACTGAGTAGGCTCCTAGGAAGGAGGGCACGTGCCCCTAGTGCCCCCCCTACATGGCTACGCCAGTGACCCCGTATACCTTTATAAACTACCAGAACTTATTTTCAATCCCGCTGAGAGAGGGAGGCTGAGTTGACCTGAGCTATAAGCCTATACCTGTTGACAAGTGAAGTTTGCTGGCGATAAAGTCGTCCCTGCAGATGATCTGCGTGTCGTCGACGACGTACAACTGTTCGCCCGTCGACAGTTGCTTGCGGCAGACGCTGCACGTGAAACATTTGAGATGGTAGACGGACTGACGCGCTCGCCGCACCAGATCATGCGGTGAGATGCCTTGACCGCAACCGCCGCACTTGGTGCCGAAACGTCTACATCCGCACGTACAACATAGTGCAATATCATCACGCTTTTCTGCATATTAGGCAATATACGCAGTACACATAGCTCTAGGCAAGACGAACACCGCACTACGCCTTGCGAAATATGCAGTCTCGGCATATCCTTTGTGTTCCGAATCCGATAGACGCGCCATTTACAAAGTTGCTTTGAACTATTCTTTGTTACGTTATAATGTAGTGTTAACGTAACCGACGGAGACGTTCACTGACTGCCGGTGATATACAGACGCAACTTCGTGCACTGAAACAGATCTGTAATAAGCTGAGTACTGCTATACCGGTAATATTGATGATGATGATGATAATAATAATAATAATCATAATAATAATAATAATAATAATAATGTCCTCGGGATTTGAGTACTGGAAGTTTAAAAAATAATCGTAATAACGTAATACCTTAACGTCACAGACGGACGGAGAGAAAGACAGGCGAACCATTTACAGCGCCATAAGCACGTTATATAAACTCATAAAATGTGAAAAACACGCTAAAACGTAGCAGAGATGTAGCCCCGACATCACGCTGCGGGCATATTATCCAGGAAAAGTTTGAACGTCTGCGATACTTCGCTCTGTGAGGGGCATCGAACAGGTTAGTAGGAGACTTCTGACCGCGTTATCAGGAAGAGACGTCATAACATGTGGAGACAGGAGGACGGCCACAGATCTCGAAACGCTCGCCTATACATCACACCACTGGAAGTCCAGGTATACACTCTGCAGTGCAAGCCTGCTTGAAGTGACTTTCATATTTGTGCTATATTATACACGGGCGTATTATGGGGTGTTTACACGATCCAGCAAACGTCCAGCATTAGCATGTGTATTTTGAGTACATTTGCTGGAAGTTTGCTGGATCGTGTAAAGACCCCATTAGCCATCTTGACTCCCAGTCGCGAAACACTCGCAGTCTCACAGCGTGTCACCCTCATCAGTGTTTCGCACTATAATTCTTTTCACTTCTCATAATATCAGCCGTTGCAACCATGCACTTTTCTGTTTCCAATTATGCTTCTCGTCAGCTGCGGAGACGTGATAGACTACGGAACGACAACGTTTACATGCAAGCCGTAATGCTGATTAATATGAATATACCACGATCACACACGGTTTGTCGTGGAATTAATCAAAACACGCTTTAACGTACATAACTTCGCAGCATTATGCCAGAAAGAAACGTCGCACGCACGGCTTGAGCAACGGCGTCGTGGGGGGTTAAGAAAGTAGAGCAATGCAAGAAGTTACAATTTTTCGACAAGCAGTAAAAATTTTCGACAGAATTCGGACAGACAACTGCAAATTTCTGCCAGAGGCGATTGTGGGTGCTCAGGATTACATTTTGCTTCTTAATTTCTCTAAATGGGGGGTTCAGCTTCAAATTTTGCACTTCTGGACGAAAATTTTATGACAGAAAGAAAATTTTCCGACAGCCCAAAATTTAGAGGGTCTCCCTGCCATTCGGCACTGACTGCGAGGCATCTCATTTAAGATCTTGACACAAGTTGAGTGACGATTGGGTTTTGAGTTTTCCGAGAATGGGAAGTGCAGCGCTCCTGCCTAACTACACACACGTGCCAATCGTGGACAATAACCAAACTATGCATTTCACATATTGTCAAATTCATTTTTTACGTTTCAGCAACGTTAATACCCTTTTTCCTTTAACCGGGCAAAATCGCTGACAGCTGAGTGCATGAGCGTGATGTCTCTTTACATACCTGAAGAAGTCCTGACGACAGAAGAGTCGGCCATCCCGCGCGAAGCACTTGTCAGCTAGCGCACAGCGGCACTCGCTGCACTGGACGCACTTGGCATGCCAGACGCGGTCCAACACGTTCAGCAGGAACCGGTCGAGGATGGGACCGTCACAGCCGGCACACAGCAGCAGCATGCCGCCCGCCGGGTCAGAACAGCCCGGGTACTCACTAGTGACGGACGTAGTCTCCACGCCACAAGACTTCATTCAGTAATCGACCATCAACCAACAACGCTCCTGCCTAACTACACACACACACGTGCCAATCGTGAACAATAACCAAACTATGCATTTCACATATTGTCAAATTCATTTTTTACGTTTCAGAAACGTTAATACCTTTTTTCCTTTAACCGGGCAAAATCGCGTATGTCTAGAAATCTATCCAAAGTTTCCAAATCACTCTACGAGTATAAGGCCTATTACAGTGACAGTTAGTGCTACAAAATATCAAATCTTTATCGTATACCTTTGCCGCGCGATAGCTTCATAATCATCGGTAAGTAAAATGCGCTTATATATCTTATCTTTATAATTATGAATGATAATACAATCATAATCAGTCATAACATAATAAAAATATGTTTTTAAAATGCCATCAAATTAAACTAAACAGCAATCAACTGCAGAATCAACAGACCTTACCCGAGTTTCTTGCAGCAAAGTGAGCCAGCCGGTTGGTTACTCGATTGAGTTGTGAACGTGCGAACGCAATAATTATTATGTCGACTTGCGAAGTTGCGATGAAGATAGCTTCCAGCTCTGTGAGAGACGGCACGTGCTGCACTGTGCTGCGCTGCTGTTACATGGCAACCTGTTATTTATTCTACCCTCGCATGCTGATCCGCCTCCACGCCGGGAACTCGGGAACGTAACGCCTGTAGGCCGCTAATCCTTCGAGTCCAGACACCTCTAGGAACAGTCCTGGACGCCCGCCCACTGTGTGCTGTGTGCAGTGCCACGCGCCGACCTAACACGGGGGCGGAATCACGCGGACCTGACCTGAACAACTGCAGTGAACGTGTCTGTACCGCTGCAGTCCGAGTAGTGACTGTAGTGTCGGTCGGCACATCAAACGACGACGCGAGCAACTGTACTTTTCTACCGGTGCTCCGGTGCTCGGGCGTCGCGCCGCTGCTACAGTTACGCCTCTCTGCTCGCCCGGTCGGCTGGCTGCTGCATTGCTCGCTGATAGCTACCTCCCCGTGGGACCGCCTCTCGACGCACGGCAGTCGCTATGCCGTGATTGACGTCTTAGATGCTGCTCTATTGGTCGCTGTCCGTCCGTCGCCTCGCCCGCAGTCAAGACATCGTCGTGACTCGACCTACTGCTGCTGCTGATGCTGCTAGTGCTAGGCTCCAGTATGTTGTGTTGGCGATAGAAACCGACTCGAGTAGCGTTTCCACTTGGTCGAGTTTGGCCGGCGCACTGGGCGCAGTGGTTCTGGTGTGATTTGACTGGATCGGTCGGCCGATCGGCTCATGTTCTGCCGGGCATATCGACGGACAGGACAGCTGTAGGCCCGCTAGGCAGGGGACGGACTTTGACTTTCCACCATCCAGCGCGTTGGCGCTCATGTCATTGCGATGAAACTCTCATGTGTCTGTCTGTCGTTCTTCGCTGTCAGTCAGCGATCTGCAGCTGTCCTGCCCTAGCCAGCCCGTAGCATTAGGCCTACGTCAGACTCAGACACCTGCTGTGTCAATACTACGACTACAGACGAACTTCGCTTGATTTCGAAATGCGAATCTCTGCATGATTCGACAGCATTATTCTGCGGACTGTGGACTCAATCTGTTGTAGGCTACGCGACGTGCTGGCTCAAAACAGACTGTATATTCGCGAACAAAATAGGCTACATTTTCTTCTGCACCTACAGGAAATTTCTATCAAATATTTGAATGTTTTTTTTCAAATTTAAATTTGAAGGCAAATTATTTTCTAAATGAGGAAAAGCGTGAAAGATATGTACGTTGTTCTCATTTTGCACAAAGAAATTTTTATGCACTCCAAATAATTTCGACAGCCTGCAGTCCATTACCGATTAAGCCCATTCCTAAGTTCATATAGATACGCTAAAATTTGGTACCCATCTGATCAGATCCATAATCGATTGAAAACTGCAAGGCTCTTCTAGTTTATTGTTTCATTTTGTCCGGACCGGCAAAGTTTGCTAAAGATTGGATTGCCAAGCACCAACTATAAATCATGAATGCCGTCGTGGCAAAAATCAATGGACAACAAACTCGATGGGCCTCTTGAACTCTGGCAGTTATGTTTCAACGCCATTAGGCCTATGAACTTTATCACAAGTCGATAACAATAAGTTAAAAGTTTTAAAGCTTTGCAGATAATATAGGCTAGCTGCCGCATGAGTCGATCAAGAATGCCAACTCATGCCCCTATATGCTCATTATTAAATGTGCATAGGTAACCGGACACTTCGGACCTAACTTTTAGGTCCAAAGTGTCCTAAGTGTCTTAAACACTTCGGACATATGTCCGAAATGTCTTAGGTCCGAATTGTTCGGTATAAGCTGTGCATGCAGCAGCTCTGAGATAAACTGTCCATGAATTTTGCGTGTATTCATTAGTGTGCGACGTCATTGCATGCAAGAGAACAGTGACGGTCTGAAACAGATTTCGATGGTCTTCGCCTGAAGGCAGACTGCACATATGCATTTATAAAAATCGTTTGCTTTCGGCTATATTCAATTATTTTTAAATTTTTGACAGCACGATGTTCTGTAAAACGTTATATACAGAGGCGCTGCATACATATTTCGAAATGCATAATTCGCAGAACATTTTTTTACATTTCCAGTCTACACCCGTGATTTTACATCAATCTATCTATAATCATGCAGAAGATAAATGGTGAGGAAATTTGATGCCGTGCAAGCAGTCACGCAACCTGAGAGCGACACCTTTACTCTGAGACACGCGTGACTTCGACGTACATCGGGCTATGCTGCGGCTTTTAGCCTATTTTTTAACGTTGTGACAAAGTGAGAGGTGAGAAGTGTCGACGATCGAATGAACAGCTGTATATGTATGCACGTAGGTGGCAAGAATAATATTGATGATGCAATAAAAACACGCAGCTGACATATAAGACAGACGACTAATCACGCAAAGGCGCGCGTGTTGGTTGACGAATTACCGTATTATGACTGAACGTAACGCTGCTATGACACTGCTGCGCATGGAGAACACGTGTTTCAGGTCGAACTCAGTTGTCACTCAGCGGGACGGCATCATACGAGCATGTAGAGCGCGCACTTTTCTCTGACATGCCGGGTGTATCAACTATCAACAGTCAAGCACCGCGTGCATCCGCAAGTAAAGCTTAGTGAACTAAAACATGAATTTATATAGCGCATAACGTTAAAATTAATCTCTAATGCGCTATAGTCACACTGATAAAAGCTGAACAGGATTGTTTTAAAGAACTGTTTGAAGCTGTTAGCATTACATCACCGGTGATTTCTGAGTTCATCTGACAGTGAGTTTCAGACTGTCGGACCAGCGACTGGAAAAGCCCGACGACCGTATACGTGTTGAGTCGACAGCGAGGTACAATGAACCGGTGTCGGTTGGCGCCGGCGGAACATTGCCGATGTCGAGATGCAACTTCGATGGTTATAGAGTGATGTGATCGGCATCGGCGGAGCACGCGCGACGGCTCCAACAGTCCCACGGAAATATTGACAATATTACCGGTCAACAGTTCGCGATTTTTCACTCTCACTGTACGCGCGCATTTCCTGCTCGAGGCTTCAATGCTTGACTGAAACGGTCCATGCAGCGAGAGTGAGAGGTCCACGTTTCGGAGGCTGCAGTTCAGGTGGCGTGCCGTGCGGCTGATTCAACCAGTGCGAGCACGTCCCTGTGATCCGTGATCGCAACAGTACCGTTGTGGCCGGGGTGAATTGTGGGGAGTATGGCTCCCCTAAATTTTGGGCTGCCAAGCTGTCTGAAAATTCTCAAAAAATCTTTTAAAAACTTTCGTACAGAAATGCAAAATTTGAAGCTGATAGACGCTCATTCTGGGGGTAGAAATTTTGAGATTTAGGGGCAAAACTAAAACTTTCAGCACCCATAATATTCTCTGTCAAAAATTTGCAGCCGTATGTCAGAATTTTATCGGAAATTTTAGTCTGTATAGAAAAATTGCAACTTTCTGCCCGCTTATACTTTTACGACGCCGCTGGAAAGTGAAGGTAAAGTTGACACAGCTAAACTGAGTTGTGCGCCGACTTTCTGTCAGAACCGGCAGCGGTCACTTTCATGTCATAATCCTACTCGGAGTAGTCAAAATCTGTTTTCTTTCCGGCACTGTAAGTCGTCGCGCCTTATTACACGTATATAGCCTGCGTGCATTAGTGTGTATAGATCGTTGACTTTATCCGATGACACGCAGCACGTGCAGTGTGCCGCTATATAGGGAGCTCGTCGTGCAAGGGCATGCGTGACGTGCGCTCATAATCACCGCTATATACTCAAAGGTATACAGCATGCAATGTGTGTGGTCACTCGCTAAGCGTATGGTCTGTCTGTTGAGCACTAGCCAGCCACCAACCTGTCAGCCATCTGCCGTGACTGCTGTGTGAGGGTGAGCATAGATCAAAACACTCTGACGACTGCACGCCGACCCGCCAACGGACAAGCACTTGTCTGCCAGTGGAGTAGCTATTTTTTGCCGCGAAGACGGTATTAAATTCAGATGAATTTTCCCTCCCCTTTCCTTCCCTTCTTTTTTCCTTCCCCTGTCCTATTTTTTCTTTTTTCTCTCTCCTACCTTTTCTTCTCCAATTTCCTACATTTCCGTCTTTCCCCTTTCTTTTCCCTTTCTCCCATTTTTCTTCGCTCTCTATCCTCTCCCTCTTTTTAGAAGTAAGACCCCTAAATTGCAGGCAGAGGGTCTGGGGAGTGCTTTGAGCTACCCAGCAAAGTGTGGAGCGAAACCAAAGCCGACATCGAATTTGATGCATTATAAATATGACATCTGGTGGCAATAATATATATATATATATATA
>Ga0209671_1002522_pt1 | contig 16850 bp, 9 predicted proteins | sample WorMetHERISLAND2_2_FD_187401 | JGI IMG/M metagenome (GOLD analysis project Ga0209671, IMG submission 187401) | Marine gutless worms symbiont microbial communities from Max Planck institute for Marine Microbiology, Germany - Olavius geniculatus... | ecosystem: Host-associated > Annelida >...
ACTGCTGGCACGGGCGCCTGACTGGCTCGTCCTCGCTGCTGCTGCTGTTGTCGTCACGCGGCTGTAAAGATCCGTATGAGCGCCGACTGAATGACTAACCGCATGCAGAAACTGGAAACGATATTTTAGTTGTCAACGGACAGTTTTCTGATTTCTACTTAGCAGTAATAATCCGTCAAAGACTATCCAGTCCCTATGTTCAACCGCTGTTTGATCTAATGCTTAAACCAGGGATGTTAACAAGGACTCAAGCCTCAAGGCCAAGGCCAGGACCAAGGACTGTGATTTTGTCCTTAAGGACAACCCAAGACCAAGGACCAAGGCCAAGGACAACATCCCTGGCTTAAACTACATGATCTCGTGATGTCAGGTCTCGCGATGTCCACCCTTGCTACATGGTCTCACGTTGTCGAGTCTCGCGATGTCAGGTCTCGCGATTTCAGCGTTCCCCGGACACGGACTACTGAATCCGACTAGAGGTTGTTGCATGCCGGACAGCCGGCATGTTTTTTGGTTTGTTGGCCAGCTAGTGAATGGACGGATTATCATTGTGGATTGTTTTTTTTTCCTGTAGATTGTTGTTTGCTGGATGTTGTTCATATAATAATTTGTGTTTTGGAAAATGTTAACTACCGTTTCTTTGATTGAGATAGGCTAGCTACGTCTGGTAGGGCAGTGAATAGGGCCTAGGCTAAATGGCCTACCTAATAATTCGTAACAGTTTTAGTAGTCGTGAAACCGAGCTTTTCAAGGAGACACTCTAACGGCGCATGGTAATCCTTGATGACTGAGTGATATCCGGACAGTTGAAACGAGACACGAACCCGTGTGTTCGGTAACGACCCGTGTGTCCAGGGCATCGAAATCGTCGTCGAGTCATCGCGGAAATTTACCCAGCGGAAAGACAGGTGCAACAGCGAATTTGAAGTTGAGAGCTAAATTCAGCGCTATGTTTCCTGTTGTTGTCATACATCGGCGCGCGTACCGGTATGCATGCACTCGGCCTACTCGTTGTGAACGGTCACGACGGTATGCGTCAATGAATGGTACGCCAGCACGCAGCCACCGACGGTGTGAAAGCAAGCGACACAACACATCGTCGTCGACCTTCTTTATTCGTTCGTCGTCGCGGAAGCGTCTATACGATACACGTAAACATTGGAGCAAATGCTCCATGAAAAAATAGAGAAAGGTTTTTAGGGAAATTATGGGAAAATGCTGAATGCTGTAAAAATGTTCTGTGACACTTAGAATGCACCGAAATCGTTTTTCGCCGGGGCTCCGCCCTGACCTCACTGGGGGAGCTCACGACGCTCCGTTAGGCCCTTAGTCGGCTGGGAAAGGGGATACTTCTTCCCCATTCCCGACCCCTTCGACGTCTACGGCGCCTCGTTCTCGGCGCCTATGCGGCGCCTCACCTTGACTTAAGAAGGAAACTTGCGACAAGGACTTAGAAGGGATAGCCGCCCCTGCGTCGTTGTATAGACAGCATAAACCGTCACGAGTTGTAGCTAGCGTATACAATAATACAAATGACAGCAGCTACGTGTAATGCGGTGGTGTTCGTGCTGTTATCAGAATACATGGAATGGTGTAATAAATGCATACAGTACTCATCACTTTCCTGCGTACACGTTACAGACGCGTGTCTGAGAATTAAGCATCACTCATGCGTCGCCAACTGCCAGCTACTCTTCTCTCTTATAACCATACAGCGCATGAAGTCGAATTATTAAACATACCAGCATTCCGTTGCTGTGGGATATTTGATAATTTGCTTTAATACTTTCCCGTAGCGTCGCATACAGACACATACATCGTCTTTCTTAAAAATGTGGTTTTTCAGCACCAACAAGCATTGCAAGCAACTATGGAAATTGTTCCATAGCGGCTGCCAAAAAACTCCTATCGCCAATTTGTAATTATGACCGTGGCATGACACACGTGCAGACGTGCATGAGTATGACAGACGACAGACAGACGACAGACCACGATACGAAGAAATTCTTTGCGCTAGAGCGATTTCGCCTAAAATAAGGAAACAGAACCGGTGCACTTGGCTGTAACGTTTCACGTGCTACGCTATGCAGTACATCCTGGTATACAGACACATGACAAATCGCGTCCTGGTTATATTCCATTGTGACCGCGATTTAAATGAACACACAGACACGCGTGCGTGAAGTTCGGCGAAAGACCTGAAGAGCTACACCGATTTCTACCTGCGCGGTAAGTGCATGGTTTTATTTCTTAAAAACTGCATCAACTTTGGCAGCATTTAGAATGGCGTGGACTAGCTTTCGCATCAAGTCACTCGTCATCGTGCAGACATTAGGCAGCGTCATTAAAATAAACTAATGTGTAGAAGTTTTGATTTCCTTTGAGACGTCCCCGATATTCACTTCCATTTTCACAGTTCCGTTCAAAAGGTAGTATTAAATGCCTTATTTGATTGTTATAGCCGTGATGCGTTATTTTCTGCACGTTTTAGATATCCGATAACTTCAGCCTTTGACTTTATAAACTGAAAATGTGCACATTGGCTACTCCTGTTCTAAGAAAGGTCCACGCCAATTTTACTTTCTAGCGAGATATTGGCGGGGGGGGGGGGTTCTGACATTTAAACAACAGTTTGACCGTGTTCAGTCTTACAAGACTACTCGCGTACGACGTTGTGCTGCATGCCCGTTGCCGTGGATTATTTTTTTACTTCATGTCTGCATGCTACGTTCTCTGAAGTAGCTGAGCTGCTGTTGTGTTATTGTGAATACCTATACAGCATCAAAAGTTGCGACTACAGTGAGAGTTAATCAGGTCACATACTGGTAGATTTTTATGCAGAATAAAGTTGTGTAGGCTTAATAATAGCACAGTGAATTATCTTTACGACGTGTTAGGTATAGACACGAAATACAAGCCAGACTTAGGCTGCCAGTCAGTTGGTGCACGATGCCACGATGCATAGGCCCTAGTCCTCTTGACTATTTTTGCTTTTTGTTCTTTTTGCTTACACATTGTGCGTGTTGGTGTGCTGCCGCCATGGTGAGATAAAATTTACAAGTTAGCAAAGTGCACAAATTGCGTCTACAGAGACATTGCGTGAGTAACGGACGGGGGTCGTCATCATCGCTTCTCGACGCTACAACGACGCACTGGCGATGGACATCGCCGACCTGCTAGACGACGACGATGTCTACAACGCCAGGTCAGTTAGAACTGTCGGATCGGATGCTGCTACTGCATTTCCATAACGAATCGTCACACTGTAGCATGACCATGGCCAAAAACACCGTGACAATGATTATGCGGCCGTCTTAATAGACCGCAAAACGTGTCTGCCTGAACACCGCAGATTAACTACAGATCACACAATTAAAGCTTGAGCTAATCCGCGGAATTTCTGCTATGATCTCCGGTGTTTAGACAAACCGATACGTTTCTTGCCCGCCCGTCAGTTTGTTTGTCTGTCCTTCTTGTACAGGCTTCAAACTAGAAACAATTAAACAAGCAGACGCAAAAAAACACCAGAACTAGTGCGAACGTTTCTCAAACTCAGGAAGAACAGGTGTGCCAATTTTCAGTTCGATAGCGTAAAGATCAGGCCGACAGCCGCACAACATGTCGGCACTGGGCCGATATATTTTTTCAGTTAAAAGATTTGCCGAAAATATTATAACAATAAAAGCGAGTGTTGCGCTTTAGATTAATGTTACATAACGTGAATTATGGCGCTGAACTTTCTTACTTACTTACTTGCTGATAAATCTGATGCATTTTGTGGTGATGCATGGACGCGCAGAAATGCGGACTGCAGCATCAGAGTGGGCGGACAGACATTCCACTGTCATCGACTCGTCATTCAGCTGGCGTCCAGTCACATTCAATCGCTGCTCGACAACACAGTCAACGACGATGACAAGCGAAGAACGCCGACGATCGATCTGGATCAGACTGAGGTCACTGCGCGCGCGTTCGAGTACGTCGTGCGGTTTGCGTACGGCGGGTCGGTCGAGTTAGACGCGAGCGTCGTCGGTGACGTCATGACGGCAGCCGACGCGCTGTGCGTCCCACATTTACGTGCCGCTTGCGTCGAGTTCATGACGCGCAGCCTGTGTCCAGACAACGCCCTGAGATACTTGACCTACCTCGAGACGTACGACGTCGCGGTCAGCGACGAGCAGAAGTTGTACAAGCAGTGTCGCGACGTCGCACGCAACACGTTCTGGCGCGCCGCCAACTCTTCGCGTCTACTCGCAGGCGCTACCGACGCCGTCGTCGAAATGCTACTCAAAGACAACAATCTCTGGGTATGTATACGCTCAGCGTCTGGGCGAACAAACGAGATGGGCGTCAGCGTCCCGTGCGAGCATCTAACTGGAGAACTAACGACGTAGAAAAAAATACAATTTGCACAAACGTTTCCCAAAGCAGAAGTAGCTGACATGCCAGTATTCACTCAAAAGGTCAAAGGTCAGGCGGACGGCTGCGTAGTATGTCGACATTAAGCCAACGTATATGTTTCTAGTTTATGTTTGTCTGAAATGGTAGTTTGGCTTAGTTGGTAACGTCGGTGGTCGCATCAACGAAGTTAATCAACGCCGGGCCCGGTTAGTACTTGGATGGGTGACCGTCGGCAGACAGTTAGTATGTAACCAGCCACGCAGGTCAACTCAGCCTGACCATCCTTCCGTGGGTAGGCGCAATGAATACCAGCGAAAGCTGGAACGTAAACAGGCACACCGCGAGATGCACTAGTCTCATGCATGTTGCGCATTGTAAACTGGTATCTGGCTAAAAGCTAAGAAAACTGAGATTAGCGCCGCCTTATGCATGAACCTTATACCAAGTCACGGAAAAGACTTCACGTTATTTTTAAGAACGACATCACACGCTAGAGTCCAGACGTGGAATCTGGCGTGTGATGTAATGATGTTCTGACGTCGGTGTGGAACAGGTGCAGAACGAGCGGCAAGTCTGCGAAGTGCTGCTAAAGTGGTTCGAGCGGCGACGCGCTAGCCCGAGCGAGATGACTGAACCACGTCGGTACCTGAGTCTTGTCCGCTGGTCAGGCGTGGACACGGACTACATCCGTACGACCGTTCTCAACCACGCCGCGATCAGACAGTCGACAGACGACTCGACGTGCTACCTATGCCGTGTCATCACGTTCCACCAGACCGGCATGCAGTTCGACGGACTTCAGACCTGGCACCGACTGACGACCAAGCAGGAGCGCTGTGTGTTAGCAATGGTTGCTGATGGCGGGGGATCTTCCCTCGCGGCGTCCATGTGTGCCGTCAGCGCTCAGCTCACATGCAGCGTCGAGTCACGGTTCGCCGGCGACCTGCCGTTCGCTGGAACCCCGCTGAAAGCCGCTGCCGCTGTCGTCGACGCGACCATGTACGTGGTGGGCGTCGGTGCAGACAACGTTTTATTTTAGAAAAATGTAGCATTAAATAGATAAGCTATTACTTGTTTGTATAAACAAGCTTAACGCACAATTACATCATCACATTACACACATCATCGTTACACTGCAACCGTAACGTTTTCGTTGTGAAGAATTTTTTGTTTTCGTTGACGCACATGCAGGTGTTCAACACAAGCAGCGGTTCATGGACGACTCTGGACAGGTCAATCCCGACACACTTCGGCCGTCTGGCGGCAGTGCCGTACGACGAGCGCATCATCGTCATGAGCTGCGACTTCAACGCACTGTTTAACCCTGAGACAGGTGACTGGGCGGTGGGTGGCGAGGCTGATCGGAGCGGCGGTGGGGCTGGGGTCTGTGATTTCGGTCTGGCGGTCGACAACGGTCGGCTGTACGTGCTCGGAGGTCGGCGCTACAGCGGCGGGCGTTATGACGTCACGGACGAGGTCAAATGCGCGGAGCTGGCGGTCGTTTGTAGCGACAGACGTGCGCTAAGGGCCAGTGACTGGCGTCCACACGTCCGCCTGCCTCGTCCCAGCCTTGTCTCCATATGCTGTCTACTCGACATCTCACAGCTCCAGCGTACGCGTCCGCTCAGATAGAACACGATACATAACAGTATTGTCGGTTCTTAACTTCTTTTCTGCTAATTTACCCGAATTAACCGCTAGGGATAGGGATAGGGTTAGCGTTAGGATTAGAATAAGAATTAGGGTAAGGGTTAGGATTAGATTTAGTGCTAGCGTTAGCGTTAACTAAAATAATTCGGGTGCGGGTAAATTAACGCACAAGTACTGTATTCTCACTATATGTAAATCGACTGCTATTCTGTTGCGGATGGCCTGTAGTAGCCGGAAAGTATGTACATTATTAAGTTGCTGACGGCAAGCCATAGATCGTGACGTTTTGGCCTTGCGACGTCGTCGCAACAACATTCTGTCAGTAGTACTATAGGCCTTTATGAGAGGCCTTTATGAGGCGGCACCATAAACAGTTCGACGTTCTCGGTTTCTGCGTATGACCTTTTAATCTGCCGCGTAGGCGGCGGCTCCAGTTGTCATTGCCGCAGCGCATGTGTCAGGTCTGTTTAAGCGGTAATTTATATATGTTCCGCGAAGACTAGCAATAAGCGGCAGTAACTAACTTCAACCTTCCCGCACCGGCGGCAGCTGTAAAGCGGTAACAGCAGTCGAGAGGACGGCGGAATAGAATTACTTATCGGAATTGGACAGAAATTGAACCTTTCAATGGAATTTGCATGGAAATGGGAAACAATCTTTATGCACGAAAATAGAAATAGCCCCCATAGCCATGGAAGATAATTTGTGCTGACGACTGCAGTAGCCCATGAAACAGAAGCTGGATGCTTTAAGCGATCTCTGCAGTAGGGGATCTGAGACAAAAGCGAAAGACATGGACGAGTACGTAAACTTGAACTTTCTAGACTGAACTTGACTGACCTAAATAGCCAAATGAAATAGGCCTACTTTTACGGAAATTAGGCATTATGTAAAATGAAAAGTAATCAATTGACAAAAATGGGAATAGTAAAAAAGTAATGTAAAAAGACCACTTCTGCAGTTGTCCACTCTCCAGATCACCTCGGATGCCAATATCGCTGCTGTTCGACAAATTAGCCCGTATAGTGTATAGTCATGTGAATTTGACAATGACGAAGTGTGACAAGTTGCAGCAATTCGCATACTGTGATGTTTGTACGACTAGTCGCTCCATTCCTGCAGTCATCAGCCTAATCTTTTTACTGTGTCACAAAACCATTCCCAGTCGCACATATAATTTCTCGTATACACTGTGTCCCAAAAAACACCCACGACATTTTCGATTGTCACTTGAAAACCAGTTACCAAATTTTGATAATTTTTGGTAGAAATATTTCTGACACAACTTGCCATCAAACGACCATTCAGTTTCCCATTTCACCTACTGTCCGCTTCTGCACTACCTAGGGAAAGCAGATCAAGCGAAATATACCTTGAAATAAACAGAAAATCTAAAAAAAAACATCTCTGACATTATCGACTGTAACTCGAAGAAATATTAGCAGATTTTAGTAATTTTTGGCAAAAATACTTTTGATACAACTGACTATTTAATCATTGTTTAAGTTTTTACCTCACCCATCGTCTGCTTTTGCACTACCTGGGGAAAGCAGACCAAGCATAATACGTGTTAAAATAAATAAAAACGTCAATAAAGGTAAAAGGTAAAAAGCAAAAGTTGTCAATTTGTATAGCGCATTGTCGCGAACACGCCTCTAATGCGCTTTTTATCACTGACCAAAGCCGCCGGCCGCACAGCCACCGCGTGCAGCCTGCAAACACAGGTTGGCGCAGCGGCCCGGCGAGGCATCCCCAGTCAGCTGTACTAAGGTTCCCACCTTCCGTAACCCATATAATGGGTCACTACTCATTTAACCGACCCCGCAGGGATGGCAGGCCGAGTTGGCCTTGTTAGTTGACTGATAGCGGACGCTTTACCCACAAAGTGGTCAAACAGCCATCCATCAGTCTAGCGCAAGATAGGGAAAGTTCGCCGGCCATGACCGATGTTCTAACCACTATGCTACACCACCAACTGTGGGCCCCAACAGCCGGTCTATTACAAAATTTTACTGCCATGCAGCAGTGTCTCCACCAGATGACGTTTAGGAATGTTTGTGAAGTCAAGAAGCGAATGGTACAGCCTGGATTGGTTTAAAGCAGAACATTATCGATACTGCTGCGAATGAATAGAGAAAACATCTCCGTGCTTATGTTCGCATAATAAGCCGGCATTTCAAGCAGTTTTACTGTAAGCAGATGAAAATGGACAATGGATAAAATGCCAGCCAAAAAGTCAGAAATGTGAACAAATGTGTTTTATGTGTTATGTTGATTAAGGAATCATACCGCATTGGTTCTGATTTCCCCAAGTAGTGCAGAAACAGACACTGAGTGAGGTGGGAAAATAAATAATCATTTTCTGGGCAGTCGTTTCAAGAATGTTCGTACCAACACATTATTATTAAAATCTGATAATCCTTTCTGAAGTTACAATAATTGAAAGTGTTCGGGATGTTTTTGAAACACAGTGTATATACGCTTCGATGTGCACAGTTTACATATGTACCGCAGTGCAGAATTGATTTGAAAAAAAATTATAACTAATTAAATTTGCTGGCATTTTGACGTCTGACACTAGATTTATTATTCTGCGGTTTTATTTTCTCGTAATATGTTATGCGTGACGTTTCTTGCGAGTTTTTACCATCCGTGTTTGTCCCTTAGCTGTTACACACATACACCGTGTTTCCATAAAAGCACCCTTTTTTCTTTCTTTTATAACTCAGTCGAATGGTGATCAATTTATATGAAATTTTTATCAGCTATAGCTGAAGAAAGAGTAATTCAAAATATTTCAACAAAATGTGACGGCTAGTTAAATATATTTTGTTAGTCGTGACGTAACGCTGACGTCATAATGTGTCGCGAGTACAAGGTTGCTTGTTTCAATTTGTGTTGCTACCCTGCTTCGATTGTGAACTTTGTCTGGTTCATTGATAAGAAAATGTTCATCGTATCAGCACTAAGCAACATGGAGGTATGAAATAAGGCGTCTCGCGATCTAAAAACTCAACCGTCTCGCAAGCGGTGAGTGTCTTGCTGGAAGGTGTAAAAGTCAAGCTATTCCCACAAGTGTGTGAAAGCAATTGTTTTAAGCGTTTTTGTGGCTGCAATGGTAAAACTTAACAGTCTGTCATCAGTGAACCAAATGAAGTTCACCATCAAAGCAGGGCAGCTATTCAGCAACTGTCAGCACCGGTTGCGACAAGCAAATTTGTACCCACGGCGCATTATGTCGTCAGCATTACATCATGACTGAGAATAATATTCAACTAACAGCCATATTTTGTCGACATATTTTAAATTACTATTTCTTCAGCTGCATCTGGTAAAATGGGTAAATTGATTATTATTTGAGTAAATTATAAAAAAGAAAAAGGGTGCCTTTTTAATGAAACACCGTGTATAGCCCATTTGTGGGCCCCTACTTCCAGTCACGGTTACTTGGCAGTGTTATGAGCTTGAGTTCTTACCTTGTTCGTATCCCATAGTACTACAATGTAAGGTTGAGAATAAATGTCGTTTCATTTAAATGTCGTTTCATTTATGTAAATTTAAATAAAATCGACGCAGGTTTTCGCTTGTTATAGCAAAATGTTTAGGAGGCTCACTTTTTTGTTGACACAGTGTACTTCAAATGTCGCCTTAAAACTTATGTACTCGATTCATCTTGCCCTTAACTGCAGACACTTGACTACTGACACTGTGTGCCTTGTAAGTGTAAGACCTATTATTAACTTATACACTGTGTCTCAAAAAAGTATCCCCGACATTTTCGAAAATCAAATTATCAAATTTGATTAATTTTCGGTACAAATATTCCTGACACAATTCGCCATCAAATGACCATTCAGTTTCTCACCTCACCCAACGTTTGTTTCTGCACTACCTGGGGAGAGCACAACCAGCGAAATATCACCTTTTTTATCCAATGCGATGTGATTGCTTAATTAACATAACGCGTAAAACACATTTTGTTCACATTTCTGACACTGTAGCTGACATTTCATTCAGTTATCAATTTTTCAACTGCCTGCAGTAAAATTGCTTGAAGTGTTGGCCCACTATGCGAACACATGTAAAGAGACGTTTTTTCCATTCATTGACAGCAGTATCGATAATGTTCAGCTCCAGACCAATCCAGGCTCTACCAGTCGCTTCATGATTTTGCAAACATTCCTAAACTTTATCTGGTAGACACACTGCGGCAAGACCTGCTGTTGGGGCCGACAAATTAAGATAGGTGGAATTTATTGACGTTTTTTATTCATTTTAACACGTATTATGCTTGGTCTGATTTCTCCAGGTAGTGCAAAAGCAGACGTTCGGTGAGGTGAAAACTAAAACATTTATTTAATAGCCAGTTACGTCGGAAATATTTCTGCCAAATATTATTAACTTCTGCTAATTTTTGTTCAAAGCACGATCGATAATGTTAGGGATGTTCTTCAGGTTTTCTTATATTTTAACACATATTTCGCTTGATCTGCTTTCCCTAAGTAGTGCAGAAGCATATATTAGGTGAGGTGGGAAACTGAACGGTTATTTGATGGCAAGTTGTGGCAGGAATATTTGTGCCAAAAATTATTAAAATCTGGCATTTGGTTTTCAAGTTACAGTCGAAAATGTCGGGATACTTTTTTTGGAGACAGAGTGTAGTAGATGCGGCAAAACTGCAATGTACCTAAAAATGTCATTAACGGTTACGTTCTCACTGCTCTATCAAACAGGTACGTAGCCTTTATTACTTTTAATGTATCTTGTAATATTCTGTATTTATATTTGTACTCTCCATCTACCAGATAGTGAATAAAGATTTTCATTCTCAGAAATGCGGGAGAAATATGTGCCGTGCTGAGTGATCGTAGAACGTCGATTAATATGCAGTGTAGACCTGTACGAGCTGCGTGACAAGCGGCAGCAATTCGCATGATGATTACGGGACTGACTGGTCGATCTATTCCAATCAGTCCAGTCGATGCACTGTCATAAAACCAGCCTCCCTCTCATATATAATTCATCTACTCGAATTATATCGTATACCTATAAGTCCCAGTAGCCCTACATTCTTCCGCACTGGATGCGGCGGCATCGTCTAGTCATATAGTCGAGCGTGGTTTATTGTTGTGGTCGCGGTCGTGTTTACGCAGATATCAGTGCCCTTTACGTGGGTGGCGCGCCGTCTGGTGCAGGCTTGTTTCTTCGCAGCCGTACCTGACGGTTCAGGCTTAAACTCCACTTGCTTCCATTTGTTGCGGATTTGTTTCAAGCAACATGTCGTATAACGACTCCACAATCAATCGGAAGTCTACAGTAAATCCAATATAAAGTGTACAACAAATACAAATTAAAATCTATGGCCTACATGGGCAGCTTGTTGTGCGACTTGCTGTGGATCAAATCCACATCATATCGATGCAGTGGAGTTTGGGTGTTGGTCCGGTGAGACTCGCAGTTGCAGCAGCGCACTGATAGCATAATGACGTCGTACATCTAACTGCCACCTGCTGACCGCTGATGTTGACTTCATTTGCTGCTAGCGTTCTTTAAACTCCCAACAGAACGTCGCTGCATCTTCATGAATGTCGACCTACGGGCAGCAGCAGCTAGCCCAAGGTTGTTACAATGTCATTGGAATAATTTCGACCATGAGTATTTTCCTGTATTTCATTTCCACAAATAAGAGTTGGACACAGCTACCGTTCAGTAAATGTGAACAGGTGACAAAGGGATGCTCTATATGCATTAATACGAGCTGGGCCTAATTGTAGTCCATTTGATTAGGCTTAAGTTGTTTTCTTTTTTTCTAATTATGATAGATACGCAGGTGCAGTTCAAAACAGACAAAAAGCTGACCACGGTAAATGACATATAGGCCTGCCTATCAGATGAGCTAGCCAGCTATTGCAACAAAAAGAAATGGTCAAAAGAAATGGAACAATATGTCACAGAACAGCGGCCTTTGCGGTCGAAGTCCCACGAGTTTGTCGTGTCTACCTCGCTCAGGCACTTGCGACGGCAGCTGATTGTACAACGGTCCTGTAATCGCAACGTAAATACGAACAAATGCTCCCACTGGTCAATCGGTCATACGTTCCGGCTCTTTACTGTCGGCTTTCGGTCGGTCCCTCTGCAAGTCTTCTATATGCATACAGAACGACTCCAGCCCGACACTTGCGACTTGCCCGCAACTGTGTTTGCGAAATAGGCCTAGCGTCGAACCGGCCGCGTCACGATTGCGTTATCAGTCACCCGCATTCAACTCAAAGCTCTACGCATGCCACACCCAATGGAGTCAGTCCAGTTCCGTGGCGATCGATCGCGCGCCATGCAATAAAAGTACATCAGTTCACGTGTAGCACTAGTATATGCTACACGTAAATAGCGCAGTAAACCGAAGCAAAAATTAACAGTAAGTTGTTAATGGACGGCCGTTTTCTATAGCCGCGGTTTTGCCCGGTTTACTCTGAACCGAAAATTACAAATGAACTGGTCTCATGCTACAGGTAGGTATAACGAAAGCGCACACGTTTGTGTCCGCCGCAGTGCAACTTGTGACATAGAATCTTAAAATTTGCACGATCTGCGAGTTTAACCACCAGTGGCGTGATAACTGTGTAGAAAGTAATCCAAAAATTTGTAACGTAAGCGTGTTGGGTTTCCGACTTCATCCTTTTACGTGCAAATTCTAGCTTTCTATCATGCTCAAAATCGTGACTTAGCTGCTCACAACCATCTTATATGACATTCTCCGTCACATCGTTTTTACCCGCTATGCTATTGCATGGGCGGGTAATGTTATCGTATGTTGTCCGTCCGTCCGTCTGTCTGTCTGTCTAGCGTGATACTGATGTACGCTGATCACATAAGTTGGGTTACCTCAAATTTTATTACAGGATTAAATGGCGCAGTGTCTCAGCTCTTTGCAGGCCTAATTTCGGCGATTTAGTACACACTCAAAGTTGGGATTGAACAAAGGCGTGGAAGAAAAATAAGCGATTTTTAGCCGATAAGTTGCGGTATCTCAAAAACGGTGAGCGGTAGGGCTATGGTTGTTATTAATTACTAATAGGTATAGAAAGTCACAAAAGTGCTTTCAATTGATACAAAAATAATCGACCTTGGATGACCTTAAACAGTCATTATGCACTCCGGTATACTAATAGTGCGTCTTTCGAAGCTCACCACGGAAATATGAAAGGAGACAGACCCACACTATCAGCGGCAAAAATGTAGCCCAAAAGCTTAACTTTCAGATTTAGTTCATGCGGATATTCTTGGGGGTTCCGTGACAAAGGGACATAGAAACGAGTAGGGAAAAAGTCTGTACGGTACGGGAAACGTCCGACATCCTTCACTTTATGCGTTATCACACTTTAAGTAACACGGAACATCGCGTGGTTTGTCTGCAAAAGCGAGTCGATTTCATGAATATAAACGTACTCAACCGATTTTAATACTTATTATTGCACTTTATTGTCTCGTGACTTTAATCAGATCGGATATCCGTGGGGCAAAAGATGAAAAATCGTTAGTACGTGCGATACTGCTTTTGAATCATTAACGACCAGCAGCGACCAGGAAATAATAATTTTCAACGTCGTTAATCCATGATTGCCAGGCAGTTAATTTGATGGAAACAGCACAAGGTAGTGATTGGATACAATTGTCGTGGTCCTAGAAATAATGCTCAGTGACATGAACGTTAAAAAGTTTTTTTGCTTCCAGTTGCAGTCTGGCGGAAAAAAACAGGGACGAGGTGAAAATATTTTTTTACTTCGTGGCATGCCGTCATGATGCCGTGTAATGTTGCACAGCAACTCATAAAAACAAAGTAGGCCTAGCACACCGAATAGTACCCGTGAAAGCTAAAGTAAAGATACTGAAACATAACAAACTATATGCAGACAGCTTCTGCAGTAAGTTTTTAAAAGCAAACAAAAAAACTATACCAATATTCTCGAGGGTTAAATTTTAGAAACGAAGATTTTCAGGGACGGATTGCAACTGGAAGCGCAGAAGTATTACGTCGTATTATTCAAGCCACGTTAAACCCCTTTGTGATGATGATGATGATGATGATCCATCTAACATCGATCTTCTATTCACCTGCTGAAGTCTAGTGAAATGGTTGTCATGGTAACAGATTGGCCTGCGCGATTCAGGTGTGGTGTATTACATTGATGCGCCTTCTCACTGGCGGAATGCTATATATATACAGGCTGGCGCATAAAAGTGAATCATACACGCTTCATGTACAGAAATCGAGCAATCGGACAGTTTTCCAAACGATTTGCTTTGATGACTGCAGTGAAGGGCGATCATAATAAACACCTGAAATCAGTGTTCAATACGGTTGCTTTTCGCTGCACTATTCGAGTCTAATCGTTTCTAAAATTGTCCGATTTCTTGACACAAGTAAAGCACGCATATTCAACTTTTTTGCGCCACCCGACACATCAACTAACACTGATCGCGGACAATTCGACAAAAAACGACTAAAACGCAGTCTGGAAAACATTTGTACCGGCTCTAATAAAAAAAAACTACAGTAAAAAAAATTCAGTGACGTAAAACATTGTCGAATTCGTGTTGCATAACAAAAAAACGCAAAGTGCAAAAACGTACCATAAAAACCTTATACACAGATGTAATAACTGACAAATTTTGACCGACATGCTTAGAGAGTAATTTATCGAAACTACAGAGCTAACTTATGAGTATCGACACAATATGTTAGACAATGTAAAGCTGACATAAACGACGACGGAAAAAATGCCCATGTACAGCGGCGTAGACGGGGCCAAAATGTCATTTTGTCGAAGTAGTATTTTGCCACGGCTTGAACTTAAAACATTTCTTAGAATTTTAACATTTTTGTACACTACAGTAGTAGGATGTGCTACTACTAGAAACATTTCCACAGCTAAAATTTTAGCAAAAATGCGGTGGCGGTGGGATCCAACCGAGACCCCGCTGTTGGAGTTTAGAGCGCTTCCCAGATCCTCTAGGTTATCTCTGCGGAGAAGGACACCCCTCCTTCTTTCCCAGTACTTATTCCTACGCTCCGGTGTTTTTGGCAACTCGATTGATTTTCAACGCCTTTGGGGCCTCGAACACACTCTGCCTCATTATGAACTACTGTTAAGTCGGTGCCTATGGTGAAGTGATCGTACAATTCGGGGCTAGGTCGCTATAAAACTACGCCTGACAAAAACAGACGACAGAGAGAAAGCCTAGGTGACCGTGTGTAAAAAGCAACTGTCTCTGTAATGATGTCCAGTCGACATCACACGCATATACAAAAAACTTATTAGGCCAAGCCTATGTCTATGTGTCTATGCTCGTCCCCGAAATTACCTATACTGTATCGGGCGGGACGTTAAACCTTAGTCACTTACTTACTCACTATGTGTCCATAGACCGCATTACGCGTCGTGTCCGTTTGTCTGTTCGTCTGTCCCCACTAGCTAGTTCTGACAAAAACAAAAAAAACAAAAAAAGTATAATTTGGATCAACGTTTTACATTGCTTAGAACAGCGGTGTATGGATGTATAGCTTTAAAAAGTACATGTCAATGTCATCGACGTCAAAATTAAATGACCACATTTGGTGCCGACTGCAAACTATAGCTAACAGTTAGGCCCTTTGCGCCATCTACGCCTGCGCCGCCTGGCCAGTGCTTAATCACTGTCGACGCCTGAGACACTCGGCAGCTGGACGCATATCATGTCGGTGCTCGGCAACCACATTATTTCCTGCTACGTCTTTGATCGCGCTGAGCGAACCTGAATCGACTGCAGCCTGAAAATATGCTACACCTGTCCATTCCCGACATTATCGTTTAATCCCGATATTTAAATTTCACTACTGCATTTTCAGCGCCTCGCGGTAATATCTAATGACTTGGATGAGTGGATGATGAAAGTAACGGGTTTTAATCATAGCGAATATAGTCACAAACAGAATTAGCACACCGGCATTTTCACGAATAAAACCGAAATCGAGTCGAGTTGAAGTCAACGCATTATATCGCAAATAAAACACGTTTCCAGCATAACAAACAACGCGATAGTTATGCCTAATTTTCGCTTACCGCTAGCCTGCTCACTATCTGTGATAAACAAAACTCTTCTGTCAACTGTGGTAAATATTTTTTTGCCATTTTCACGTTTGTATCGCTTAGATGTAAGTAGCAGAAATATCGATGACAATGCCAATTCTTTCCCGACTGCTAGTACTCCGGCCGACCTTCGGAGAGTAAGGTTTTGCAGACCATTATGTTTTATTGTCGATGTCCATTTCTTTTTATCTCTTAGCTACGTAATTTGTGTGGTCCCTCTGCCGATCACCCAGAAACTTTGCCACTGCTACTTGATGAGAAATGGAACTGATCTTTAAAAACTAAAAGTCAAAATGTTGGAGACCGGCGCTATAAAAATGAGAGTAGTGGCGAAACGTCCAAAATTTGGCCCAATTCCGGGACTTGATCGCGAATATATATGAAACGAAACAAGACACCGACAATCGGAAAACGGCGTTGCAAAGTTGCAAACCATAGGCCCCTTATCTCTCGGTGAATTTCGTTCTACAAATGGAGGTGAAAAACAGGACCTCGCATGGACCCACTTCAAATCAACACGCAGATCGACCATTACACTACGCAGCCCATCATGCTATCTATTCAGCAAACAAATATCATCTTAGTTATGACAACCGTCATCGATATTCTCACTAACACAATTAGGCCTACACCTAAACTGATCGCATTGATAAAACTAATAACGCTCAGATT
>Ga0209671_1002524_pt1 | contig 16849 bp, 9 predicted proteins | sample WorMetHERISLAND2_2_FD_187401 | JGI IMG/M metagenome (GOLD analysis project Ga0209671, IMG submission 187401) | Marine gutless worms symbiont microbial communities from Max Planck institute for Marine Microbiology, Germany - Olavius geniculatus... | ecosystem: Host-associated > Annelida >...
GTGTGGGACAACCCTGCAGGAGTTAAGCCACGCTGCCCTAGATAGGCAGCGATGGGCAGCGATAGTAAGAATGGCATCAGACACCAACGGGCATTGAGCCCACGGTTGTCGATGATGATGATGATGATGAACCAGGGCTCGAAGTGGAAAAAAATAAGCGCCGGTATAGTATCTTTCCCTTCTCCTTCCCTTTTTCCCTTTTCCTTCCCCTTTCCTTTCCTTTCATTCCCTTTCCTCCCTCCCTTCCCTTAGAAGTAGGACCCCTGAAATCCAGCTAGAGGGTTTGGGGGAGTGCTGTAAGCTCCCCCAGCCGGATCTGGGGCAGAGCCCTAGCCAAAATCGAATTTGAAGCATTTTAGCCTTAAAATGTGACATCTGGTGGCTACAGTTTTGATTATTTTTGTGGGAATCAACTTACCAAATTTAGTGCATTTTAAAGATGTAAAAGTATTCCACTATTTACTCAATGACGTCACACCTTACGCACACAGCTATACTCAGAAACAATAAGTAAACTTGGAAATAGATTTCGGGTGCATGCAGTAAACTTAGTCCTCGTGAAGAACAGCGTGAAGTTCATGCTGTGAACATTATATAGGCCTACATGTAGTGTAGTTACGTCGATGGAAAAATTTTTGGCAATGTGCATTAAAACAGTCGACAAATTGTTTTCCAACTACATCAGGAAACTGTTTGAAAAGCATACCGGTATATACCGGTATGCTTCTTCTCAGAAAGATGTGCCAGTATGCTTTCCAGGTAGTCAAGGAAGTGCCGGTATGCCATACTGGCCCATTCTGTCGAACTTCGAGCCCTGGTATTAATTTTAAGTTAAACACGTATTTATAATAATTGTGTTTTTATAAATTAACCGTTTTTACATCATGCAGTGTCTTCCTGTTCATTCTTGTTATTGTATTGAAGTCAGCTTTGGAACAGAAGTGAACTGCATTCTGCCAAGAAAAGCTTTTTACCAAATAAGACTGATGTGAACCTTACTCAGCAGCAAATCAATTTCAGTTTGATAGTGAACTTACCGAGAATAGATTGGCCCTAAGTTCATTATATGGCCCAGTAGTGGCCACTACAGTATTACTTTTATCTCAAGATTTTTTTTTGTGTTTGTCGTTGTTGGGCTTTCCGGTATTTTCATTTCTGTGGCCAGTAGCGTAGACGTGTGCTGTATGCATTATTCATGGTTCCTACAGTCAGGGGAAGTCAGGGAAAATCAAAGTACCAGGGTGCAAATGTTAACAAAGATGCAGATAAAAGTTTGAACTGTTTTACGCAGACTGCATACAACACTTCAGAATTTTTTTTCGCTCACTTCGCTTGCAGATTATTTGTGTATCCGCTTTTAAATTTGTTCCACTTAGACCCGTAAGCGACTCACCAACCGTTTTCTCGCTCGCTCGTAGGTAAATCTCGCTCGCTCAGCGAGCTTTGCTTTGCTTTGCTTTAGCCGCTACGTATTGGCATGGAGCCCACAGCTTGCTCATATAGGCTCATTATACAGGCTTACTCGTGTATTTTTTTAAACTTCATTTAGTTATTCTCTGTACAGTTTGATCGGCGTCGTTTTGCGTTGTTTTATTACTTACAAATGAATAAAAATAAAAGAAATTAATAACAGTAAGTGTTGTTAGTTTCTAGCCCAAACCCGTCGGATGATCGGCTAGTCTATTGAGATTTGAGATTGCTTCTCAGACTTCTTCGCTTTTAATACTAAAACTGTTTTATGGCAAACTATTATTAGCAGGTAATCCAATTTAAGCGTCACATCAGCCGTCAACGACAAGTTCGCCTACTTTAGTGCACTGCACAGTCTGTCTTTCATGCTACAGATTATAGTGGGAAAAACTTTCCGTAATTGTCATGAACGAAACACAGTTTATTGGTGCACTTGTGGCGTGAGCGACGTAACGTATTCAAGATATAAGAAGCTTCCATTTAACTATAAAGCATACGTGCATTACGTGGTAGTTGTAAAGAATTGACTATTGATAAAAATGAAGGGATTATGAGATAATGATTATATTGCCACTTTGGAATTAAATTTGTAGCATTACAACACGAGAAAATCGTGCCATTTTGAATTTCGTTGGCTTCGACTCGCTCGTATATATTGTCGCTCGCTCACGGGAAAAATCTCGCTCGCTCTCGCTCGTCCCGTTTCTCGCTCGCTACCGCTCGCTCTCGCTTACAGGCCTAGTTCCACTGCCTTTGTTTCTAGCGTGATTGCAAGCGATTGAAAGCCAACGTTGGTATTTTGTGTGAACAATTAGTCAGGGAAAACGATTCATTTTCTCCTGGAAAGTTGGAAAAGTCAGGGAAAATGAATTCTGCAGAGTAGTAGGAACCATGATTATTGTGCTTGTGCCATATGGAAAATATCTTGCTTTCAACATCTTTTGGTATTTCATCGATAATTTTCAGTTGGTTTTTGGTCTGCTGCAGCCTGCAGGTATGCTGTAGGCGTCCATGGCATGGGTTGTCATGTGTCTGTATGTAACGGATGTACCTTGGCTGATGGGTAGGTCTTAGGGGACAGTGGCATAGCCAGAAATTTCAATTGGGAGGGGCCTCTCCTTTCCACTTCCCTCCCTTTCATCCTGCTCCTGCCTTTTTACCCCTCTCTTCCCTTAATTCCCCTGTCTTCCCCCTTTTCCCTCCCTTCATTTTCCTTAGAAGTAGTACTCCCTAAAATCCAGTTAGCGGGTCTGGGGAGCACTGAGCTCCCTCAGCAAGGTCTGGGGCGGAGCCCCAGGCGAAATTAAATTCGAATGTATTTTAGCTTTAAAAGTTTAGATCTGGTGGCAACAATTTTAATCATTTTCTCTAGAATAAACTGACCAAATTGGCAATGCAACTTAAACATATGCATGTGTTGTCTGGGAAGCTGCGCCCCTGTTGTCTACGCCAGTGTTAGGGGAAGAATCTTATACAGTTAATTAGCACCTTGTCAAGACCCTCTGCGTACAAAATTTGGTGGATGCAGTTTAAAGTGAACATTTTGAAATTTGAGGTTGCATCTAGACAAAGAACTTTCGTCCTAAATATTAGCTTAGAGCTACGTACGGACGGCATAGAACTAGGCTAGGTTGCATCATGAATGGAGGTGGTGTGAAAAGTGTTTTTAAACTGACCATACCGATATTGGTGAGCGATATGGCCAATTGGAAGTCGCATATTGGCTTTTAAATCCCATGAAAATCGTTGACTTTGTGTGATCTTTAAATCAGCACTGCAACAGGAATTGAATGCTGTAGCTCGTCTTCCCTAGCGATAGCCGGGCTTGCTTTCTTGTCTGTTCGGTGTCCGCATATCGTTGCGGCCCATTATGTCAGATTCGCGCGATGTGACCTTGAACTTGGGCGCATTGCACAAACGTAAACAACAATGGCGTCTGGAGTTTGTTGTCGTTTGGCGTTGAAATCGCGGCTGAATAGTAGTTTTATTGTCGGTTTACAGACACGTTGTGTTAGGCGAGGAGCTGCGAGCCTAGCTAGACACCTTTGTACATCAAACAGCAGTTCGGCAACGATACCGACACCTTTCTTGTCATCGGCATGCACCAGTGTGGGTGTCCTGACACACAACCTGGACCGACAAAAGCCGGTAACGACAAAACCTGGAGACAGTGATATACGCTTAGGTTTAGAAAACAAGGTTAAGGATACGATTAGGGTTAGAGATTATGCATTAGTAATAGGGATAGTGTTAGGGATATAGTAAGGGTTAGGGTTAGAGTTCAGAGTTCGTGTAGTGGGCTAGTTTTGACGGTCCAGATTTTGTCGATCCAGGTTTTGATCGGGAACCACCAGTGTGGTACAGCAACTAAATTTACTAACCAAATGTGGCTATGGGTAAAAGCGGATTGTGCATGCGCAGATCTGCAGATGTCGCAACAACTAACGCTGAAATTGAGCTGCAATTTAGTAGTTGAACCATGTCATAACCCTATTATTCCTAACCCTAATCCTTATCTTAACTATATCTCTGGCCTTTGGACTAACCTTGTTACGACATCCGCAGACCCGCCATCCGCTTTTCACCATCGACCACCTAATGCAAAGAGAACAACTCAGCATATCAAGCCAAATAGCTGCTTTTTGGGGTGCGTACTATTATCAGTGCATACTCACTGATCCAGATTTTATTGTCAGTGCAGCACCACATTGATTGAAATTCTAGTTTAGTACGGCTGCACCAGGGCTGTCACTGTAACCCTAACTTCAACTCCTAACTAACTCTGCTGCTGCCAAAATGTCCATCCATAAACACCATTGGTTGTCTGTTTCAAGATCATGCCACATGATGTGCCATATATTATTGTGGTGCAGCATCCGTAAATCCAACCAAGTTATCATTGATGATACGATTACAAATAAAGTTTACGAATACCCATCGGGATTGGCATCTGTGTAAGACTGTAAGTCAGGGACGAGTATTGGAAGCAGCATTTGTATGCATTTGATGTTAAATGTAAGAAAATGTGCAGAAGCAGCAAAACATCTGATATGGATTGGAGAACAGGCAACATCCAGGTCCCCGGGATTTCTCATGATAATGGAATCTGGATCAGTGAATGTGCTCTAATAATAGCTTTTAGCACTTTTTGGCTAAGCTAATGCATAATGGTAAATTCACTGCTCAGATTACACTCTGCTATGGATATTGTCGAATATGGTAATCATCAGAATGTTGCAGAGAATTTATAGGTTATAGTTGCCATGGATTATCTGTATGTTGTAATCATGACATGTCATTTCAGATAGTGTAACATATACGTAGACAGTAAACAGTATGTCTGTGTTGAATGTTTTACATGTCCAGATAAGATGCAATTTCATGCAAACATGTTTATCTTCTCATTTGCTCTTACCAGTAATCCATTTGTTTAACTGGTTGATGTTTTGTTTGTGCAGCAGCTACCATTGTATGCTTCTGCTCGATATTATGCGCACATGGATGTGCCAAAGCTGACACCGCAAGATATCAAGCGTCGTGTGATGGCCGTGTGCAAAAACTTTGAGAAAATCAATGCAGATGAAGTAAGTCATGTGTGAGTGTTATTGTTTCAGTGTAGGTCCATTTGATCTTCATATTGTTCACTGTCAGGTTTTGATAGTTGTTGGCCGTTTTTCATCTGCTGTTTTACCTTTGCCAGAAGGAAGAGGTTCTGCTTTTTACTCATCTTTGTCTGTATATATCATTATTTCATAATTTTTTGGAGGCATGGGACAGTTGATACAATATTCACAATAATCCAGACTATGATGTTCTGGATATGTGCAGTGATGTAGTCTTAAAGACCTAGGTCTTGGTTTTGAGGCACCTCGAGTAGAAAAAAGTCTTGATCTTGAAGAAAATGTCTTGGTCTTCATCTTGACACAAAGTCTTGGTTTTGAAAAAAATTCTCATTTACATCACTGAATGTATGTCTAGAAATAAACACTTTGAGAAGGTTTCTGATCTCCCCTGAGTGCTTCTAGTCTCGCTGTCGGTGTTTTACTTGTGCATGTTGCTGCATTTACTGACACCAGGAGTGAGCACAAAAAAGACGTCAGCACTTACTGTCTGTCAAATGCAATGCTATGCATAGCATTGGACAGAGTACCGTATAAAATCACCCTTGTGTCCGTGCGTCCATGCGTGCATCTGTGCGTTCTACATTTCTTAAGCTATCTTTCACCTTCCCTTTCTCTTCCCCTTTCCCTTCCCCATCTCCTTTTCCTTTTCCTTCCCTTTTCCCTTTCCCCTTCTCCATTTTGCTTCTTTTTTCCCTTCCCCTTATCCATCTCCTTTTTCTTCAAGTTTCCTTTCCTTTGTCCTTTCCTCTTTTTTTCTTCTCCCTTCCCCTTTCCCTTTCCTCTTTTCCTTCCCCTATCTCTTTCCATACTTCCTTCTTTCTTTCTGTGTCTAGGTCTGCGCGTCCAATATTTGAGGCGCCATATCTCCATAACGGTGCAAGATAGATGCATGGTCACTATGGACCACTGATAGGAACTCTGCCCTCAGGAGTTGAATGGTCACGTGACTGATGACGTCACGTGACCACAAAAGGTCAAAGGCGTGACCCCATTATCTTCTGAGGTGCCATATCTCTATAATGGTGCAAGATAAACGCATGGTGACGATGGACCATTTATAGTGAATCGAATGGTCTCGTGACTGACAATGTCTATTGTCCAGTTAAAATAACAGAGAAGGATGAAAGGATCATTGCTGCTGTACAATTTGAAATTAAACTGTTTGATTTTTTTCTACTAGTCTAAACAGCTCATTGATTATAGTTATATGGACATATACTGTAAACTATCGAAATGCATTGGACAGACTCCGTGTTCGTATGAACATTATCTAGTTATCACAGATTCATTTGGCAATAAATGCATTTGGTTGAATCTGTATGATCATGGCCAGGCCTTCATTAATAATGTTTTGTTATCAGTTATGAAGCAGTCATTAAATATAAATATGCGCCCAATTGCCGACCATTAAATCTTAAGTCCATATGTTGTTTTTTTGTGAGAGATTTTCATACCGTGTGTATACATGGTGTTTCAGCTGACAGAAGACTCGCACTTCCTTACTGATTTTGGTTTGGACAGTCTCGATCATCTTGAACTAATAATGGCAATAGAAGATGAATTCAGTAAGTTTCAGCAGAATATTTGCATTTGATTGAGTCTTCGGTAAGATGATGAGAAAAATTTGTCTACTCTTGGGCTCTTTTTCGGCATTGTCTTGTAGTATAATGCTAATACGTTAGTTTACTCTTGACTTATCTCACATGTGATTATGTTGTTGACAGACATGACCAGTTAATATTGTATTAGCTGCAGCATATTTAGGGCTGATTCACTCAAAAGGGAAAATGTTGTTTACCAACTATCTTCACGAAACTTGCTCTAAGGACAAATTAGGAAAGCAAATTTAGTCAGACAACTTTAACAATGATAAGTTTGCATGCTGTTGTTATTTTGATTTTTCATTTTTCATTTTTATAAAATCTGTTCCATAGTTTCATCTGTTTCATATACAGTATCTGAATAAATAAATTTAATTATATCTGTGGAAAAATTGTGGCAGCAAATCACCTATTTCACTGTTCTTAGCCTGCATTGGCGTCCATTGTAAATGAACTTAGGAAACTCTTGGCAAAATTCCTATGGGTATTTCTTAATTAATCTGCATAAATAATTAAGAGCTGATAGCCTAGTAATGATTACTAAATTCAGTACTTAACTTTTCAACAGCTAATCATTAATTAATCACTAATCAGTTAAAACTAACAGTGGATATTGTGCAATTAACATGCATGTTTTTTATGAACTTTGGGTTATTCAGCTAATAACTGTCACAAATGTATGCAGACAAAAGTAGTTCTGTGATGTATTATCATTAGTAGCGTTTAGATGTTTGTTTTGCTTTACATGCTTTACATGGTCTATTTTCCACCTTCCTGGAAGTTAGGGAAGTTGCCGGCAGAGTGGAAGGAAGGTATTGTGCTGTCACTATACAAGGAAAAAGGATCACGGTCCGAGTGTAGCAGTTACAGACCAATCACTTTTCTTTCAGTCCCAGGCAAAGTATTTGCACATGTCCTCCTCGCCAGACTTGACTCCCTGCTTCAGAAGCATCGTCGGCCTCACCAATTTAGATCTACCTGTTGTCGTTCCACACTGGATGCAATCTTGGCATTGTGTTTGTTGGCGGAAATCCACAGAGAGATCCAACAGCCGCTGCTTGTCGCATTTGTGAATTTGAAAGCGGTGTTTGATTCCGTGGACGGGAACGCACTCTGGAAGGCCATGTGTGGGGTTGGTGTTCCCTCCGTACTCATGAACCTGATCATCGACCTGCACACTGCATCGTCTGCCAGAGTGCGCCTAGCAGGCCGCCTTTCCAAGCCATTCACGATGACCTCCAGTGTAAGGCAGGGATGTATCTTGGCTCCCGCTCTGTTTTGCCGAGCGATGGACTATATTATGGATCGCCTCAGTCGTTAAGTCGGCATCCAAGTTGGTCAGCTCACTTTCACGGACACTGACTCTGCTGACGATGTCGCTCTGCTTGTTGACAAGGAGGAAAGCTTCCACACCGCTCTCGCAGCAATGGATGAAGAAGCTTCCAAGTGTCGGTCTTCAGGCAAGACATAGCTCCAGAATCTTGGTTCGGGATGGACGCCGTCGCCAATAATAGTGGATGGTAACACTGTTGATTCAGTAGAAGAGTTCACATACTTGGGCAGCATACAGTTGAGTTCCAGCAACTCCGGACCGAAATACATTCGTCGCATTGGACTTGCAGCTGGTGCAATGAAAAGACTCGACTGTATCTGAAGTCAGAGCAAGATCAGTATCACCACAAAACTCAGAATATACGTGTGTGTTATCCATACTACTCTATGGCTCCGAGTCGTGGACTTTCACACAAGCTGATTGGAAAAGATTGGATTCCTTCCATCTACGGTGCCAACGACGCATCCTGCACATCAGCTGGTAGGATTTCGTGTCTAACGATGAGGTTTTGCGTCGTTCTGGCCTGTTCAACGTCTCCTACATCGTCCATAAACGAAGACTGGGTCTCTTTGGTCACATTGCCAGACTTCGAACTGATGCACCGGCAAACCAGATCCTCCAAATTTGACGACCAAGACGAGGGATGGTGACCAGCCTTTGCAGGAGTGGAGAAGGAGTGGAGACGCGCCAGCGGTCGTCCACCCATCACCTGGATCCTCCAGATCGGCCGTGACATGGGTGTTACAGCGACGGATGCCCTGGAGCTAGCAGATTATAAACCGTTCTGGCGAATGATCGCAATGGCAGTACGCTTCGGCTGATTGCTTCTCGTCTGATGATGATGATGTTTTTGAAGAAAATCATTCTTCACGATGCTTGTTATTGTATCCTCTTCTTAGCGATGTGATTTTGATCAAAAATTTAAAGGTTAAAATTGTGTTATATTTTAGAAGATTTTTCAGTGATTATTCTTGTGACTAGTCATTGATTTTTGCAGCTCTACTTAGAGATTTAATGACTTTTGTATTTGTATTTGACAACATACGAGTAATAACCACTTTGCAGCCATTCGATATTCGATGAATAGTTGGAAGTGTTTCTGGCAAATGTGAATTTTTCATTTTATTCAACTCAGTTGAACTTTTTGAACTTTAGATAGGGGATACCAATAGAGAATACTGAACACTTCGGATATTTCATTTCTTCAATTGAACTGGATTAATTGAACTTTGCCTTAGAGATTGATTTTTTCTGACTGAACACTGAACAACTGCTTTGGATGTTTCACTTTATTCAAATACTGTTACAGTGAAGTTTTCTAAGGCTGAATAAGTATTCACTTTTGCATTTGTTATTCGACGAATAGTGAAGTTAATGTCGTTGAATGCAAATATTTTTCCACTTTGTCACATCCCTAGCTTTAGTAATAGCAGCTGGCTGACATTGCTGTCCCAGCTGTCATCATAGTGTTGTGTATTTGCTGGTGCAGTGTTTGAGATGTCGGTTGAGGAAGGAGAAAAGATGCTGCGACCGTCGGACTTCATGAAGTTTGTTGCCGATCATGACGACAGAGTTAAGGATCGTGAGGTTGACAACGAGTATTATAAATACTGGTGAGACTGGCTGGCCGCTCTAGGCCATGACATTGATGATGCGTTGTTATCTGATGCCATCTGTGTGTAGAGAAATTAGCAATTAGTATGTGCTTCATCACTTAGTGACATCCTTATGTCGCAAATTTGGTTAGGCCTAAATACTTCCAAGATGATTAATGAATATGTTATGGTGGGGTTACAGCTGTATTTTTTTAATTACCGTGGCTACGTCATTGAGTTGGTCTTGAAAGCACAATGTTACTCTTGGTCTTAGAGTATAGTCTACAGTGACTGATTAGCTTTAGAACAAATATTAATGTTTCACCAGGTAGTGTAGCACCACTGTTGACATGTGGTGGGATCTTTAGTGACTACTGGTATTGGAAATTTGTGCTTAGTGTAGTAGTGAACGTAAAGAACTTTGTGAAATGTGATCAGTATATGTTTTGAAGATGGTCCGAGTTTGATGTCTTTTTCATGATGGCCTTGCAGTGTGTGAAAGTTCAGGTTGGTAACACCGTAACTGTCCACCATGCAGTCTGTTAAATTTACTTTGTATTATTACTTAATTAGTGTAATTCATTACTGTGAATAAAAAATAAATCACTCACAGTATTGTTATTTTATGGTTCATTAATGTGTTGCTAGTAATAAGGTCCTGTAATGCAGTTCTGCTAAACACCGAATATGCCGTGTAAAGTGTACATGTATTTGTGTTGGAAATGCTAGAAATCTGGTCTCAGCATCTTGGCATGCGTTTCTTGTTGCATATAATGGTCAGCTTTGGAATGTGAATAAATCTGCTGTTGTTGTGAAGTGAATTCATTTTGAGCTGAATATTAGCTGTAATGTGAAGAATTTGTTTTTGTGATAAAGTATAATATTGCATGTTTAAACTTCAAACCTCTATCCATTGGCCAGCTTTCTCTGCTGCATGGAACAATGTGTCGACATAAAATCTATGAAAAATAGAGATAGCAAGCTACGAGGCAAATCTGCAAATCGTGAAAACAGCCTGGAGAATGATAGCAATGTTTCTTTAATCTTAGTGTACAGGGTGTTCCAAAAAAACGGATACCCAGTTTTATTTTTGGGATAACTTCGGTAGTTCAACACCAATTTTAATTATTCTTTCACCGTTACAAGCAGAAATTTATGGCGCGTAAACGTGAATTTCTTCCACCCACCGCTCCTTTATTGTGTGACCACATTACCTAGCAAAACAAACACTGTCAAAGCTACAGTGGTCTCGGAGAACAGGCAGCACATAAAGATATCAATTTTGTAGCACAAAAAAGCTTACTTGCTTATTTGCAGTAGTGCCTTGTGACGTCATTGTTACGTCATATTGTGTTTATTTACTTTGTTTACCAGTAATAATTTTAAAAATAAATCGTTTGATATGGGCAGAATAAACACCAATATTAGCAGTAGTGTTTGTTTTGCTAGGTAATGTGGTTACACAATAAAGGTGCGGTGGGCGGAAGAACTTCACTTTTACGCGCCATAAATTTCTGCTTGTAACAGTGAAAGAATGGTTAAAATCGGTGCTGAATTACCGAAGTTATCCCAAAAATAAAACTGGGTATCCGTTTTTTTGGAACACCCTGTATATGTAATGCAATAAGTACAGCAAAAACACACGAAGCCAAGTTTGTAGTGTGCATTTGGCGTTGTATATACAGAACAGAATCATCGAATTTGGCAGTGCAGTGCTGCAACTTAATCAATAAAGCCTGTTATCAACAGTGTTCAGGTTTTAAAGACTCGGATCTGTCTGTGCGTAAGTTTCTTTCCTGCACTGGCATCTTTTCATATATGTGTAGACATTGCTGAAAAAGGTTTTCATCGTTGTATTTAAATTTTAGTTCTGCTACCCGAAAAACGTGATAATCAAAATAAGAAACTTCACGACTGACATTTGATTTTGACGGAAAATACCGCAGAATGAGCTTGTAACAGCCAGCGACATGTAATTCTGGTTTATTACATGCAGCCGCATTACGCGCGCTGCCTGTCCGTCTGTTCTATGCTTTAAAAAGCAAACAAAACGTCGACAAACCAAAATTGATTTGAACTTTAACAAGCGACGAGTAACCAGTGTGTTAGTTTTAGTTTTAAAGGTCATTCTAAAAGCGCGCACAGAGCGACGTAACTGAACTGAACTGACCGGTGAGTGAGTTAATTCGATCAGTTCAGTGTAGTCGTGTCGCTCTGTGCGCGGCTTAACGCACTTATTTCATTTACTGTCAACATCTGAGTCGCTCGGCAACTATACAGTAGACGAATGGCCATATTGTGTCTGCATCTTGCGTGAACATCTTTAATTTCTTGCTTTTTGTAGCCTTTTTTTAAATTTTTGCAAATTCGTTTTGTTGCTGCGTTTTTTCTTCGACGTGGAGTATGCTGCAAATCTTTGAGGAGCAGTGAAATAGCCTACGAGAGTCCGAAGAACGGTTTACTGTTGTCAGAATACAGAAGCCGGTTTGATTGATTAAATGCTTCTGGTAATAAATAACTCTAAATAAACCAAGTGTTGTGATTAATCGTTAGCATCCGCACATAGTTATCCTTCAATGTCAACCTGAAGTACGACAGATCACGAAGCGAAAAGAAAGCCTAACTTTTTGTTATTGTGATAGCTGTAATTTTCTGTTACTGGCAAGCTGCCAGCGTTGCAGCTGGTGACGTCACAGGCAATGCATAATCTGCTGCTGGCCTACTGACGTCATTGTCACTGACGCCACGCCACTGCTAGCACATGCAGACAGACAGAAAATCAGGCATGCCTGGGCGTGTCTTTCTACCATGGGCATTGGGCCATTGGCATTCACTGCAAAATAGGCCTACATATATCACCGTATATCACACCTCACGCGATAGTGTGAGTGTTGTAACGACGACCTTCAAAGTCTATGGGAAAAAGCAAACTTTGACCCTCAGCCAACCAAAAACCCCTGAATCGATGGTCACTAAATTTGAACGGCGTGATTACGTCGTGCACTACTTATTTGTAGGTCTGTGGGTACAACATTTAGCCTAATCGCTGTGCCAATGGATTAGACACGGATGGTCATGAAATAGGTCTACTAGACGATCGATTACACATATATAGTCGTCCAATGCTATCTTGCGCTGCAATCGGAAGAGCAACTGTTCGGCATTACCTATTTTCATGATCTGCGACAGCGAAATCTCAAAAAAGTCAAGCGGAGTGGGTCGTAGCCGCATGTCGTAAAACGATAAATTGAAAGTATAATCTTTTTTCAAGGCTGAATGAAAGTGTTGGGGAGTGTCGTGAGCTCCTAACCAGGGGTTGAAGCAAAGCCTAGCTGGTGCAGGTTTAGGCTACCCCGGTTTTTTTGGATAAACCGCTTAACTGATTCAGTTATCGCATGTATATTAACTTCAGGGTCTGCTATCAGCAACAAAGTTGTCACTTTCTGCTGAAAGTTGCACCATGCATAAGATATTAGTGGAACGTTCACGCCTATCTGACTGCGTTTTTACGCACGCAATGGGACATCTGTAGGCCTACATCGATCGACATCATCTGATCGCGAACCCGGGTTCGCGACCGGACAGAGTAAAGGAAGTCGGCGCATTAGGCTTAGCAGAGCTAGCGATGCAGCTACGTGTTTGCTTACGTAGCGAAGCGATGGATGCACGCGGCATCAGCATCGTGTGGCATCTAACAATGCTGCAGCAGTTGCAGTCGTCAGCGCGTCATCACTGCTGCTGCTGCTGCTGCTACTGATGATGCGATTGTTGCTATCCAGTGAGCGTCACACTGCACATTTGTCGCCGAGCTTAGCATATAGTGTCGCGTGCCGCCTGGCTGTATTCGAAGGTAAGAATTCAAAAGTGAATTTAACTTCAGCTTTTGCTGTTTCTGTGTGTTCGCTTTGCTTCAAAAGCTTACCGCGTTGGACATACGTTAACTTCGCAATTATTGAATTTTATTTAGTTTTATTGAATCGACAGTTGATTTTCGCAACACTTTTGCTTGCAGGTTTTTACTTAATACAAACAGCCGCCCGAGGTATTGTGCCTTTTTCCTTAATTAACTTTCGTCGCGTCTCAGAACCGAATTTATCGAAACTTTGCCCCACGATTATTGGCAACAGAACTATTGCAATCTGGATTTTTAGTGCTCTCGCAAAAAAAATAAACCGATAAACATATTTTCAGCAAATTTGTTTGCTATTGCGTCAAAATTTTGCGAAACAAAACAACTGAGCGATTCAAAATAGCGATAACGATCGTTCGCTGTTTGTAACGAACTCTTTTGAGGCGGCAAATAAATGCGACATCAACGAAAAACCGTCAATTGGAAATAGTATGTGACAGCCAAACCGGAAATGCTAATATCTTTAGAACCAATATTGTAGCTGACAACAGGAAATAAGCTTAATAGCACCCAGAATGGGCCATTTTGGACAAACATTGCATTTTGATACGTTTTGACCGAGAATATTTTCGTTTCCTTTGAATTTTCATTCACGTTTATATTCAGTTTTACTTCTGCAGCATTCTTTTTGGCGGTTGTCAATTATTCGTTCCCAGAATCGTTTCGTTTTTGTTTCAGTTTTCGTGACGTTAAGCCAAACATATTTTGCTTTTCTTCTTCGTTTTTGCTTACAGAAATAGCACAAATATTCGTATGGTTGGCGCAATATGTAGGCTATGACGATTCACGATTGACGACATCGTCCCATCTTATGGTTGCTGTATTTTAATTAGCACGACGCATTGCCCCCATAGGGCCCATAGTCTGTCAGCTCTGGTAATGTATCTCACATCTAAAAATTTTATCGTGATCCGCCACTGCGCTTTTTTTATTGTCGCTGTGCATGCTCTGGAAAAGTGCGGATTTCACGGTTTTCAGAGTTCTTGCATCTTTTCTACTTTTTTTCTTCAAAAGAGTCGGCGAAGAGTAGACGTTTTAGTGATATGCACTGTATGGGGTATAAGGACGTTCTCGCAACAATCAATAATTAATAGCGATCGATGTGCGGTCAACGGTGTTGTGTAACTTGAGTTAAAGTTTGGGGTAAGATTAGGATTAACCGTAACTTGTCCAGACAGTCGTGCCATGGAACAGTGGAGACCGACTTGCGTCCACTGAATCTTGGTTTGGCGACGGCACAGCGATGCACGCAGGTCAGGACGACATGGCGGCGCGACTAGTGACTACGGCAACGTTGACGACAAGCTCCGGAAAGAAGAAGTAACTGTAATCATAACTTAACCATACTCCCAGAGATAGTCGGTCGTTTGCGTGTTTCTGCCATAGTCGATCCTAATCTTAACAAGCGCGATCTCGTTATAGTGCAAAACAGGGACCGTACGCCCAAAAAAAATTATTCGGGCGGGCCTTGATGCATTAAAACTGAAATTCAGCGAAGAAGGGGGTATCGGTATTCCGAAAATCAGTATATGTGAATTATATATACGTTTATTCGCCACAAGAGCAGACAAGAACAACAGAAAAGATAGACAGGGACAGAAAAAATAGGAAAAACCTACAAACTAGGCCTACCTCCCCAAAACAAATTTCTGGTTACGCCGCTGCTGAAAATGACTAAAATGAATATGCTGTGAATTACGCTGCTAGTAATTTAGATCAGTATACATTAACGTTTATCGTTTTCCGTCTGTGAATTAACGTCAGACCAATCGTCTGTATGCAGTGTCGGATATATGTCCCTTGCCCGCATACAAGGACCACTCTCATCGCAAACATAATGCCAGACCAACTGCTTACACTAACGCTTATTTACGGCTTCATTTCGGACGGTCGAGTGGGACTGGAGTATGCATGGCATTGCATGGACTTCTCAATACGATGAACGTAACAGTGTGCGCAGGGCCATGATATGACGGCAGCGCCGAGCTAGCACATTTAGGCCTACTGAGATATCAACGACCACCGTGGACATAATATAGGCCTAGCACGCAGTGGCGTAGTCGGTGTCATGCCGCCTCCATGGTCAGTAATAACATTCTGACAACTATACGTATTGCATGCATCATCGATAGACATCACTACAGTAGTCGCATATACGTCCTCCATGTAAGACATATAATTATGGACATATCAGTTCATTTTCCGCACTCAACTTCAACCCGACCCAACAGATCGTTGACCCAATTCAACCCATGTTTGATTCGAAATTTGGCTGCACGCAGCACGCACCGTGACCTAAACCAGACGACATGAGGAATTTACGGCATTGTACGTACATGTAGTCTACATAGTGGGTATTGTATAGGCTCCGTCGCAAGTCACTTATCATCAATTGCGCTAATTGCGCGAGAATGGTTAAAATATCATACATTTTGGCTACAAATTATTTTAGGCACATTGCAGTGGTTAGCAAATACGTTATTCATGCACGATATTGCTTAACTCTGTAGCGATGATTTGTGCATTATGGGACAAAAAGAAGAAAATGCACATTCTGTGGTGTAGCTAATGAGGGATCCCAGGTTTATATCATTTATCTAAATCATTTTATTTTCTTTTTGGCCATATTTTCTTTTAAATTTACTTACTTATTTATTTTACCAGGTTAGTTTTATTGCAATTTTAAATCTATTAAATTTTCCTTCAAATTATTCTCTCCAAATTCACCCAAAACCTTTCCCAGTCATATGAACCCTAAAACAATTTTATTTCCCTAAAATCTTTATTAAAATTCTTCTATTTGGGCTTTCTTAAAATTTGCATGAGCAAATATTACTCGATTTTGTTCTCTGAACAACTATTTAATTCAAATTTGCTGGTTTTCGCTTTAAAATCAAGTCACATTTCTTTCCAAACTGCTTTCCAGCTAATTTCGCTTTTCTACCAATTTCTGCCAAATTTTATTGGATTTTCCACAAGAACGTATTCCAGTAATCTTCTTTCCAACGCTTCCCCTTTTCTTTATCCCAAATTTTACCTGTTGGAACAGACAAAACACATTTTATCATCAAAGACCTTCTTATTTTTCTGGCAATTGCTGCCGTCGCATTTTCTTACTTATTTTGATAGTTTGCATTTATCTTCATCGTTTTTTGTTAATGTTCACTAGGTCCATCTATTATCTTTTCATTTCGTCAGTTTTCACCAGCTTTCTCCAGTTCCATTTGCTTCCACGTCCATTTTCGGTCCTGTCATTTTCCCATTGAAATGGCTGGATGCATTTTCGCGTCAAATGCGGATCGAAATGCTCCAGTCAG
>Ga0209671_1002526_pt1 | contig 16842 bp, 9 predicted proteins | sample WorMetHERISLAND2_2_FD_187401 | JGI IMG/M metagenome (GOLD analysis project Ga0209671, IMG submission 187401) | Marine gutless worms symbiont microbial communities from Max Planck institute for Marine Microbiology, Germany - Olavius geniculatus... | ecosystem: Host-associated > Annelida >...
AGGTAGTGCAGAAGCATATGTTGGGTGAGGTGGAAACTTGAATAATCGTTTGATGGCAAGTTGTGTCTAGAATAGTTGTACCAAAATTATTAAAATTCGATAATCCGCCTATATGTTATGATCCATAATTTTTTGGTGTGTTTTTTTACCTCACAGTGTATATTAATGTTCACAGAGGGGTTCAGCGTGCAACTTAAACCCCAGCTTGAGTCAAACAAAAATTATCATCTAATCCCACGCAAAAAGATTGTATTTTTGGAATATGTGTCTCTGGTTTACAATTTTAGCGAATGTAATAACTAATTATTAGAAAATAATTTGGAAAAAGGCGGAATCGCTCCTCGTTTCATTGCACCGGGTGGGAGCAGCAATTTGCAATCGCATGTTTTGCCTGTTGGTTCGATCCCTAAATTTCCCTTGCACTTCGCAGATCGGAGATCTCCATCTAACACAGTGTGTCACTGGAGTGACAAGACCACACAAGTGGGAAAGTCTTTCACATTCCTGGCTACATGGCGTGATCGCTCGCGCTGTTATAAACCTAGGCTACTATTATACTCACAAAAGCGGATGGGGGCTCTTTGGGCGCCTCGTTAATAGTGCTAAATGACGTAGCGAAGGGAGGCCTAGGTGCCCACCCCCCAATCTCCCAGACAGGACATAAGAACACAAACGTTTAAACTGCACCGAATGTGCCAATTTGGTCAGTTGATTCTCGGGAATATACGACATTATTTAAATTGAGATCAGCAGATATCATATTTTAAAACAACAATGCACCAAGTTCGATTTCGCATGTAGGTTCGCCCCATACCCCGCTGGAGGAATTTACAGCGCTCTCCTAGATCCTTTATCTTGATTTTAGACCTCCTACTTCTAACGAGAGGGAGAGGGGAAAGGCGGAAAAGGGTAAGGAAGGGGTGGGGGTAAGGGAGGAAAAGGGTAAAGAAAGGATAGGCATGGTCGAAAGGGAGGAGAAAAAGAGGGGGAGGGAGGCGAGGTCCTTTAATTCACATTTCTGACTACGCTAGGCTACTGAAAGTGTTTCTGTCTCAGACTCTGTTCACCAGGTGGCGCCAGTGTGCGCTAAAGCTTTGAGCCTGTTCGTTGCTGCTGCCGCTGTTGCTGCTACTGGTAGGCCACTCGGTTGAAACTTAGACGTGGAGTGGGCTAAGGAGGACGTTGCGTCGCTGACGGCTACGGAAACTTGTCGACAGCGCTTTTCTATTAGCGACGGAGCTCCTATCTGCTGCACGATGCTCTGCTGAGAGCCCCGCGTACCCCGCTGAGTCGGTCCTCTCGCCTGGGGTCCACCTGGGCCCTTGCCCTCCGCGCTGCCGTCAAAGGACGAACGACGAGTGCAGCAAAGCGGCGGTCGTCGTCGTCATCCAGTGCTAGCGACCCATGGAGCGACAGAGCGAGTCTCTCTCGTATCAAAAGCGACGACGGCATCGACAAATAATAGCGACTAGGCGGTTGTGATTCGGTGACGATTCGGGGGATGACAAAAGAAACACTTTATGCAGTGCCATGAGCACAGAGAAATGAAATGAAATAACGTTTATAGGGTGTTTACCCGATGAAGCAAACTTAGAGCACACGTCGTGCACGTGTATTTTGAATACATATTGCTTCAGTTTTGCTTCATGTTTGCTTCATCGTGTAAACGGGGTATTATTAGTTATGTTGCAGCCGAAAGGCTATATTGCGTCACAATGCATATAGCCTAATACAAATGTCACATACGAGCAAATAAAAAGCGGATTAAATCCAGCTGATCGCAACATAAAACGCTAGATGAAATATGTTACTGAGGTCTACTGATAATAATTACTAACAGAGAACGGAGACTAAGCGCTGAGCGTTTACGTTTAAAGTTTTGTTTTAAACTCTGTTCTGTGCCATTTTTCGTCCGTTGTTGTTCTTCCCGATTCGAGCATCTTTCACGCGTAATTGGTTCAAGTCGCCGGCAACATTCTTTAAACACGAAGGCTGTGGTCGACGTTGGAAAAGTCGGATGCTTTTTCCTACATTTTGTCAACGTTTGATTCAGACACTGCACTCAACCAGTTGGCTGAAAATCGCAGTCCAAAAATATTATTTATAGAATTATTCATTAAACATGACAGAACACATCATACATGCAGAAATTCAAAAAAAAACAGAAAAAAAAACAATTCGTTGAATACAACGTACAAATGCAGTCTGTGTCGCTGTTGGATAAACTTCCCTCCCAAGTCCCCCAACGTAACACCACGGTACGGGGACAGGGATTGAGAGAACTCTCCGGGATGCGACGATTGATGCCTGGGGTCAAAACGGGGGCGCTAACGGGCGTTGCAAGCGCCGTGGAAGAACTGGGGACGTTCGGCAGCGAGCTAGCGCGTCTGCGCAGCTGGAGTCTGCAAGGTGGCGTGCAAACCGGCGTGTTTGACGGGTTATTGTGTCGACCGTCACACTACTAACAGCCGGGAACAGACATGGGAAACTCTTCGGGTTCGGCAGTAGCTGCGTTTTGGATGGCCGAACAACCATAAACAAATTCAGTGTACCATAGATAAATATATTATAAATATGCTAATGATAATAATACTTTTAATAGTTTTAATACTTTTAGCTAATATTTTTAATTTCTGCTAACGGCACAGCAAACGAAAAATTCGAAAGAGTTTAGTTTTGCTTTATTGAGGCAATATAATAGTAAATTTGTTTTTTTTTGCTCCAGCATAGACTCTAGGGTTCGCCAATTAAAAAGTAATCTTCTGTCCATCTGTAAATATTGTACGTTTTAGATATTTATATTTTACAAGGTAGTGTAGCGACATAAGTGTGGTGTGCATGTCCCCAAGCAGCAATTTTTTTAGAGTCCACTAGTGAAAAAAATTGCAAAAATTGATCAATATTTGGTGAAGATATGGATAAAGTGCAATAGCTTACTTTTTTGCCCCCCTGTATTTAATTTGACACCAAACATGTTCTTGTTTAGTCATCCAAAACGCAGCTAGAGACGTAGGCTTCGTCCAGTCAACTTAGTCTCGGTAACGAGAGTTCGAGTTTACGGGTTCGACGAGACATAATGTTCGTGATTTTTTCCGTAATGCACAATCTCAGCATGCGGCGAGAAACAACGATACAATAGAACGTTGAAAATTACTCGACACTTGTCCGTTGATGACAACAAAACGACTAGGCTAGTTGGAATACAAAAATCAGTAGGCTTTATAGTAAGTACACTTACTTTCAAGTCACAGGGTTTAAATCAGTCTTGAACCAATAACTAAGACCAGGAGAAAGTTTTAATTTGTGCGTTTCGAGTTTTTGAAATGCCCGCTTTTCTGGCAGAATAAATATTAGGCCTTATTGTCTAGTTTCTTTCCCTATTGTTAGACGACTGCTGTCGCAAGAACAGGTTCCCGGAGCGCTAACCGCCAATTAAAACGGACGTCACGCAGAGCATGTCGGACTGGCCGGGCTTCGAGAGCTTGCTCTGCGACAGAGGGCAGCAGAATCGTGCAGCAAAAAGACGGGGCGATGCCAGCAATCCCAGCATGCTGTGCGTGCGTGCGAGCAGCAGAGAGCAGCAATTATCAACGTTTAGACTGAGCCGACGAACGGACGACATGAGACATTGTCATATACCGATCAACACACGACTAGACTCGACTCGCGTATATCAGCTCAAACTCCATCTATACTTGGTTAAATGGTTCATAGTTAAATGTTATATAGCTCTTTATACTAAATTTATCTCAAAGCTACGGAGCGTCACCCGCCATATGGGATCGCACAGTGTTACCCGCCACCCGACACAGGTGAACGCGCCCAGTCAGATAGACCGGTACTCGATTTACCTACTCCGGAGGGATGGAAGGCTGAGTTGAACTAGGCGCCTGGTTACATACGGAGATGGTTTACCTGCCCGCAGGCAGCAGGCAGTTATCCATCCAAGTACTAACCCGGCCCAGCGTAGAGCAACTTCATTGATCGGACATAACGCGGTACCGCTACGACACGCCACTAACAAGCTAACAGCGGTAAAATAACGTCTTTTAGAGGGGGTGCCTCTCTTTCTCCACTTTGTTCGAGAAAACCCCTTTCACCGAGTGGCATAAAATTTTGTCACGAAATAACGGAGCGGTCGGCGGCCAGGTAGGTAGGCGACGTAGTTGAGTGAACCAAGGTATGTCGGCGCGAGTCCGTGCAGGACTTTGTAGACCAGAACGGCGATGTTGTACTGGACTCGCTTCGGCACGCGCAGCCGATGGAGGCAGACAAGCGCGTCTGTGACGTGGTCCACAAGACCACAACAACATGCTGCAGCCTACAAGATGCTGTACGACTTATCGTCTAACAATTCCGCGGCAAATCCAAGAAGTGGAGTGTGACCTCACTACAGACCGAACAATCTCATTTCAATGATCCACAGCTTATCTATTGCGCCACCAATCGAGCGTCGTTCGCTATTGTATCAGCGCGCTTTTGCCTATATACGTATACGTGTTCTCGCGTCAATAGACGGAGCGGATTAGCAGGCTTTAATGCAGTCGTTATAAGCGTGAGCCGTGCTGTTTGCAGCATCCATTTATTTGCCTGCATCCGGACACGCAACATCCGTGATTAGGTCTATGTGTCACAGTTGGAATTTACTGTCTTATTTTTACGCACCATCATAATTGCCCAGTCGGAACTCAGAATACGCGCAGTATTATCATGCTATAAGAACGATAAAAACGAAACACGTAAATGAATATTATTAAAATTTACAGACTGCTAAACATGGCAGTAACACAGACATCGCTGTTACTGTTTAGCCTATAGTGTTTTATGCTGCCGATAGGCGGTATTTGATGAGCCGCATTTAACATCTTGCCAGTTCGTTCGTCCGTCCATCCGTCCGTCAGTTTTTCTCTGTTGTACCACTTCGGCCTGTTGACTTGAAAAATCAACGACTCAGAACTAATCAAAAATGGCGTAGACGTTCTCCAAAACAGCCAAAACCGGCGCGTGCCAATTTTAAATTTAAAGCGTTAAAGATCAGTTTGTAATCGAACGTCAAAAGCTCATGAAAATAACTCGGACGGCCGCATATTATGTTGGCACTGCATCGACATCGTTATTTGTGCGAGAACGTCGCCTGCCGTTCGATTCAGTTATACCTGTTTATTATTAGCTAAACGGAAGCACAATCGTAGACATAAGAAAAAGCATCGCTCGGTGCGGTCGATTTGCTATGACAGTACGATGCTTTTGCAATTGTGCATTACAAACGTGGAACATAACGTGATCGGCGACTTGGTACAATACCATCACAGATGCCGTGCTGTGATGCGGGTATATACTTTTGCAGTTGCTGCTGCTGCAGCTGATGATGACGATGATGATGGTGATGATTATGCTAATTTATGCAAATAAGGCCAAACTTGATGAACAACGCTTGTAGGTTTCTTGTACGGCCTATTTTTTCATAGAACTTATTTATTTACAACTGCTGGTGATTATGATGATGATGATGAAATGTGAAGATTTCCAGAAGTCTCAGGAAGGAAGGAAGACAGCGCGGCGACATTTAACATGCCGCGTGCGCAATAAGCGACGATCTTCCGCTGACGTTTCCGTCATTTATCGTTTGCTAGTTCGTTATAGGTCGCACGCATCGTTAATTAAAAGCGCGATGCCGGAACCGGTTTACCTTATTTACCTGGTGCACTCCAAGTAGACGCTAATTAATCTCTTATCGATCTTCTGTAGTCTGAGGGGATAAAACGTTCGTGCGATTTCGGCGGAGTCCTGTCCGAAAACAATTTGATACCGAGGTACGATAGCAAACGAACAGTCAGAACTTAATTCATATCTCATACTTTCGAAAGTTTTATTTTAAAAAATTTTGGGGCGAAAATTTTAGAAAATAGTTCTAGAAAGTTCTGCTAACAGTATGACAACAGTGAATATTCATAGCGTAAGTTCAGGTTGTAAGCCGTAAGAAATAAACTGCGTGTGCTGCGACATTGGAAGCCTGTTTTTCGCTCAGTTGACCAAAACGTATCGCACACTTGCAGATGACCAGGATTGTGGATTAAATTAAACCTTTTTAAATTACAATGTGGTGACCTCAACACTTTTCAGCTTAAAAAACTTTCATTAGAAACTTTTAATGAATAATCATCATTAAAAATTGTTCGTAGAAAGCATTTGATGGATTGTTTCATTTTTATTCGCAAGTCTAATTAAGCTAATTATAGCGTTAATTAGAATTGAGTTAAGTTTCGGTTTTTCTATTTCTTTCTCTAATATTTTAGTGAGCTACGATTTTTAAATCACAATCGAAGCTAGCAAGGACACATCGCAGCGCCATGACATCTCGTTTCGGAAAAAGTTCTTGACGCCTCTATGCATGTGACGGTCGACATTTCTCTTGCAATCGCTCTGTCAAGGTGTCACTAATGGCGTAGAAATGCTGTTTAGTTTAGTGTGGGAGACTTGATTCTGCTGGTTCGATGCTGACGGCTCGTTTAATGGTTGTCGCGTCGACGTGTTGCAGGTGTCGTCGTCACACGGCGGTGCGCACGTTCGCCGACAGATGTCGTGCGTCACTGCTCAGTCACGCCGCCGCAGCCCGCAGACACCTTTCCACTGTCGACAGTTGGCGGTGTGAAAAATCCGCGAAAAATCCGTTTGCGAAACCTTTTTCTATTTAACGCAACGGACGCAACCAATGATGGAGAACCGTAATGGGGTGTTTACACGATCCAGCAAACGTCCAGCAAACTTCCAGCAAATGTATTCAAAATACACGTGCTAATGCACGTAGGTAGGCGGTAGGCGTGGTGTAGTGATAACGGGTCTGATCCGATCAGCGAAGTTACTGTACGCCGGGCCCGGTTAATACTGCTATGGGTGACTGCCTGTGGGCAGGTAAACCATCTTGGGACGTAACCAACCGCCTAGGTCAACTCAGCCTTCCATCCCTCCGGGGTAGGTAAATCGAGTACCGGCCTATCTGGCTGGGGTTAAAGCGGGGCGCGTTCACCTCTGTCGGGTGGCAGGTAACACTGGCAGGTAACCATGTAAGTCTAAAATGACATGTGACGCTCCGTAGCTCTGAGATGGGTTCGCTCATTAAGAGCTATATTCGGATCTTTAATCTTTAATGCTGGACGTTTGCTGGATCGTGTAAACACCCTATAATTTTTAGATTTCGCAATACACTACAGAGCCTCCATGCCCTTCCAGAAAATGTCATGCTACACAAAGTGAACTTTTAACTTCGCGACACGCCATAAAAAGACAATCACAGTACAGAAAGTGTTGCGTTGCTGACCGAATTTCGCTGATCATGCCCATGCCCAAATCCTCCTCTGCTTTTAATGGCGCGGCGGAGGAGCTGTAACAACGGATGAAATTTCATAAGTCCGCTCGTCCGAACTTTACGCCTACGGAAACATGGTAACTGCTAACGAGTCCGGAGGGACGCGCCCCTCGCTTTCGCTTGATTTATCGTTCTCAGTGACGCAATCTCATTCCTGGTGGGGATGCCAGCGTATCCGTGTACGAAATGCCTAGCTACAGGCGCGCCGTGAGTAATCTATACAAGCCCACCCACAAACAGTTTGTTCGCCTCGATGCCTGCCGTTCATCCGTCGCTAATTCACTCGTTATAACGATTCTCAAATGACAAGGCTCTGCAGGAAATGTTCGAGTTTGTAGTTCATGTAAGGCACAATAAAAATGTTTCCACAAAGTATACACTTTGTAAATAATGGATGCTTGGATTCTCTAAGCATCAGGGAAAAACGTTTAAAATCACAAACACACATTAACCAGTTGACAGTTTGTTGTAGCCTACGTTTCTTGTAGCTGACATTTCTTGAGCTAACTCAGCTTTCTACCTTCAGCGGGACTGAGAAATGGCTAGCAGCTAAACGGTGTGCACGGATTGGCGATTTGGTGTTAGCTGTCTGCATCCTGGGTCGAGACAACGGATGGCTGCATAATTTGTTGCAGCACCATTCGTGTTCTTGGAATGCGGTCAGCTGCCACTTTTGAGATTCTGGCCACGAGTCTGACTCATGTACATAGGCATCACTATAGCAATTACTTTCGGATTTTATAGGCAGAATCGCTTCTTACAGCACAATCGATTTCGCCTATTCCTACACAATTATTCGTAGCGTAGTCTGTCTGTCGTCTGTCTGTTACATTCGTGCACCTTGGATTTAGATGCCATTTCCCGGATACATTTGTGAGTCCGATGACATACTGTGTTAGATGATATATCTAACTCTCCAAGGAGAGATTCGGGTCAAATTTGGTCAAACTATGATGTTGCCACTTGGCGAATGAAAAGAAAGCCATTTCGCATATTGCCAAATTGGTTTGGCTGGCAATGACTAGGTATGGCAAGGCAGATTGTTCATACAGACATGAGCAGCGGCGACTGCAGAGAAGCCAATGTATTCGGAGACCAATTTACTGCAGTGCATGGGACAATCTATAGCGAAAAACCGCCGGAAGAAAAGGCCGTGCGCGCAGAAAAATTATCGACGTAAACGTCGTCAGCCGTATTTACGGGTGACTTGAAATGCGTCGCCGATATTCCAGTCAAAGAAGTGATCGGACCCCCTTCGGACATAACCTCTCCTACGTCGTAACTTCCCCCCCCTTCCGACGAGACTATATATATATATATATATGGGGAGCAGCTGTTAAGCGGAACTCGCAGTTTCTTTCATAGCGGTGGCCATAACGATCTTAAGTAATCATCTTGCACACCCGCGGAGGGATGGCCAAGCTGAGGTGGCCTGGGTTGCTGCTTAAAGAAGTTGTTCTAAACGGGGTTTGTCCATCTTTGTCATTAGAGAGGTTTGTTTCTAGAGGATCTATGCTCGGGCTGGAAACAGTCGATAAGTTCAAGAAGGCTGCTGGTCAAAATACAACTATAAAGAGCCTTAATGGACGGGTGCAGGGTGGCTGTATAGAGCCAACACAATAAATGAAGCCGGCGGCCGCCGTGTATAGAGGCGGGGCAGACATAGACCTACCCCGGGTGTCCCATACAAGCCGTGATCACAGCGGGGCGTTTCGAGCACCACCGTGTCCCCATACAAAGTCGACCACTAATTGGCACGCACGCTTCCGTTCCGTCCCGCCAGCCCGCCCGGTCGACAAGCAAAAACACACAAACGACGACTGAACGACCAAACAACCGACGGGCGAGATACTGTAGAGAGGCGTCTACCGGGTGGGCCAAAATTGTACTTTGTCTATATCTTCGCTAAATATTGATCAATTTTCACAATCTTTTTCATCAGTAGACTCCGTAAGAAATTTGCTACTCAGTGGCATGCACACCAAACCTATGTGTCGTTACACTACCTTGAAAAAAACTTGAAAAAAAGTCAATATTTGGCGAAGATATAGACAGGGCAATAGGTTACATTTTTGGCCTATACAATATATACAAGAGAGCGTCATCGGCGGCTAGCGAACAACCGTCACGCCGTGTCAATACTCAAGGGTCGCCTGAAAATGCAGGACCTGACATTGACGGACCAGACAATAACGGACCTGACATTGCAGAACCTGACAATGGTAAACCAAACTGTGTTGCTACATTGTTGAACAAATTATAATCAGGACCATGGCTATGTGAGCATATCAGATGTTTTAAACGTTATTCGCTACACAAATTCACGTTACTTTTCTTACTTACTTATGTTGAGGCACCCGGGACAACTGCCTTCTCGTTCACTAAGCACTTGTAAAAATTGGCATATGCCTTGTCATTCAATAAGCATCTAAATTAAATATACTTATATATTCAAACTTTTGTGTTCGTTTGGTGTAAGAATAATCAATATCAAACTTTCGTTTTAGTTGTAGGCCTATTTATTTCATAATTACTTCAGACTTTCCACATTTAAAAATTCTGCAGAGGGGGGCCTACGACCTGATACTGCAAAGCTGAGCATCACTTCGCTGCCTGGCCAACAGTGCAGGATGAGGAAGAAGGAGGTCCGTCAATGTCAGGTCCTGCAATGTCAAGTCCTGCATTTTCAACGCTTTCATAGTTGTCCGTGCAGAGAACAAAAAATCTGACCTAATGCTCATGAGACGCGCGAGAGCTCATAGCAGTTCCTGTTCGCAGGTAATTTTGGTCTATCTCCATCCATTTCGTCGCAATTCACTCTTTAGCAGCCAAAAATCACCAAAAATCACTAAAAACCCCTTATTTTTAGGGTTCAAGATCAATCAAGGTCATCAATGTTGACAATCCTAAGAAGCCCGTCGCCAGTGCTTGTTATGCTAAGCAGCATGTCTGTGCCTATCTGCAACCATTTTCACGTTAGACAAGCCAGCTGCGGATAAATAACCACTTTTTAAGAGGGAAACCCCTATTTGACACCCACGTGCGCAGGCCTCCTTGAACCGAGAGAGTCCGGACTTAAATTCTAAAATCTACATTCAATGCTGAAAATTTCATGTGCAGGTTGTCTTGGTCTATCTCCAGCCATCTTGGCGCAATTCACTCTTGAAGTGCGTGTCGCAGCCTGAAATCGCGAAAAATTCACTAAAATCTCCTATTTCAAGGGTTCAAGGTCATTCAAGGTTACCAATGTTAACAATTCTAAGAAGCTCGTTGCCAGTGCTTGTTATGATAATCAGCATGTCTGTGCCCATCTGCAACCATTTTCACGTTAGAAGAGCCAATAACGGTGAAATAACGCTTTTTAAGGGGGTGCCCCTCTTTCTCCCCCTCATTCGTGAGGACCCACTTCACCCAGTGGCATGAAATTTTGTCGCAAAATACTAGAGACTCTAAGCTATCATATAGTAAAAACCGGAATTTTCTATTTTACCTGGGCTCCGATCGGTATCGGGTTGTGACAGACACCAAGACAGAATTACCATAGCTAATACGCGCTATGTAATTTATGTTAGCTCTCGCGCGCGTAAAAACTATTGGTCCTACAGTATATGCGCAAGCGGAAAATAAGCCGAAACGTAAACAATGTGTCTGCGCCGACTGCGTTTATGAATTTTGGCAAAGTTTTATTTACCATGCACCAAGGATAATAAATAAGTGTAAAAAGAAAATAAGCGCTAAAATATTTTGTTACAACGGGATACACACAAAACTGCAAACTAAATGAAATTTAGCTAAAGTACGGCCTACTTACTTCTTTACAGGTAGGCCCCTAACCAGGCCATTTTTTAAATTTTTTAATTCATGATCAATGGAAAAGTCAAATTTAAAGCGACGTATATGAGTTAAAACGCAAAAGTCATAACAAAAATATCTAACAAATCTCGTAAAGTAGCCTATTGATAAAAAAAAATTAAAACTACAAGTTGAAACGCCATTGTATTAAAGTTTCTATACTTTAATGCTAAAGAATTAACGGAAACTGTCAATTTTAGAAAGCCTAACTTTTTCTTGTTCGTGCACATTTAGCTCGCTAGACGGCACTGCTCCGACTATTTTCGTCGTCCGTCTTTTAAAACGTCTTTTCGTCGGCGTTTATATCCGCTGCATTCTAGTTATCGTAATGAGCTTCAATCAAGCCGAAACTCCATTACTCGGATTTGCTGTAGATTTGTCCAACAACAAGCTATGGGCAAAATATTACTGAGTCAAAATATTTTAAGCTTTAAAGTGTTGACACAAGAGATGAAACTTATTCTTTTTACATGTAACGTGTTTTAACCCATCAATAGTTCGTTGTCCAACATTACTGATCCACCACAACAAATCTAAGTAAAGTTCTTGCTTAATAAACCGACATTGTTTTTTAAATTCCAATTTTTAATCCTTTTTACTGAAAAAGGTAAAAGGTAAAGTTAATGCATAGTTCTTAATAGAAAACCTATTACAGAACTACGGAGCGTCACCTGCCAAAAGGTTTCACACGGTGTTAGCTGCCACGCGACATAGGTGCCTTAACTCTAACCAAACAGGCCGATACTCGACTTATTTGCCACTGAAGGATGGAAGGCTGAGTTATTTAGTACTACTATAGACTTTCAATTTGTTTTAGAGTTTGTTGATCTTGTACAAAAATCCGGAACAATTCGAGGTAATGGAATTTTGTCTTTAACATGACGTCGTCGTCTTTTTAAGCGCCTTTTCTTCGGCGTTTAGCCAGCACCGCATGCGGCATTCTGCAGCATCGTCGAGTTGTAATGAGGTTCAATTAGTCGGCGATGCCTTGCAGTAACCGGTACGTGATCAGCAGAGCGTGGTGACTCAAGTGTCCCGTCCGGCGGTTAGTTGGATCGAACGTCGCTCAGTCCGATCAATAGCCCTGCAGTGCGCGCTAGCAGCGTCAAGTGCTACTCGGTCGTAGTCGCACCGATGTCTCTATTCCTTCGTTCTTCAGTCGCGCCACTGCAGTACCAGCGCTCCAGCTCGCTTGTCGAAAAGTCTCTCTCCACCGTGACGACTGACTACTCAGTGATCGCGATCAGGCTTTTATGCCCATACTCCACTTTCTAAAGCAGCGTTTAAATTGTGAAAAATTAGCTGAAAATTGAATTTTTCGACTGTAAGAGGCCGATCAAAACTGTGATGTAAATCTTATGTACTGTATAGTTCTGGTATTTAGCCGACCCCCCAGTACATAACTTAACAATGTGTTCGAAGAGTTGAGAAAACAGTTGGGGCCGGGATTCAACCCTCCAACCCTCTGGCAATTCAAACACTGTGCTAAGTACAAGTTAATTAGTAAGTAAGTAAATAAAACGTTATATCATGGCGCGTATGTTTAACTAAGCCTCTAGTGCGCTATGCAGTTGCATTAATAACTAAGAATTGCAGCAAACATGTTTAAAGAACTGTTTGAAGCTGACGACGTCACACGCCGGTGATATCTGATTTGACTTCATCTGGCAGTGAGTTCCAGACCGTCGGACCAGCAACTGCAAAAACCCGACGGCCATACGTGTTGAGTCAACAGTGTGGTATTGTAATGAGCCGACGTCCGTTTGCGAAACGCAGCCGATGTCGGAAAGCGGTTTGTGGACGATTTCAAACATTGAAACATTTTAAAAATTACTGACTATCAAAATCGCACCAACCAGCGTGGTCTACAGAACTTGCAGCAGCGGACAATAATTTAAACTCATACTTCGAATCACTCTGGATTTGTTGTTTAACAAGTTGTAGGCCTACAACAACCTTTCATGAGAGCAAATCGTAAGCTATCATCAAATCCGCAATCTTGACACATAAAAAATGAGACAAAGAATGTTGTACCACTTGCCGTACAACAAGTTTACAAGTCGAAATAGTGTACTTTAGGCCTCAGCTCTCGTTGCCCCGTTGCCGCCACGATCACAGGTCGAACATTCCTATATAATACTAAAGACTCCGTCGTTGCACTCAACTCAACTCATTTCTACAGTTTAGACTCTCACGTGTAGGGCCTACACTTCACTGGCAGACTGTTACGACACGATAAAAAAGCTCACGTACGTCTTATGACCGTCCGCACAGACAACCTGGATCTTTAGCGGACAATAATTGCTGGATTAAAATGCCGACGTTGGGGTTAGAAATGCAATGCAGATGGCCTGCAAGTTAAAGGCCCTATTTGTACCATTGGATTTATGAGTATATATAGTCGTTAAGCAGAGCAAGTCTTGTTCCTGTGACTTTTCTGTTCACGTGCTTGTTTTATACTTTAACGTTGCACTTTTATTGAGGAGAAATTGAGGGAGGGGGGCTTGGATTATAAGATGTTGTGCAATAGTCACAAAATGCCATAAAATAAAAATTGTAAAAAAAATAATTGAAAAATGTTTCCCGTTCCTATTTTCACTGCCAGGCTGCAATTGAAGGCACATAATTTTTTGAAAGCCGTGGTTACAGTAGAACTGGCTAACAGAATTTCGACGTGATGCTGCTATATTTAACACAATGAAGAGTACACTGCTCGGTATGGCCTGTTCCACGCGGCGTGGAGATGGCAAGTTAATCACTTAACATAACGTCATCGTGGACGTATCGTTGGGCAGCGATGTGCGCGGATGTTTTCACAGCCATTGACCACGCTGTCAAAGTCTGACTGCCATATGTCGTCGCTCTGCTGATGACCGGACTGACGCAAGGACGCGCTCTCGGATATTAAGCGACGAGCAACGAACCAATTCTATTAGCGCTTAGCTGCGTGCGAGGTGCGTGGACGTGGACTCGGATCCGCAGTATTCGCAAGGATTCGCTAACGATCATCAGACTGAATGACGAGTATCGATAACTCACCGTCGCGGCCAGCTTTTTAAACAGCGTCAGCGAGTTTTTGCGTTTCACTGAAGTTAAAAACAACTTAACTTGCGCTTCATCAGGTTGACTGCGTGTAAAGTAGAAAAACTTTCTCACACGTAAGGTTGCGTATCTACTCAAAAAGAAAATATCTTTCGAATAGAACATTTTTGTAGATGCATAGTTTAAACATAAGCCTAAATTTCCGATACAAACCAGAAAATGTCGCCAGTGCCAGTATAGATATTCCGGCGTATCCCAGCCACGGGCGCGCCGTGAGTAACCTATTATACTATCATGTTTTCGACTTGAAGCCAATTAGAGTAGTCAAATATCCAAGAAAACACCTGCCTGTTTGGGAACTCGGTAAAGTATTGTTTTTTTATTTTGTAAGCCTATGTTTCAAGTAGGTAACTCTTGATACTGCAGGCATCAGCACGTCTATTCCAAAGGAACTCCGGCTGGTCAGCAGAGCGAAATTTTTCGATCCGTACACGACACGTAGGCCTACGGTCGTACGGATGACACCGGCATTAGGACTTGTTGACAGAGAGGCGCCGACGACAAGCCACCCGCTACCATGTTGCTCGAGCACCTGGCTTCCCGGCATTCAGTGCGGTCGTCCATTGTCCAATCGCAGGCGCGTGCGCCGAGCGCCAGAGAAAGACCGATAGAAGAGAAGGCAGAGACTGAAATGGATGCAGACTGTTTCAAGTAGGCGCGATGCGTGGTCGAATGGTCGAACAGTCAATCTCTCGTTGCATTTTTCATCAGCCGACTGCGAAAGTAAGCGGTTTTGAAGAAGTCCACTTCAGCATCGGTAACAAGACCGCAGCCGGACAAAGCTCATTAATATTCATCGAAATATATAAGCCGCACGTCTGCCGATTATGTTCGCGCCAGTTGAGCACGTGACAGACCAACGTATTTGTTGACTATGTCGGTCTTGACGTCATCATTGTTCATCGCGGGCGCACATTGTGGTAGGCAGCCTGGATCTATGCGACAAGTGCTTCTGTATATCGAGTGTTTATAGTCGCTATGGATCGGGTCGGGTTCTAACCTGTCGCCTCACAGAAATCGTGCCGCGACCGTAGACATATAAGCCTAATGGGCTGTTTGTGACGCATCAGAATCCGGAATGCAAATTTTCTGTCCCCCTTTTCGCCTTTACCTTGTATTTGAGAGAAATTCTAGTGAATTAACAGAAAGTCTAGTAGACAAGATAATGTTCATACGAACACGGAGTCTGTCCAATGCACTTCGATAGTTTACAATATATGTCCGTATAAAAATAAGCAGTGAGCTGTTTAAACTGGTAAAAGAAATCAAAAAGTAATTTTAAATTGCACAGCAGCAATGTTACTGTCATCCTTCGCTATTATCATGACTGAACAATAAATATTGTCAGTCACGTGACCATTTGATTTGTCGCCAGCGCTTTACTATAAACGGTCCATCGTCACCATGTGTCTATCTCGCACCGTTGTGGAGATATAGCGCCTCAAAGATAATGAGGTCACGACCTTGACCTTTTCGGGATCACGTGACGTCATCGGCCACGTGACCATTCGACTCGCGGTGGTCGACTTCCTATGGGTGGTCCATTGTGACCATGCGTCTATCTGGCACCGTTATGGAGATATGGCGTCTCAAATTTTGGACGCACGAACGTGGACACGAAAAGAAAGAAGGAAGTAGGGAAAAAGAAAAAGGAAAGGCGGAAGGGAAGGGAAAAATAAAGTGAAAGCAAAAAAAGAAGAAAAGGGGGAAGAAGGAGGGTGAAGGAAGGGGGAAGAGAGGGTAAAGGTAAGGGAAGGGAAAGGGAAAGGGGAAGGAAAAAGAGGAACGAAAAGGTCAAGTCAAAAAACCATTAGACCACTATAAATGTCTGAGACACTTAGGTCCGAAGTATCTTAGGTCCGAACTGTCTTAAGTCCGAAGTGTCCGGTAAGCTTCATGACGCTTCGGGTCAGTGAAGTTACAGGTAAAGGCGCGTATGGAGCGACGTAACTGTACTAAATTGACGTGGTTTAGTTTTTTAACGAACTGATCAATGGGCGAGCAGGCGAGCCTATTGGTCATCGGTCGACGCGTATGTGCGCGTAGTCAAGTAGTCACCGACGCTGTTAGACGATGCCTACTGTAATGCATTACTGCTTGCGTATTGTCTTTACTGATCAGTTCGTCAAAAACTAAACCATGACAGTTCAGTTAGGTCGCTCTGTACTCACGTTAAAACATCGTCTTACGGCAGCACTGTTTTGCAGTTTAAAGACAAAACGAAGAAAATTATAATACACACAAGTGCATACTAAAAAGCTAACTTATATCTCACAGCGGAACATTTATTATGACAATATTCGTAGTTTTTTTTTTGATTTGGCGCCCCAGAGCGCAGTTAACGTACCAATTAGTTCGAATTTTTCTACATTATATGCAGCATCCGCTCTCGAGCGTACATCGGACAGTCGGGCGTCGGCGCATATACAAATTGTTCCGAGTAATCGCCGGCGAAACTGCGTGGCGCCGTTTGCGCCGCGGCCATTTCGGTCGTTTCGGGAGGTCGCCGAGCAAAGCGGCAA
>Ga0209671_1002527_pt1 | contig 16839 bp, 8 predicted proteins | sample WorMetHERISLAND2_2_FD_187401 | JGI IMG/M metagenome (GOLD analysis project Ga0209671, IMG submission 187401) | Marine gutless worms symbiont microbial communities from Max Planck institute for Marine Microbiology, Germany - Olavius geniculatus... | ecosystem: Host-associated > Annelida >...
ATTTTTACCTTTTTTAAGATGCATCCAGTCAATAGGGGGGGCGGCCGTTCCCCCGGCCTCCCTCCCTTGAATCCGCCACTGCTGCAGACCGCGGTGCAAAATTTTGCACCGATCGGCCAACGGAGCTCGGAGATCCCATGGCGAAAAGAAAAAAACATCTGCGCTAAAACATAAGTCCGCTCTGAAAGCTATCGCTTCCGGGCGGATTAATTTGCAAATAACGAGTGTTTTATCCAACTGAATTCCGAGTGTCTCCGACTTCTATTCGTGACTATACACCGTGTTTCAATAAAAAACATGCCACTTTTATTTTTTGAATAACTCCGTGAAACATCGGCCGATTTTAATAAATTTTGGCACACAAGATTACGTAAAAACTTGGCGTGAATGTTTAGTTTAATTCATTTTATTCTAATACTGTTGCTACATTACCTTGTAAAATTTATAAGATGTAGTTTGGCCATACAACAATGAATTCACACTAGGTCGGGCATGCGTGGGCTCAGATATGATTAATTAATTAGCGATAAACACGAGTAACCATTTTTGTATTTCAGAAAGTCTCACGTGTTACATCACATCATATTTATTACGCATGTGCTCAAAATGTCTTCTTCCAGCACGAACGCAAGCGGTGGACTTAGCACGTTCAATAACGCGCGACCCAAAGCAGCTCACTCGCTGCAGATGCGCCATTTCAGTTCGTCGACATACGCTCTTAAAATGAATATGATTAGTGTTTAATATGTAACAAATTTTCAATAATTTTGTGGTTTTAGTGATTTTCTGACCCGATGCATGTTTTTTTCAGTATGAATAATTACTGTTGTAAACAGCCAAGCGACGACTTCTGCATTTCACAAAATAGTGTAGAGACAGTTATAAGGTGAGATGGGCTAAACTATAGACGTTTACGATGACGTTTATGATGTCGCGTGCCAAAAATTATCAAAATCGGCCAATGTTTCACGTAGTTATTCAAAAAATAATAGTGACACGTTTTTATTGAGACATTCCTGTTACTAAGTAACGCTTTTTAAAACACAATGCTATTTTATTCGTTGTGGACAACTGATAGGCGTAGGCCCCCTACAGCTGTTTGTAAATTAACGCTAGTCACAGTTCATTATGGTTTCGCTGATGGCACAACTGATAGGCGTCCGTTAGTAACGTTTTAGATGGTGGCTAGACAATACGTCGTAAGGGGTTAGCGATGGCACCGTTGTATAGGGCGATTTCAAGTTCACATAGGGTGTCAGTAGTAAATGTAACCATGTCACTATCTGCAGCAGTTTGGCTGCAAAGTTTCCGTCTGCATCCATCAACCAAGTGCGTGGAAACAGTTTTTTGTTTGTTTAATTATAGGTTACGTGCACATGTACTAATTTAATTCTGGCGACAGCTGTGCTCTTGTTTTCTGTGTGGTTTAGTGCGGTAGACTTGGATATCAGTTTTCTGAGTGCAGCATGCTGTTTTGTTCACATCGTGTCAGTGTGACGTTCTCAGAAGGTTGTGTGAACTGTGAAGCGACGCTGACTGCAAGGTGCTCGTAACGTCAGCCGGGCTAGTTCACCCGCAGGCGTCAATGTCGCGCGAGACCACGTCGCTCGCTCGCCACGTTTAACTCGGAATAACTCACCAGTGTCGTAAAATAGTTTTCCCACGGCCGCATGTGTCGCGATATGTCGGCACGCACGAGACGGACAGACGAACGGACGGACGGACGTTCCCACGTCCACGCAGCAGCACGCGCATTGTTGTCGGCATTTTGTCGTGGGATCGACGTGCGAAGACTGGGCGGAGCGACTGATGCACTGTGAGTGTAAGTGTCGACGGCGCGTGGCTGGACGCTGACTGACAACATCGCCACTCCAGATGCTATATACGCTACAACTCATTGCGTTGTTAATTAATTCGCTATTATTCGGTTTACCGATAGACTGACGAATCTTTTTCGACACTGTGCGGGCGTTTCAGTGGTTTATCGAAAAACTGAATCTTTATCCGGACTTTTCACATTGCAATCGAACAATTACAATCAATTCAAACTTTTAAGCTCAGCGTTACTTTTACATTCTCGCAATTATTATTATTATTTTTTCGTCAAGTTTAATAGGACGAATAACGCATCTGCGCCTAAATACTACCATAAAAATAGGTTAAACAAGAAGCCCAGCTGTCGCCAGGAAAGGCCAACAGTATCGCGATCGCTGACGTCGCTTACGTCCGAAAGCCAGCGTCGGACTTCCGGTCTCGGAGAAAAAGCGATTTCCCAGAGGTGACTACAGTTTCATAGACGCTGTGTTTACGCTACTATCGAACGGTGCAGCCAACGCTGGGATACGATATGGAGCACGTAGATGATGGACGCAAACGGAAACTTTGCCTTAAAAATTGCGAAATTAAGCCGCTGCAGATAGCGACATGGTAACTATTGACAGCCTACAAAAATTCGTCATAGCCCTATCCAACGTATTCTACAACGTACCGTTTAGCCATGGTACATACGTGACAAACATACGGACGGACGAACGGACGACATCTTGTGCAATAGGCATGATCATTAGTACGGTCGGCCAAAAAGGTAAAGTTTTCCCGAACAATAAGGCCCGCAAACAGGGCTAATCTTCGTTTTCTTAGCCCTCAGCAAGAAACCAGCTTACACTGCGAGACCACGGATAATAGTGTAATGCATTACCGGTGTGTCTGTTTACGTTTTAGCTTTTGCTGATACTCAGTGCACATCAGTGTTTAAATTGTAACAAGTAATTTGAGAAAAGCTCGTGAGACGCGCGACAGCATTAGCAGTTTCTGTTCGCGCATTGTCTTGGTCTGTCTTCAGTCATTTCGTCGCAATTTATCCTTGAAGTGTGCACCGCAGCCAAAAATCGCAAAAAAAATCATTAACACCCACCAACAACCCTCATTTTGGGAATTCAAGGTCGTTTAAGATCATCGAGATAGATACCTCAAAAAATGCTTGTTATGATAAGCAGCATGTCTATGCCTATCTCCAACTGTTTTCATGCTAGACGAGCCAATATCGATAAAATAACCAATTTTCAGAAAAGTACCCCTCTTTGGCGCTTGCGTGCGCAGGTCTCCTTGAACCTAGGGGGTTGGGATTTAGACAACTAAAATCTATGTTTCATGCTGAAAATTTTATGTGCAGGTTGTCTTGGTCTATCTCCAGCCATTTCGTCGCAACTCACTCTTGAAGTGTGCGCTGCAGCCTAAAATGCAACAAATTCGCCAAAAACCCTTTTTCGGGGAGTTCAAGGTCATTCGAGGTCATCGATGTTGATAAAACTAAAAAGCACGTATCTAGTGCTTGTCATGATAAGCAACTTCTCTGTACCTATTTGCAACCGTTTTCACACTAGGCGAGCCAATAGCGGCAAAATAACGTTTTTTTCTAGGGGGTACCCCTCTTTGACATCCTTGTTTGAGGGGAACTCCCTCACCCAGGGGCACGAATTTTTGTCACGAAAAACTAAGAGTCCTTTGGCAGCACACAATAAAAATATTGTGATTCTAGGTTACACCATTTTGATAGAGCTCAAGGTTTTGACAGACGCCCAGGCCATGGCTAAGACGCGCAAAGCATAGCTGTAGCGCGTAAAAATTAGCTGGGGCGTTAAACTTTTTGACAGTCGAAAACCGAACAAAATTGTGATGTAAATCGTATGTACAGGATGGGCCAAAACGTGGCATTTTTTATTATCCATATCTTCGCCAAATGTTAACGGATTTTCAAAAAAAATTTTACTGCTTAATTCAGTGGACAATTAGCAATATGATGGTTATTGATTATTTCACCACACCTTAACTGTCTCGCTACACTATTTTGTGAAATATAAATGTACGGAAAACCAGCAATATTAGCAGCATGCATGTTGGTAAACGAAAACACTTCAGACAAAAACACAGTATATGATTTGTACGATGCTACACTGTGTTAGATCCGTTCCTTTGGATATCCATGGGTTGTTGAACGATGTGTTTGTTTCTGGCCTTTCTGCCTTAGCGGGGCTACCATTTCTTCCACAGTGGTCACGTTTTCTTCATTGTGTGCATGCGTCAGTCTGTCAGACTCGTGCTTTGTGTTTGCCAAATCTTTTTTAATAACTTGTCTAGTTTTTTTGTAGTTTGTTTTCGAAAATTGTCAGTATCCTCTAAAATTTGTATTTTTAAATGGTACACGTTCTTAATAAAAGCCTTGTCTCCCCATTGTTAAATGGCATGTTACATTACCAGTATGCTGTCAGTGCATTGAAAATTAATATTGAAAACAAAATTCTCTGTTTTTGTTTAGAAAAATCAAAAATGTATCTGGTACTAAATATAATTTGATTTTTGTATGAAAATTGTTACAATTTTTTTAAAAATATGTATATTTTTGTATATGCATTATAGTGATTTTGGTCATTTTTGAAAATTTCTGTTTTACATGGTAGTGTAGCAATGCAGTTGGAGCGTGGTGGGATACATAATAATCACATTATTGCAAATTGTCTGCAGAGTGTGGCAGTAAAACATTTTTGAAAATTGGTCAATTATCAGCAAAGATATTGACAAAAGTAAATTGCCACGTTTTTATGGCTCACAGTGCACACAGTGCATAATGGTAATTATAGTATAATAGCCGACCCCCAGCACATAATTTGGTGGCTCGGTAGTCTAACGGTAACGTGCCGGACTTGTAATCCTGAGGTCACTCAGGGGCGCAGGTTCGACGCCGCACCAGGACACTGCCGGGTAACGACCTTAGGTAAGTTGTTCACACACATGTGCCTCTGTCACCAAGCAGTATAATTTGGTACCGGTTAAAGGGCGGTGATGCCCCGAGGCTGGGAAGGTAACCGTCGGTCTGGTGTCGCACTGGCCATGCGTCACGGACTCAAGTGGTTTATCCACCCAACGGGCTCAACGGCCGCGAGTGGGAGATGAGCACCCCGCCTACGCCCCAGCTGGGGCATGGCTGTCTTTACCTTTAGCACATAATTTGACAGTGTGTTAAGAGGGTTGAGAAAACAGTTGGGGGATTTCAACCCCCAACTCCCTCTTGTAATTTAAACACTGGTGCGCATGTACGCACGTCGGGGTGGCCAGGCTGAGTTGACCTGAGTAATATAAAATAATTTTCTATAAATACAAGGACATTCTACAGATTCAGTTATTTGACAAGCAGCCGCTATCATTAATTACAGCGTGATTATACATTCGATACTTCAGCAGAATAGTGCGAATTCTATAGTCGCTGTTAATAACTTAAGCTGTGAGATATGATTCTTGCGACTATACAGACGTTGGTAGTTGTGCTGAGTGATGATTGACATTGGGCTGGGCGGAGTCTATATAGTTTGTGACGTGGGAACTCGGAACATACAAATGCCCGGCGGCGTGTTGTGACGCACCTGTTGAGCGGTGCTATATAAGCGCCGCCCGCGTTGACGACGTGTGCCACGCTCGACCGCTGCGCTGATTGCTGCGTTCACTGCTCGTATTGTCGTCATGTCGTCGACGTCAAGTGCGCAACTACGCAAGGTCTGCAGCCCGCCCGCCGCCGCATCTCGTTTTCTACTATTTCTTCTATAGGCACAGTCGCAATCTTAATCGTTAATGTCACACTCCCTATTTACATCAAGGAGACCGATAGCGTATTACGATGAAAAACCGGAATCGAATGAAGGTTCTTAATGTGGGAAGAAATCTGGTTTCAGATTTACTTGGATTGCAGACGGAAAATGCGCGCTTTCGGAACTGAGTCCGTATCTTCATGATAACCGTTGCTTTAGTTGTGTGTGTGGGGGGCGAAGTGGCGATTTTGACGACGTTGCGGGGTCAGTCGTGCAATGCAGTGCCACAACAATGCTTTGATTATCAGGATGATTGCATTATTACAAGCGAACATTTTTGCTGAAAGTCTGACTTGTGATGCTTTGCTGTGTACGCAGATCAAGAAACCGCTGATAGAACGCAGGCGGCGGGAGAGAATCAACGACTCGTTGAACCAATTGAAGAATCTCGTACTAGAAGCAACCAACAAAGATGTAAGACGTCGTTTATTATTTACTTACAACTAAATCTACTTTTATGTTTATGCAGATAGATGGTAACAGTTTAACTTATGAGGCGTAATTACGTTTAAAATAATGGTAACCACATTTGAACATTTGCAAAGCCGTTTAGCATAAAAAACTGAAAAAGTACAAGGAGGCAGCGCATGACTACATTTTTGCGCGATAGTCGTCATCCAGAATTTCTAAATCTTTAAATGCTTACCGGTACTGTAGTTTCAGGTTTAAATGTACACGCCGTGTACATTATGTAGATCAGATTTACAGTGAAAGATTTTTTCGTTCTTTCAAAGCTCTTCGATAGAGCTTTTTCTTTCTATGGTAACCTTATACTCCAAACCATCGACTATCCAATTTAACTGTTCTTGGCTGCAGTCATTAAAATTCTCGTTCGTTTTTATCACACGTGCTATTAACGGACACAAGCATATGTAGCCGCCTATGTAATTGTCTCCGACACATCCAGCGGTGGCGTCGTGCGTTCAAACAGTTAAGGAAGGGCAAAAATTGCGTTTTCAATTAACTTTATTTATCGAAATATTGACAGAAAATTTTCGACAGAGAAAATATAATGCCCAAAATGCTAATTTTGCCTTTACATTTTTTCAACATTGGGGATTTGATTTTCAGATTCAAGTGTTATATTTTTAGAATGAAATTTTCCGGCAAAATATTTTTTGGGGGTCAGTTGATCACTGCCACCAGCCACGACGCTATAAACACAGCTGAAGTAACTAAATTTGTTTGCTGTTAGGAGTCGCGATACTCTAAGATGGAGAAGGCGGACATACTCGAGATGACGGTTGCCTACCTGCAGCTGACGCAGTCCCGGCGTCGCCGCGGTCTCGATGTGTCCCCGGCTCACGCGGCTGCGGATGTTGATCGTTACGCTGCCGGGTTCCGTCAGTGCGCCGTGCACGTCGGCCAGTACCTCCTGGACGCTGGCGTCAACTTCAGCGCAGTGCACGAGCGTCTGATGGCGCACCTTGACAACGCGCTTCACGCCGCCGTTGTCGACGATGTGGCGATGGGAAAAGTGGCATGGACCGACGATGACGCCACTGGCCGCTGCTCTCCAATCACCGACGACGACGACGACGACGACTGCCGCTCGGTGTCTGGAACAACAGCGTCCGTTGACTGCGGTGACGTGGTGAGACGGCAGTACGCGGCATGTAGACCAGCAGCAGCAGCCACGGCGATCGACAGCGTGGCGCTGCAGTTGAACAACACCACGTCGTCTATGATGTCATCTATGACGACGACGATAACGTCACATGGTCAAACACGTCACCCTGGTGCCGACGCCGACAGTCCGCGCACCGCCGACGAATTTCCGTCATTTTCGTCGAATATCATCACCACTACAATCACCGACGCATACACACCCTCGGTGCCTAGCGACGTCATTGAGGACACCGTCAGAGACGCGCGTCATGTCACCAGCAGCTTGTCGAAGTCATCGCCCGTCACCTGCAGCGCTGATAGCATTACAGACGACTCTTCCAACGTCTGGCAACCTTGGCGATGAGAAGATAGTCGCGTCTATCCGGGGCCTTTCAAAACTATATATTTCGTGTTGTCGCTTCACTACGGAGAGTGCGGAAAGAGCATATAGACGCCAGGATTAAACGTAATGTTATTACTATCTGCAGCATGGCAATTTTTCTGTAATGCGAAAAAGAAAGATGCCGAATTTCAAAAGTTTATAGTTTTGTTTGGATTATGACTGCAAGAACTACGTCATTGACGTTAGTCTTTTTTTCCAGCTTCGGAACTGGTATCTTGATAGTTTCTGATTTTTCGTATTGACGTCATAAAAAATCTGCTACATATTTATTTTGTTTCCTATCGCCACATTCGCCCCAGTAGCATCTTCCCCAGATAATTCAGAGTATAATAAGTAGTGCGCAGTACGTAATGCAGTAAATTGTTTTTGGTAGTTATTCGATGTCAGCGTTAGACTCATCACTTGAACTTTGCTTTGCATCAATGTACAATCATAAAGTTTACGTCTGAATGCTTTAGTGATGGTCTGAGCACAGAAACGTTTGTTAAATTACTTGCTTTCACACAGTTAGATTGTAACGTTTTTGATTAAGTTATTTTATTCATTATTTTAGCGGCATTTAGAATTAAAGTTTGTTGGCACTTACATTATTTTAACCTCCGGGTTAATACCGATATTTTGATTTGTGAGAAAAAACTAACATAATATAAAATTTGTATATTTATGATTCTTTTTGGATTTATGAATATTGCAATTACTTACATAACAGTTATGAGCGCTGTATGGTAATTTGTTTTGATTTGTTTTACAAAGTTTTCTAACAAAATACAAAGCGCATTAGTCTGTTTGTCGTGTGTTGTACCGTGAACTTGAATCAAACTTATTTTATACAATGTGCAGTTAAACCAGCATTCTATTACGAAGTTTGCATATCCTTGTACAGTTTATACAGTACGTACATGATATTCTGTGGTCGTGAATATACACTTTAACTCATAGATGTAAAGACGTTTAAAAAAAAATTAAAACATTAAAGACATTTAAAAAGTGACAGGATTTTTTTCAAACTTATAAAAACGTTAAATAGAAACGTACCTTAATTTGTTCAACTTTTTGCCTAATGTCTAATGCTGTAGGTGCAGTATAGCTGGAACTATATAAAGCGAGCGAGAGAACTTTATTTAATTTTATTTTAAGCATCTGGGCATATTACTATACTAACTATTAAACTACCACCATTATGGCCTATTAATACGCCTACTAATACGTTCTTGTAGTTGAAAGGTGCTTTTCGACGTTCTTAATGCAATTGTTAATAAACTTGATTAAAAATTTTAAAAAACGTTGAGAAAATAAAAAACGTGAAAACGTGACAAAAATTAAAAAGCAAAAAAGTTTATTACATCTATGCTTTAACTTTCTCCATCAGTTTATAAGTATTTAATTACAACTTGTGTGCACACTCAACTTGGGCATAAATCAAGTCTTGAATAAGTAAGCAGTTAATTGAATGCATGTCACTCGCACGTGCCTGCAGAGCATTGGTGCAATAAGACACATGATAAAAACATACAAAGAGAACGCAAGACAATAAAACAATTGCAAAACACGAAGGCAACAAAAAATTGACATGAGATATAACATAAGCTTAATATATAAAACCTAGTTATGTAATTATTTCACAAGTTACTTGTCTCTTCAAGACTACACCACGCATAGAGAGTACAGAGTTGGCGCCTCTTCCATGTGAAACTAGCTGTCGTATAACTGCAAATTTACTAAGCTTGACAGCTCTTTTATTAACAGTATTTTAGTCCAAAAAACTCTTTGTTATTGCATATGCTTAACATATATACTTTGGAGCGTTTGTGCCATTATGCGTGTCTGATTTTCTCACGGCATACGGCAGTGTATAAAAGGGGTTTGATTGATTGATTGTCGATGGACGGTATAGCACTAAACGCTGTGCGAGGTTTGTCGCACACCGGCGCCACTGACGACGCACGTGCACGCTGATCTAGACCGACTGAGGCCTTTTCAAACAATGTTTAAACCCCTCCACACACACGCTTTAAGTTGCTGTCGTCATCGCCGTCGTGTTTGCTACTTGAAGGCTCTGTCACGTGCCGCGTGTCAACGCGCGTGCTTGTTTTTCCTCTTCATGGATCCAGACCGATGGCTCACAATGTAACGATTGCGATCAATCCTTTATAACTGTGGCGTTTCGTTAGGCCGGTGTCGACCAGCTTAGGGAGGGTAGGTTAAGCACAAGAGAACTATATATAATACAGATGACGTTGAGTTGTAACTTGCCGGCAACTCATTTTTGTTTGTAACTATTTGACAATATATCTATAATATGCCAGTCTTTCTTCGGCATTTCATGGTCATTGACTTTAATTAGCAATTTGCGCAAAGTTGATTTACCCGAACTAATATAGTCAGTATTAAAACGTGTCAGCTGAAACAAATTAGCAAGTTTTCATGTCTCCATTGATTGGACAGTAGGCTAGCATTTACCCATAGTATAGGAAATACGAAGAGCGTAAGCTATCGTTTCAAACATGTTTGACGAAAGAAAAATCACTTTTCTCGTGGAACATTCATGACCCTGAATAAGGTTCGTCACCATAAGGCAAAAGCAGTCTGAGATAAAGCTACATTGCTTTTTCTATCCATTTAAAGCTATTAAAATAAAGCAATTCATGGGAACCAAAGAACTGCACTGTGGCACGCTTGACTGATAAGGAATAGCCTCGTTTATTTTTGAGTGTTAAATTTACTCTAACTGATGCAGTTGTTTCAGAACAGAGATCTATTTATCATCGATGAAAAAGTGTCGGTTTAAAGAACTAGTAAGTAAGATATGCTGCTAGCAGACTGGTTTCGTTAAAGAAAGATGACGTTGCCACGACGTGGCGTGTGTACATTACAATTGACACTGACATTCAAAGCAGTAGGATTACTCGACTGCAATTGCTATTGTAACTGTCAGTCTGTTGCGGCTATATCGTGCATATGCGAGTGCCTATACAGAGCCCGTCATTGAAGCGTGAATAGCGATTGAATCTCTGGCGGAATTGGCATGCGACACGCCACGCTCCAATACTGGCATTCAGCTGCATGACCGCTGAAGTGGTTAATTCTGGAGCTCGTAGCGGTGTAGGCCCAGCAGTCAACGCAATCTGTGCCATGTTTCAACTCCACACGTCACGCCATCGATGAAGCTGCCGAACGGGCACGTGCTCTCGAAGCCTCTTAAAATTGTTCTATCACAATATTTTATAGTTTCCGAGTCACTGCTTTCCGAATTAATTAAGTCAAAGCAAACCATAAGTAAAGTTGGCCAAACCAGAGATTAAGGCATGAGAGTGTATAGTACATAAATCAATTGATCAATAAACACATTTTATGTTGCGCCGCGTATATGTCGAGTCTACTTGCAAACCATTATCATGGCTACCGAATATTAGATGTTAGCTGTCCACTAACAACGAAGTTGGTACAAGTCAGACAAGGAATGAACATTTACTCTATCCGAGTTGCTGAGATACGGCGACTTAAAGGCTGAAAACTGACGCTTTTTGAACGCCGGTTTCATGTTATCCTCATCACTGTGGTCGCACTCGCCGCAACTTTTCAAATTTCTAAATATAGCTTTTTGCAAAACCAAGAATCTTGTAGCTGTCCGCCAGTAAAGTGTTCGTAGACGTGCTTACATAAAAAAATATTTGCAAAAATGTTGCAAATCATTTCTGCCATGTTGAACACATGAAAAAACTGACATAACGATCAAAAGCGCGTTATATATGCGATTTTCCATTACCATTTTGCAACGTTTTTAACATGTAACCAACTAAAAGCTTTAGCTTGTAGCTTGGGTCGTTCGGACACATTATCATATCATGCACGCGAGAGACAAACGGACAGACGGACATTCCGATGATAGCTAGTACAGCGCTTTGTACAGCAAGCCATGTTGCCGCAATGTGAAAAAGGAATGCTTACATTTGACAATGATCATAATGACGTATAGCAATACAAATTGCATAATACTGCAACAATGTAGCTGTCAGGGCACATTAAACGATAAAACTCTTGACATTTTTGAATTAATTTTATGCAACTGCAAACGGCCTGTAAGCGTCCCTGTTATTAAGTCGCCGGCGCACGCTGAGAATGAATGGAGTATAGGCAGTCAACTCATGTCAGTGATATTAGGCGACCAGATCGTTATCGGGCGCCGCCGGCTAAGTGCTGAGGCGCCGAGTGCTAATGTTAAGTCGTCTGTCCGTTGTACTGCGACGTCTGCCACAAGCCGAAATTTATTTGCAAATCAATTCAACGTAGTGTTGTCAAGCAGAACACGAGTATAAATCTCAAGGTCAAATAGCATCTAGAGCGGCGAAAAACAACTAGGGGCCTATAGCACCCTGTAGTCGTTTTTTCTTCTTCAATATATGGTTTGTGTTGGCTTTTTAGCTTCCCAAATGCCTCACTAGAGAAAACGTCCGAGTTGCTGTATATTTGGTGTATCAACCGTCACATATGCACATCGCACAACGATGTCGAACAATCAAAAAACACTATGTTAAAAATTCAGAAAAGAATTATATTTTTAGTCAAGGAAAGTCTTAGTTAAGTTCTAGTTAAGATTTATTATTTCTTTGTTCATTCCTTGTTTATTTCTTGTCTACCGAATACGGTGAATAAAGATGTGTGTGTGTGAAAACACACAGCTTTTAGTTCATCAGTAAATTAAAAGAACTCGAAGTCTCGAATAAATGTCGGCAAGTAATTGCAACAGCTAGCGACAACCGAAAATAGTTATAATTATCTTTGAAGCTATGACAGAATAGCATCAAACTTTCAAGGTGTAAGCCGCACTATACACAATGGTGAGCTTTGAAAATGTCTCCAACTGAGCGACAAAAACAGACACCCCAAAATGGCAAGAAATTTTAAACGACATATTTGCCATTACCAGTTGCCGATTGTTGTCGCAATCGCACGAGAAAAGTTTCTTCGCGCTCGCTCTGGTCGAAAACTGTAGACGTGCGTTGAAATCGCTCTTTAGTTGGTCACAAATCCAAAGATATAAGTATTTTTGTTTTTGTCGGCCATGATGCTTTTCCGGTTGTCGGCCGCTGTTCAAACGACTTCTCAACACTTTCGTCGAGCGCTCTATGGTCGTAAAGTTTAGATTTGTAGTTACGATTTTAATTGTTTTCATTGTTTTAGAGACACTATTTTCGAGACACTGGTTTCGGCAGTCATTTTATAGTTTGGGGTCATTATTGGAATCGCTTAGGCACATGTTGCCAAAAATTATTTCCAGACGTTCTATCTAATAAAATTAAATTTATTTACTTCCAATTGCTAACAAAAGAAAATCGATTTTGGTGTTGCCAAAATGACGGACATCTGAAAACAGCAATGTAACCATCCATACCAGATGTACTTTTGATTTCGAACAGTATAACAAATATTACCAGAATACTAACGCAAATCTAAATTTTACGACCACGTATAGCTCAAAAAAGTATCAGAAAGTGATTGCAACAATGACTGACAACTAGATGATATGGCTGCTGTGACTGGTAATAATAAGCATCTCTGAAACTGTGACAGACAGCGTCGAAATCCCACCGTCAAATCCAACACTTTCGACCACGACGAGCTTAATAGTCGCCGAATAGTTGCAGCTATTGTTACAAGACGGACAGCCAGAAATAGTAAGATCAACACCCAGACTTAAGCATCTGCTCGTCGACATCAGTCAGTCAGTCCCAGAAAGCGTGTGTGGCGGATTGGCGGGCCTCAGCTGCTGCAGCCCTATAGGCCTAAGCTGTCGTCCAAGGCTCCAAGCAGCGCTCCAGCGCACTGAGACAGTTTAACTAATTGGCGCCCGTAGCGGGTCTTCATCGGCGGGGATACATATCACCGAACACGTGAGTGAGGTCACCAGAAAGTTGCGAGTTCGCAGTCTTCGGAAAGTCGCGGAACCGCCAAATCAATTGGCGATCAGACAACCTACGTACGTATCGTAGTTAGTACATAATATAATAAACGATGCAAACTGATGTAGAGGCCTAAGCAAGTTGTAGACTTTCCGTTTTATTAAGCGCGACAGCAGAATGCTTCGCGCGTTTTAGCCCATAGTCTGGGCGTCCGTATGTCTGTCTGTCTGTCACACTCTGCGATAGGTGCAAAACGGTGCAAGCTAGAATCACGAAATCTTCAGCATAGGCTGCCCCAAGGACTCTAGTTTCTGGCAAGCACTGGTGACAAGCTTTATAGGACTATCAACATCGATGACCTTGAACGACCTTGAACCCCCGTAATTAGGAAGGTTTATTGAACTTTTCGCGATTTCGGGATGCAACACACATTTTAAGAGCGAATTGCGCCGAAATGACTGGATATAGACCAAGACAATCTGCATATACAATTTTTAGCATTAAATGACGATTTTAGCAGTCCAATTTCCAGCCCTCCTAGATTTAAGGAGGCTTGCGCACGCAAAAAATAAAACGAGGTAGCCCCTAAAAGTGTTTTACCACTATTGGCTCGTCTAGCGTAAAAACAATCGCAGACACGCTGCTTATCATAACAAGCACTAGTGACGAGCTCTTTAGTGGTGTCAAGTGTCAACACCCATAACCTTGAATAATCTTGAACCCTCAAAAAGGGGTTTTAGTGTTCTTTTTGCAGCTTTCGGCTGCGGCGCACATTTCAAGACTGAACTGAGCCCAAATTACTATAGATATATCCGGACAATCTGCGTTCGAAAATTTTTGCACAAAACGTTCATTTTAACCATCTGAGTTTTGACTTTCTAGGTTCAAATAATCTTCCGTACGAAGGCCTCAAATTTGGGCACTCCTTCAAGACGCATTACTATTCTATTGCACACTGTTGTATACTGGTGACAGAACTGATGCTGTCGCGCGTCACGTGAACTTTTCTCAGATTACTTGTAGCTTTGCGCAATGCTTCTGCAGCTTACAGAGTGGAGTACAATGCTTTTCCTTCAATTAGGCCTAGAGAATGTTGCGGTTCGCCAATGATCTACAGCCAAAAACCTCCAGTTCATGTACTAAACTATTTTCTATAACATACTGACTTCGACCGAGTAGTTGAAGTATTGTCAGAATCCGTAAACGATGGGGCTTTTTCTTGTGTTGTTTACTATTTTTGGCTACCGATATCAGCATTTAATAATACCGTGCGTATAACATTACTTCTACACAACATGTTAGAGATATCGCAGCATGTCGAGTAAAAGTTTCTTGCTGTTCACTGCATGCATTTAGTTTACGACTTTACGTACCGGTACATCGCTAAAACCAGTTATGTGATATTAATTTAATAATATAAATGAAATATAATAATGTAATATCAATGCAGGTAATGAGAAAGATGAAGTCAGATTTCAGCAGCTGCTGCTGTCAGCCGCGTCGTCAAACGGACGTTGTCATGGCAACCGCTGCTGCTCTACTGCTACTGACACTTACTGGCGCCGACGCCCAGCCACAGCTACACAAGGGAATGTAAGCCACATTAATATGTGTCTTTATTCGCCAAGATGGCAGCCTATAATAAAACACGGATACGATAAATGAGAAAAAACGATATAATTACACGCAGTGTTTTAAACTACTGGTACTGTTGATAAGCCGTGTTAGTGGCGATTTGATTTGACTACTGTTTAACGAACGAATATGATGATGATAATAAGGGGACACTGGCAGTAAGCATATGATATAATTTACGCGAATATAAATATAAGATCAACAAAACACGAAGACAATCTTAAATTACAGTAATTACCATAAGCGCAGTATAGCTTTCTGTAACTCTGTTGTCTTTACGGTGATGCACGGTGTCGTCATTTTAGTGTACAGAATCGCCAAAAAATTGATCCCAACATTTTGTTCATAATTTCCATATAACTGGTAAAAACTTTGGGCAATAATTATGCACCAGTACCGTTAGCATGAATAGAATAAACATTTTAGAGTCATCGTTCAGGAATTGAGTTTGCAAATATGGTTGCTGTTTTTATTCTTGACGCTGATAACTTTTCAGGTAAATTTTTAGCACCAACACATAACCAGAAGGCTGCTAGATAAAACGCGCAAGCTGAAAAGCAAGCAGCAAATAAGCAACTTAAAATCAGTGAAGTGATTTGACTACCGGGGAGCTTTGAAGCACACTGCAAATTATCTGGAACAACCTTAATTCCCCAGAAAACAGTGGCTGTTCAAAATTTTGACCTAGAAATGGTACAAATAGTCTGTCTGATAGTCTGGCTGAGAAATGTATTTTTAAGCATTAAAATATTTTCGATGGGGGTGACTGTATGCACATGATATGGTTGACAGGTTGAATGTGTGCGAACACCGTCAAGTGAAAGCAGTTCCTGCCTCCAAGCCGTGCGTCAAGCCCGAGACTCGACTTGTGCGCGTCTGGAAGCCAAGATGCAACGGTCCTTCCGGCAAGTTCGGCTGTTACGCCTACGAACCACGGTCAGTCATCATCCTCGTAGAGCTATCGACGCTCGCTAAAACTGACAAGCGCAGTCTGCACCAATGCACAAATTGATGAATGCAATAATTAATGAATACAAAACTGATGACAAAATATCCGGAAAACGTACGATCAGAAATCTGCGAAGACAGTCCACTACAAGACTTAGTGTTATTCTACGATAGAAAACACTTTTCATCATAATGGCCTCAGTCGTATCTGCAAAGAAAATGTGTCAACGGACTTTGCATTATCTTTCAAGTTTATTGACAGTTAAATGCCTGACTTGCTTGGCAATACTTTTGCATTATTTTTTCTTATACATCTGTCACAAGGTATTTCAGCCAAATTCACGCGTAATCACATAGTTATTATCAGACTTGTAGTACTCGAGTCCGGACTTGGACTCGAGTTCGAACTTAAGTCCGTTTTTGCTGGACTTGGACTTGAGAACTTGGACTTGGACTTGGGCTCTAAGGACTCGGACTTGGACTTGAAAGCTATGGACTTGGACTTGGACTTGGACTTGGAGGCTCTGCTAGCAAGTCCTTTTTCAAGTCCTTTGTACCTACAAGATCGATGTAAATCGCTGTAAAAACGACGCCAATACGCCATTTGTGTTTTCTTACTTATGCAACACATTACATCTGGTTCATCCACTTCATCAACTCAGAATGATATTGATGAACCACCACCAAAGAGGCAGAAGTTGTTCGC
>Ga0209671_1002528_pt1 | contig 16839 bp, 12 predicted proteins | sample WorMetHERISLAND2_2_FD_187401 | JGI IMG/M metagenome (GOLD analysis project Ga0209671, IMG submission 187401) | Marine gutless worms symbiont microbial communities from Max Planck institute for Marine Microbiology, Germany - Olavius geniculatus... | ecosystem: Host-associated > Annelida >...
CGTCATTCTTCTCTTACCGTGTGGTAACCTCGTGGAATAACTTGCCAAACGAAGTGGTGTCTGCGCCATCATTGAACAGTTTTAAAGGAAGATTAGACAAATACTGGAAAGACTGTTGTTATTATCTAGATCCTGGCATATTTATTCGACGGCCGGTGAACAGCCAACAGGTCAACCTGGCCTAACTTCAAAGGCTGAAGAAGAAGGTAAAGGTAAAGGTCCTTACTCATTTTAAGATCGTACGTCGACGAACTGAAATCATCAGCAGCCATTGGGCCACTCTGAGTTACGCAGTTATTAAACGTGCTGTTAGCGAGTGGTGCCAACAGAGACTTTTGCGTTCGTGCTGAAAGTGGACATTTTGAGCACAGGCTGTAAGCTCTAATAAAGATGATTGTGATGCAACATGCAACATGCAACGCTTCATCACTTCATTCATACTTTGTCATCACTGTTGAAAATTTCGCTTTCGCCGCTACTATTACAAAAATACTTTCTCTGGTGGTATAGTACTACGACTTAAAAAGTCAACATCAGAGCGTTAAATTTCGCCAGTTTCAAAATAACTCGTATGTGTCACAATGTGTGTGTGACGACATGCCCACACAACGTAAACTGCACTGATCGACGATCTAACAATTGGATATTTTGTGTCGTCTTCAAGAAAATTCCTACAACGGCTCCCCCAACTCTGACAGATTTTTGAGTGACAGGACACTTTTAAAATTTCTTTACCCTCAAGCACGTCACCGGGGATAAACATCTTTTTGTAAAACACAAAGACGCTGATCTCATTCATCCTTCTCTGACCGTGTTAATGTCAAGAATCTCATCCTATTGACTAAAATAATTCAGCAGATAATGTACAAATTACCAACGCGGGTAGACACAACAGTGCACTGCTCAGAAGCAATTCCCAAACATATAGCCTGTAGACTTAATCAGTGCACGAGTCGGCGAGTGGCACTGGCACAGTGCAGGAAACGCAATATGCGTGACTGTCGCGTTCTCTCGATCGTTAACGACCACGCACTGCTAATAGCGTCGTCCTTAGCCGCCATGCACTGGCCGCCGTGTCGCAGAGCTAACTCAGTTGTCTCTCAGTACAATGCTACCTCGGTGACAGTGATCGATGATGGCATAGACATAAGACAGGCGCTCGACTACGGACGAATAAGTCGGCACTTTGCGAAATCAAAACCGCAAGTCGCAGGAACAGTTCGCAGGTAAGTTACGCATTAAGCTTACGTAGGCCTACCGTGTGTAGTGAATATTAATCCGTCTTCAGATTCCGCGTTGCATACGGGTAGGTATCTGTAAAGTGCTATACACTGTGTCTCAAAAAAACATCCCCGACATTTTTGACTGTAACATGAAAATCAATTATTATATTTTGATAATTTTTGGTACGAATATTTCTGACACAACTTGCCATCAAATGACCGTTCAGTTTTCCACCTCACCCAACGTATGTTTCTGCACTACCTAGGAAAAGCAGATCAAGCAAAATATGTGTTGAAATAAACAGAAAATCTGAAAAAACATCCTCAACGTAAACGATCGTAATTTAAAGAATGATTAGCAGATTTTAATAATTTTTGGCAGAAATATTTCTGATACAACTGGCTATTAAATAAGTGTTTTAATTTTAACTTCGTTTAACGACTGCTTTTGCACTATCTGGGGAAAAGCAGACCAAGCATAATACGTGTTAAAATGAATGAAAAACGTCGATAAATTCCATCTATCTTAATCTGTGGGCCAGACTAGTACAATGTTTGACTATCATGCAGCAGTGAGTCTACCAGACGAAGTTTAGGAATGTTTGTGAAGTCAAGAAGCGACTGGTACAGTCTGGATTGGTCTGTAGCAGAACTTTGTTGATACTGCTGTCAATGAATGGAAAAAGCGTCTCCTTGCCTGTGTTCACATAGTGGGCCAACAGTTTAAGCAATTTTACTGCAGGCAGTTGAAAAATGAACAACTAAATGAAATGTCGGCCAAAGTGTCAGAAATGTAAACAAAATGTGTTTTTACGCGTTATGTTAATTAAGCAATCATATTGCATGATAAAAAAGTGATATTTTGCTGGTTGTATTTTCCCCAGGTAGTGCAGAAACAAATGTTTGGTGAGGTGGGAAACTAATTAGTCATTTGATGGCAAGTTGTGTCAGGAATATTCGTTCCAAAAAATTATCAAAATCTGATAATTGCTTTTCAAGTTACAGTTGAAAATGTCGGGGATGTTTTTTTGGAGACACAGTGTACATTGCAGACTGTAGTGACCGCATTTTCCAGTCTAGTCGTCTCGTGTGGAACTTTCTTTGACGTCTTCGTCTTCGGTGACTACTGATTCGTTTGAAGACTCAGGCTAGCGCGATTATCAGATTATCCATTCCAAGTCTGTGGCAAGTCGGTTATGTAACTTAACAGCTAGAAGTAAACGTGTGCTTTACAGTACTGTGTTACACTAATATCCATGTTAAGTTACTTTTGTTATAGCGAATTGATCTGACAAAAATTGTTCAGTTCTTTGCTTGCATTTACGTGATCGCATGTAGGCCTACTGGAAACTGCATGACGAAATGCATGCAATGGCCGAAGTCGTTTGCCAATGTGGCTGGTGTAATGATGCTTAGGGGCACTCGCTAACGTGTGACAATATACGATGTAAAATACGGTACCGGTAACATAAACAACTGGAGACGGTTGTCGCAGTCGACTCCGTTTACTGTTTATCACGGAACGAAACGTGGCGTTATACAGACTTGCACAGAAGTGGCATTTTTACGCGCGACAGCATGTAATGTTAAGCGCATCTTAGCTATCATACAGGCGTCCGTTTGTCTGTCTGTTTTTCCGTTTGTCTGTTACACCTGCTGCCGTATCACAATGGCGCAAACTAGGACCACAAAATATTCACTCTGAGCTGCCACAAAAATAATTTTCTGTGACAGAATTTGGTGCCTCCAAGGGTGAGGGAACTCCCCTAGAACGAGGGCACCAAAGAGGGATACCCTTCAAAAAATCGTTGTTTAACCGCTATTGACTCGTCTAGGGTGAAAACGGTTGCAGATAAACATAAAATCGCTGCTAACAAGCTTTTCGAGGGTGCCAGAATCGATGATCATGAACGACCTTAAAATCTAAAAAAGCAGGTTTTTAGTAAGTTTTTTTTGCCACGTCTGCTTTAACAGTGAATTGCAAGAAAATTACTGAAAACAGACCAAGACAATTTGCACATAGCCTTAATCGACAATTAACGTTCTGCTGATATGCATCAGCTGCGATAATGCTGCAGACACCACGTTCCTGTGATCAAGAAGTCGACATTGACATTGATATTTTCTGCCGCAGTCTAGAACTCAAACGCTAGGATACATTTCCATCGGCATTAGATGAGGTTACTCAAAAAGTGACCGACGAATTTTGTTGGATTTTTTGAAGGGACTGGACATGGCCCAGGGGCCAAGTGATTAAATTTTTATGACAGTCGTGATCGCATTGCAATTCGGATTCAAAATGAAAAGTCTCGCAGAAATTTATGCTACGCGAATTCTGTAATTGATCATTAACTGTAAGTCTACCTAAACACTCTAACCAGTTTGGCAGTGTAGACATATCGTGCACATGTCACAAGTAATTTTGTTCCTGCGTCTTAATCATCGCGTACGACTCATTTGCGATCATTACGGTGAATTATTGCACTTGTAGTCTTGGACGTTACAGATCCATTATCACGCAACCGTATTGATTTTTGTACGACTAAACTGCGCGATCGAGTAAACAAATACTATTGCTTTGATGGGTAAAAGCATTTGTAGACCGACTTAATATGAAGTTTTAGTTGAAGTTTGTCAATTAGTAGAGCGCATTATAGGGTTCTTCTTATTTATCTGTCTGCATGCCCGTCGGGTAATATCTCAAAAAGAAACTGGTGTATAGACAAATCAAAAATTGGTGTCAACGTTCCTCGGGGAAAGATAAACTATAAACAAACCAATTTTTAGTAAAACTGTCAAAGGCCAGGGATAGAGTTGCTCAGTTCAGTGACGCTAGGCGGAGAGCTTTGTAACATTGGGCTGACGATTTTTCTAGTTTTTCTTCGCCTTTTTGTAAAGCTACGCATTACGACGCGGGAACAGTTTAACTGACTGGCAGACTTATTTGATCACATAAACACGTGCTGATTTTCAATAACTAAACCGACATCTACGTTTGTTGTTCTAGAATCGTGGAAGTATTAGGCAGCTAAAATAATTGGCTATGTTTGTTGTACAGAGTTGTAGGATAGAGCGTTGAAGGAAACCTAACGTGTGACGTCTGGCAATGGGTTCGTCCGGGTCTACAACGTCGACAGTGCAAGCGACAATGCCCGAGGCTTTACGACGTCAGCAGCCGACTGCTGCTGCTGCTGCTGCTGCAGCAGCTGCACGCGCTGAGGTAAACATAGCCGTGCTCCGTAGCCGAGATAATTTGCTGCCGCGTTGCTTGCCACGGCCTTACCGACCGTAGCCTACTGTTGTTTAGCCCACATTCGCGTCGATTGTGTCCCCGGCGAATTTCGAACGTTTCCGATTATTGACGATAGAACGAACGCCCAGTTACGGCTGATTGCAGCGACGTGCATCGATCAGCTGTTGCGGCGAGCACCTGCGCGTGTGACGTCAACGTAACAGCTGATGTCATGTTTGAGTCAGGTAACTGGGCTGCTGTGAGTGAATGATTGTACTGTTTTGTTGGACGTGCAGAGGCTGTCGTGTGCTATGGCGACGCCGGCCGATTACCCTCCGCCGCACCCGATCCGCACTCGCAAGGTCGACATTTTCCGTATCGACGACTACGCCGTGCTCGACAAATACGCCTGCGCGGTACGTCAGTACGCTTAGTCTGTACAGTCTCTGTTCGATCGGATGTTCTGATGCCATGACAACAGTCTGTGCGTACGCTCAGTTTGCGTAACTGCACGCCCCGGCCAACTCATTTATCTCGCATTGATCCTGTGGTCGCGTTTTCGTTTCGCTTACGCTGTGACGTCGGTGAAGTGACTAAAAGTCTTGGATGAAAAATTTCGATCTACCTGCCTGCGACAGTTTGCTTTTATTTAATAGTAGAACACACGGTGATGAGCTATAAGGTCTTTTTAATGGCGAACGAGATGTGCACAGTAAGCATGTCAGTAAGATACTCCTGCAGATAGTGAGCACATTTTGCTATCACTTATAACCCAGAAAAGTAACACCCTGTTTACCATGATGAAGCTTCCATGCATGCAGTTCGTCAAACCCATTGTCGGCGTCGAGTCAGCTCAACGAGCACTCGTCGAGCTGTCTTTATGAATGCTTGCAATATTTCCAACTTTATATGACGAACTAGCCAGCTCGTCAAGCCAGCTTGTCTAGCGCTTGTCATGCGCTCGATGACTTGGCAGGACGAGTTGGCTTGTCGAGCGTTCGACAATCGCTTGTCGAACGCTCTTCAGGCGATCGTCAAGTGCTTGGCAAGCGCTCATCAAGCCAGCTTGTCAAGCCAACTTTATGAATGCTCGCAATATCAAACATGTTTGATAATTCAAGCACTCATCAAACTTGGCTTGTTTCGCTGGCTGGATGAGTGTTATCAAACCAGCTTGACAAAGGCTCGAGGAGCTGACTTAACGTGTAGACGGGGTATAACAGCAAAACGGACTAACGTTGTGTCTGAAAAAGTGACTTCTTAGACAAAGTACAATAAAATGTCAAATCTGAACCAATCCGAATACCATTTCGTAAACTTGATCTTCAATAAATCGATGAAGTGACCTCCAAATTTTGTTGAAAAATGTTATTTTTAGCGGAGTTAACCCTCTGCACGAAGCAAATTAACTGCAGTAGGTAGCGTACTGAACGCTGCATATGCACCGATAGTTGTACAATCTATATGTACGGGAGATATTTTATGATGTAGCGTTAACGTAGGTGTCCTTTATAAAGGATGCTAGGCATATAAGGGTTAACTAGAAGTGACGATATGAACTTTGACTAAAAACGTTGTAACGCATTGACAAGTAAACTGCAGTTACAAAAGTATTTTGGATTTTGAACGACTGTAATCCGTTGCTTACTTTTACTTTGGTATTATTACCGTTTTAACAGTTCATTAGGCCACCACTCTCGAACTGGAAGTGTATCTTCAGTATAAGCTTAGCCCTATATTTATGACGACTTTTTTGATAGTCGGCTACTTTTTTTTCTGTGGGAACTTCGAAAGTCAATTTCATCGCGATTGCAGTAGATCATCGCATTGCATTGGCGGCGCCGTCGCTCGGTCACAGACCCGCTGTAAGGCCTATATAGTCAGTAGGCTACGTAATGCGTCTGTTGGGGTGTCCATATAGCGTTGCGTTGCATTGTCGACTGACTGTGAGATATAATAGTGTTGATTGCGGCAGCCGATTGACGCTCGCCCGGGCGAGTGTCCGTCGATGTGATGTAGTGCTGCAGCGTCGGTCGCTATCTATCGACACACTCACTCCCTGGCACTGCAGCTATCTATGGATTAGACCGGCACTGAGGCAGTGGGCATTGGGAAGCGTCGTCGTCATCGTCTTCGTCGCTTCATAGGCTTAGTGCGTGGTAAAGACGCCGGTCCACCGTAGTCCGATAGCTGCTGTTCATCATTCATTTGCGCTGACAGCTTAGCTACTGCTGCTGCTGCTGCTGCTGAGCACCAATAGCTTCTCGCAGCTGGCAACATTGATCTATGGGTTGGTTCTGTGCGTTGCTTATAGCTCTCCCTCGCACCGCTTCATGGCTGGCATACTTAACTAGTTCAGCGGTCTTACGTCCCCTGTCGGCACTGCGCTGACGCACTAATCTCGTTCTTTGGGTTACGGGATTTCCACCCAACTGCTGATCTGTTTAATCTGGCGGTGTACTCTGGGGAAGGTGGCGACTTCGCGTAGTGGCCAACACGTTGTGTCGGGTCAGCAAAGTTAATCGACGTCGGGACCGGTTAGTACTTGGATGGGTAACTGTCAGCAGACAGAGATAAACTATCTCAGTATATAACCAGTCAGCGGCCACCCAGGTCGGTGCAGCCTGGCCATTTCTCTGTGGTGAGCGCATTGATCGCCAACGATGTGTAAACTGCTGTCTGGTCAAGGGCTAAGGAAATGGAGATCAGCACCGCCCTACTCGAATAATTATGGCTTTGAAAGTAGGCATAGTTTAGGTTTTTAATCAAGGACAGGACTCGATTCCACTTCTGCGGTCTTCGAAAAGCGTCAACGCATATAGGCTTATTATACTCTTAACAAACTGGGTCTGGTCGGTTACGTCATTGAGTAACTGACTGCGTCAGACACAGACTTTGTCAGATCTTGATTGATGGCGCAGTCGTAAGAGCTGGACGACCTCGATCGATCAGTCCATGAAGAAGTGCGTTGTGAGCGGCGTTGTGGATTAAAAAAAGTAGACGAAGCAGAAAGTTGCAATTTCTCGGCAGACACGGCAAATTTCCGACGCAGGGTATTATGGGTGCTCAAAATTTTAATTTTGCTTCTAAATTTTTCCTAAATTGGGATTTCCCGGCCAAATTTTGCATTTGTAAACGACAATTTTCCGACAAGAAGAAGATTTTTAAAATCAATTTTTCGACTGCCAAAACTAAGGGTGGACAATTGTCTTCCCACTGACCTCCCTTGCCACGACGCCGCTGTGCGATGTTTTGTGTCCCAAAGACTGCACGCATCTCACGCATCTTTAGACTTCGTATTAATGACAGAAATGCACCTTGTACGGGTGATCAGTGACGTTGATCCGCCGTCGATATTGGGGCCCGAAGGTCGAGGCGTCGCAGGTACCAAGAACGAGACGTCGACGTGTACACGTCGATATCAAGTGCAGGGGCGTCTACACCATACAAACCTTGGGAGCTCCATGAAAAAATAGGGAAAAAGGTTTTGGGGGAAATTAGGCGGAAGTTAAATATTATATTCTACATTTATGTAAAACGCTGTTCTATGACGCCTAGAACGCACCAAATCCGTTTTTGGCCGGGGCTCCGCGCTGCAGGCCCCGCAAGGAGAACTTACGACACTCCCAGACTCCCATTTCCCACTCTCTCTACGCCTACGGCGCCTCGTTCTCTGCGCCTGCGGCGCCTCACATTGAGTTAGGGGCTGTGGAAACTTGCTCCATGAACTTAGGGGGATAGACGCCCTTGATCAAATGGGGTCGGAAAAATACATTTGGCGCATATTTAGCGTCAGAGAATGGTGGAACGTTAGTGTAGGCAGCAGGAGATGTTTTTGCTTTTTATGGCCGGTCCAAGTATTTGGGAGCCCCACTATTGACGCCATTGTAGCTGGTTGATTAAACGTCGTGGGTCTATCTCTTTCTCTGTGCATGTGTGTGTGTGCAGATTCCAGAATCTCTGTTAGCCAAGAGTTACGCGGATGTCGTAGCGTATTTGACGAAGAGCGCTCGGAATGACCTCGACAAAATCCGTGCAATATTTCGCTGGACGGCATCACTCGATCTAGCCATGCTGCAGAGTCGCACGACGCAACTGCCTGAGCCCGGCACTCCGCTAGATTACCTGCTCAAGATCAACTGGCGCCTGGGCAACCACGCCAATTTCATCATGCAAATGGCCAGGTAGATCACACAACGCACTCGTTCGTTCTGCGCTTTACAGTTCGATTAAAGCATGACAATGACCATCATCATTATTTTATTTGCCAGACACAGTAGAACAGTTAGCACGTACACTGCAGAGTAGGCGATAGTGGCAGGACAACAAGACAACGACCTGCACTATAGCAGTTGAACTGAACTGAACTGAACTGAACTGAGTTTATTAAACACACTTGCAGCTCGAAAGCTGAATAGCTGAATATATACAGTGACACAAATAACGAAATATGCAAATCATGCAATAGTGTCCGTAATAAAAATTGAATATAAACAAAGTGTAAATTTAAGTTATAAAATTATACTAATATGCATTCTGAACTAAACTAGCACAATCCGGAAAACTCCGGAAATGTAGAAAGAATCAGTCCTCTCGTTAGTTTATTTTACGTCTGATAAGCTGTGCCATTAAGCAGAGTTTTCCACGTCTGGACATTTCAGCTCCAGTAACTGATGATACTGGAGATAGTCCGACAGTTGTCCGGCGGGGGGGCGTTTTTTGCCTTGCATTTGCAAAATTCTTTTATTGTGGGCGAACTCAGTTGCATCAGTGGATTGTTTACACATTGAGCTTGAGTCGATTGAAGTGTGATAACGTTGGAGGCCTGTGTTGAACGTTGATGTGCTATGCCCACTCCTAGAATACATTTGCCTGCCTTTCTGAGAGTCAAGGCTTTCTATGTTGATAATTTAAACGCTATTTGTGTTTGTTTGCTTTTTAACAATTTCCACCCGCAGCGCGATAGAATATGTACGTGCCTCTGCGCTGTATTGTGTATGAATTTGTCGTCGTGTATTGCATATTCTCTATTTACTGGTGTACAGGGCAGCCGGTCTGCCGTGCATCGTACTGAACGGCATTAACAAGAGCGCGGCCTATCAGCTCGGGAAGCCAATCGATCGGCGAGCAATGCTGGCACAGTGGAACGCGGTGTACGTGGACGGCCAGTGGCGACTGCTGGATGTGTTCTGGGCGTCCACGTGTCTCGTCGGTCGTCACTCGGCGGACTGGGCGTTACTCGACAGCGACGGCGAGCTGGTCGACTGCATCGATGACGACAACGCCGAGGTTCGAAAAGATAGCTCCAGGCGCTTCTGGTTTCGTACCAGTCTATCACTCAGTCAGTCAGAAATATCTTAGGAAACACAGTAGATATGAAATAAAAATTCTGCGCATTGGTAAAGTGTGGTTGGAGTTTGATGCTCATATATCTAAGCAGTAAGGAAAAACCTTGCATATATATTAGCATGTAGGCCTATACAAAGAATGACGCGTCCAGGCCCAGGGGGCAGTCGCCTCTTCTCGCCAAATTCTGGGTTACGGTTAAAACTGCTGGAAATTTTTTTGTCCAAAAGTTTTTGCCCAAAATATAAACATTGGGGCTAAAAACTCCCATTTTTCGGGAAATTTAGGGATAGGTACCATGGAAGTTTTGAGCACTTATATTTTCCTGTGTCGAAAATTTGCAACTTTCTAAGACTAAGGCGCCCCACCTACTTCTTCTAACTCACGTCGCCACTGCTATGTACAGTTTGTTGTGTGAACAGTATGATGGCGAGGGCGAGACTGTTTACACGGTCAATGAATTCTTCTTCATTCCTGACCCGGATCATCTGATAGCGACGCACCTGCCGGATGACCCCCAGTGGCAGCTGCTGGACACGCCAGTCACCTTCCAGGACTTCGAGGACGGCGTCTACATCCGAGATCGCTTCTTCCAGCTGGATCTGTCGATAGCGGAACCGCGTCTCAAGAGCGGCGTTCAAAAGACTGTAGGTCAGTAGCGCACATCTTCCTGCTCGCGAGCATTGCATATCAGACCCGCGACGTACAAGGAGAAAAACGCCCGAAATAAGACAGATGAAAATCATTTACTGTTTTACATTTTTTCTGGATTCTTTATTTTTCAACGGTCAAACGCCATTGGCAATAAGCAGAAAATTACAACGCAAAAATTACGAAATTGCAAGGTAGTGCATATACACTGAAAAGAATAACGAAAAAAAACAAAACAAGTTACATTACTGGCGCACAAGTGCCGCATACCTCCGATTACAGGTGGAACTTACGCACCAGTGAAGTCAGTAATATATGTAGTAAGTTTGCTGCTTTTCGTCGTAAATTACAATAACTTTTTGCATCGTCCTGGCGGCCCGCGGTGACTTCAAGACCAGAGCGTTTTGTGGAAGATTGTGCGTTTACGCTGCTGTACAGGTGGTCACGCGGTGATATCACTGCGCATGCCGGTCGCACGCTCGGCCAAGTACGACTTCCGCTACTTGCTCTTCAAGTCTCGCCAATCGACGTCGTCCGAGAGTCAGGTCCCGTACGAACGGTTCGTCATGTACGAGAAGAAATCGGACCTGATATCATACACGGCCAGGTTCCCGGTGACCGGTCACTTCAAGCTGGACGTGTTTGGTCTGGAGGTCGGTCAGCACGAGTCGTACGATCTCATCTGCTCCTATCTGATACACTGCACCGACGCCGACAAGAAAGCGACGTTGTTGCCCGACTGCCCGGAGATCGGCTGGGGACCCGGCTCTCTGACAGAGCAGGTAAAAGTCCTACGTTTCAGCCACAACTCTAGCGAATTTCGGGGATTTGGGCTTCTCCAAATTTTTACGAAAAGGAAATTTTTCACAGTTTTTGCGAAAATACTAGCTACTGTATTTTCCGCGCATTTTTCATCTAGGAAATCGAAGCCACTCGGAAGTCCCGTTTCGAAAGTGAATAATCCCTTGGCTGGCGACCGGGATTACCTGTGTTCAAAACTCTTACTTGATGTTTTACCATTAATTCCGTGTGTGAACGGTTCTTCTATAAAGTCGTTATTTTCCATGAGGAGGTTCCTGCGTTTTCTTGATCCGTGTCTGCATGCAACACAACTCAAAAATGGTCAACAGAATTTTGATAAAATATTTTTGGAAGAAGCAGGGGTTGCTTAAAAGGGAACTTTTTATATTTTGGTGGCGATCTGGATTCATTTGTGTATTGTGGATTGTCCTAGATTCTTCAGCATCAGAATAGTTGCGACTCCGTTGTATTCGCTAGGTGATAGCAGCATTTGCGGTAGAGAATTGGGAACTCTGGTCGCTTCTCTTCTAGTCATGTGTTTGACTCTGACAATTTTTAACGGTTTCTTGAATATTATGCAGTTTTATAATATACATGTAAAAATATACCGTAGACCTAATCAATCTGCCACCGTTATTGAAAAGTGATGTCGTCATAGGCCTACGAATAAAGTTATTCTTGAAAACGCACACATGATTGTTTCAGGCGGGTTTGACAGCAGCGTCTCATGGTGACGCGGTCATTGAGACGTCGGACGGCGTGGTCGAAGTTCGTTTCACTCTGGACCCGCGAGTGAAAGCCGTGCTGAAGAGTGTTTTGCATAACGACCTCGACGCCTGGCTGCTGTTGCACCACGCGATGCTGCGTGAAGACAACGGCCAGCTGGTGGTCAGCATGCGTCTGCCGCAACAAGGTGAGTATGCTCTCAAGCTGTTCGCTGACTCGGCGGCGGCGACGCAGCAACAGTTGGAGTCGGAGCTTCAGAACGTCTGCAACTACCTGATCCGCTGCCTCAACACCAACACCGGCATCCAGCCTTTCCCCAAACTGCACGAGGGTAGCTGCTTATCTAGTGCAATGTACATGATTTGATTGCCTGTAGCTTGAACGGATTAATGCTATCATATTTGTGGATTTCTGTTTATCCATTTTTGTCCATAGTCAAAGTCAGCTTCAGTAGTATGTAGTTGCACAGTAAAGTACACATGATTTAATAAATGAACTATTGCTCTATATTATTTTTATTTGTCATCTGTTTAGAAACTCGTTTTGTTTTAAAAAGCCAAACCCGGTGAGTTGTATGGGTTTTAGGCTTTTGTGGGTTATGGGCATTTTGGGGTTCCAAATAACGCCCAACGTGATGGTTTTTGGGTTTCTATTTTGCATTTTACATTGTGCTTGTAGTAGAATCTAGCGGCGTTCTCCCGCTATCAGAACAGTAGAACTTACTTACTTACTTATCTACCGTTCGTGCTGGCCAATTTGTTAGCAATATAACATGTATGCGTTTCAGGCATTATTGGCAAGAGCGGTTTGGCCGACGAGCTCGGAGTGCGTGCAGTCAGTCACACGGACAGTCTGCTGACGACGTCTGACGGACGCGTCCAGATTGCCTTCGAGACGGACTCGGACGACGTGGAACTGGTCTGTGAGCTAAACTGTAACGCTGGAGACAGTGCCAGCCTGGCTGACTGTGTCGCTCAGTCGTCGAAGGTCAAACCTCGTCGTCGCACGACGTTTGACGTGAGTCTGCCGGGCGCTGGGGAGTACGCGTTCAATGTGTTCGCACGGCGCAAGGACGATCCAGCGCGACTTCACCACGTACACAGCTACCTTTTCACCTCGACACAACCAGCTGTCAACGATCTCATCTTATCGGGTACGTCGCTCGCTCGCATGCATAACGCGGCTTTGAACTGAGTAAAAATTTGCGCTGGTCGGCCAAACGATTAAAGAATTTTATTAGTTACACGTAACTTTCGAAAATTAACGATTACTTGGTTGTTGATTTTGATTGAAAACTAAACTGTGATCATAGTCAAAGAACACGTATATGCTTGCTTAGAATTGTTGTCACTTACTCACCTAACGGCTGCGAGTTTGAGACCTCTGGTATAGTCGATCCGCAGTTTGTATTATTAGTTAAGTTTAGTTACGTTTTATATATTTTTATACTGCACTAGCCACTATGCTACCATTCGTGATGAACAAAGATATGAATGCGCTAAGACTGTTAGACAGTCAGTAAGTGCATGCTTGTCGTCTAGTTCTATGAGCAAACTAAAATGTTTACGTTCTTCGAAGACACACACACGCACACACCCCCCACACACACACACATCACATGATCGTCTGAGTTTGTAGTTTGTCGAAAGCAGAGCTATTCTTCGTTGTGCAGACGGAAACCGAAACGAGGTCGGTCAGGTGACGGAACTAGTTGTTGCCGACGACAGCGTTGTGATACGGCTTCCGGGCAGCGAACAGGTGGTCGCCGAGCTGCGGCGTAGGAATACAGCGTTGAGTCTGTGCGGCATGGAGACACTGGTGGCGGAAGAAGACGACGAAGGACGGGTGCTTAACGTCTCACTGCCAGAGTTCACCGAGTACCTACTGGACGTCTTTGAGCAGAGGTCCGCAGGCGGTCTGGAACACATCCAGACCTACTCAATACGCCGCGTGCCCGCAGCTGACGCAAGCGCTGCTGACGACGCGCGTGATGCACGTAACGCTGCGTCCGCTGCGGAGACCGAGCAACCTGCCATGGACGACAAGCAACGACGCCAGTTAGCCGATAAGAAAGCATTGGGTGTGTGCTTTTATGTTTTTTTTTCTGTCTGTCTCTTTGTCTTCGCCTGCCATTTTATGTTACGATATATAGGTTTTTAGCCTTAAATAACGCACTGCTTGATTGATGATCGATCGGTCATCAGTTGATCAATTAATCGATCTTACACAAAGGTCAAACTGTGAATTTCGATTTAGAACGATTAAGTTCAGTTGTCCAATACTTACTGTTGTTTAATTTATCACAGTTAACAGCAGTATGTCGTGAATAAAAATTTTTCCATGTTATAATTTTAAAAAAAACTTTTTTGCAAATGATTTTTGTGAAATTTTGATTTGTTTCGTTCTGATATGCAGACCGCACAATTTCTTTTGATTCGCTCTTTACACATGACGCTGTATAAATGTGTTTTGTTTGATTGATTAAACAGTATTTAAACCTACTTGCTTTTGTTACAATATAGGCTTGTCAGTTTTACTGTAAAATTTACGTACATAAGACACAACTGTCGTGATGCAGGTCCAATTCTGTAAGCAATAACTTGACTCGTGTGTTCACATTTTATGTTTATTCTCTGTATTCTGCTGCAGTGTAACAAGTAACCAGTAGTACTGTTGTAGAATGTGTGTAAATCGTTACAATAATACAGTATGACCATTTGCGAGAGAAGCAGCTTGAGAGTTGTGAACGTGCGTAGAAGCGAAAAGACGAGCGGCTAAGCAGAACATCAAGGAAGCGATGGCGAACCAAGACATTGATAAGTTGAAGCAAGCAATTGCCGATGGCTCTGCAGTGCTGAGCGACAACGAGCTTGCTCAAGCGAAGAAACTACTGGACTTTCTCCGAATTTCTCAAGGTTGAACGCACATTTGAATTGAATTGTCATTGAATAAACCTATCTAAAACTAGAAAAACACTCGGAGAGCGCAGACCTCCGCCAAGCATATTGATTCGACACAACATTGTATTCCCATTTAAAGCAATGTTAACGAAAATTTCAAAGTGATCCAGAATCCAGGATTCTTTCCGGATCACCCCCAAAATGAAATCTCTTGTAGTTTTTGCCATTTCCAACATTCCCTGAAAATTTCAGAAAGATCTTTCCATAACTTTTTGAGTTATTTTGCTAACACACAGACAGACAAACAAACTCTAGCAAAAACATAACTTCCTTGGCGGAGGTAACTATGTAGCCATATTAATTTTGTCATCGTTTAGTCATCAAGAGACAGTCTGTGGCAAACAACAGTAATAGACACTTGAACGTTGTCATTTGCTGCAGCAGCCGTTAGAGGTTTTGTTAGCAACATTTTTGATAGTTCATTTTAATTCTTGGTAACATTGAAAATTGGACAGTTATCAAACAAAAACTGAAAATAAAGCACTAATAGTTCGATGTAAGAAAAAAGTATTTTTGCCTATGTTGCGCTGCAAAATACAATTTAGTGTCTTGGAAGGGGAAGGGGAGAGCGTGGGGACGTCAAAGACTGACTGACTGACTGAAGTATCTGAATGTTCACTGTGGAAGAATAACGTGAGCTTAACACAGCTGATTAAGGCTTCAGAAGACAGAGTGCTCTGGCCAACGCAGGCTCGTCGAGAGCCACAGCAGGGCCCGGGGAAACATTCTCGCGAGGCCCCCAAACATTTTCACGGGGCCCCTCTGAGAAGAAAATTTTTGAATTTTTTTTTCAAAATTGTACATTCTGGCGTACTTTATATTTCTGGCCGACGGTGCCACTCCAACGTCGCGGGTCCCGGTGTAGCTAACTCCCCCTACCCCACCCTGTCGACGGGCCTGAGCCAACGTCGTCAACGATGGCACGGCAACATAACAGTAACAGTAATGGTCAATTCACACTTAAACGATATTTACGCGTCGGCGTCTTAACTGTTAACTCAATTGAATTGCTGACGCAACTCAGCTGCTGATGGCTCTGCAGTGCTGAGCGACGTTTGACGTCAGTTGTTTGATGGCATGCTTCCAGCGTTGGCGGACGCAATGCGAAGTCGCAAGCTGACGGCCCTGGAGAAGGCGATTGCGGCGGCTGAGAAAGCAGGGATGGAAAAGCGGCTTGGCATGCAGCTGGCTATGGCTCGACGCATCCTAGAGCAGCTGAGGCGTATCGAGAAACTGCGCAATGCTGTCATGAATCTCGACCAGCCGACCATTGCTGAAATCAAGTCCTACTCCAGTCCTCCAGTGGCTGTCAACCACGTCATGACCGCCACGTTCCTGCTGCTCGGCGAATCCGAGAAGAAAATGCAGGTCGGTGAAATGATAGTCAATGATGTGGAAATGCTGTCGCAGTTGCTGCCGTGCTACAGTATTTCGAGGGTAGAATGACGAAACATCCTATCTGTTGTCGATGTAATTTTAAGAAAATTTAAAACAGCTTTCGGCGTGATATTATTTTTCAGACTTTTCTCAGTGTTTTAATGTTCTTGCAAAGTTCGTTAATAAATAACATACAGATTTGCTTTTTGTGTTTTATTTTGTAACGAAATAAATATTTAAGTAGCATTTTGAAAACCTTTCTACGCTGTGTCCCAAAAAAACATCCCCGACATTTTCGACTGTAACGTGAAGAAGGATTATCGGATTTTAATAATTTTTGGTACGAATATTCCTGAGACAACTTGTCGTCAAGTGACAATTTAATTTCCCATCTCGCTCAACATCTGTTTCTACACTACCTGGGGAAAATAGAACAAACAAAATATCACTTTTTTATTCAATGCGACATGATTGCTTAATTAACATAACGCGTAAAAACACATTTTGTTCACATTTCTGACAC
>Ga0209671_1002531_pt1 | contig 16835 bp, 11 predicted proteins | sample WorMetHERISLAND2_2_FD_187401 | JGI IMG/M metagenome (GOLD analysis project Ga0209671, IMG submission 187401) | Marine gutless worms symbiont microbial communities from Max Planck institute for Marine Microbiology, Germany - Olavius geniculatus... | ecosystem: Host-associated > Annelida >...
TTATTCGGAAGACCATATTTCGGCCCCTAGGGGGTGCTGCGCCCCCAAATTTTTACACGCGCTAGAAAATGACTAAGTTTTACTAGTGCACCCCCCACCGGGGACTGGGGCTCCCTTACAATTTTTTTGAAAGGAAGGTCAAAAATTGGCTTAAAATGTAATAAAGGAGCGCTTATAACTTTGGAGTTAGGGGGCGTAGCCCGACGAAACTTTGGCACTTGATGTGCCTCTAGGTTGGGGTGTTAACGCATGTACAACTTTTGGGGGCACCGCCCCCCCTTAAAATTTGGGAGGGCAAAAAATGTCCAAAATTTAGTACGTTTTACGACAACTTTCGAGTTTGACTGTGAATATCTCTGAAACCGATGAAGACAGTGACAAAATCTAAATGGCGTTGACGAGAAGAATCCTTTGGGCGTTGAACCAAAAAAATTTTGTGAAATTCAGTCCACTACGAACAAAGTTATAAGCGCTCATGTTGACCTGCCCTAAGTTGACAATGCACGTTCGGCATATGCCAATGCATTTGAGTTCGGGCCACGTGACTTTGGTGCCGAGAAAATTTTACCCCCACCCCTAATTTCCTTCCAATCAGACTTAGGGCGCCGGGCGGACTCACGTTGGGCTTTGCCCCAAATTTCTAGTTAATTTTCTTGTGATAGCCTTATAAGATTACATCTCTCAGTGCTTATTAGTTTTCATGAAGTATTGTTTGACATTTACGTGCTATGTGTCGGCTGAATCTTTATATTTGTCAGCATTGATTGACAGTATGTGTTGTTTTGTTTGTCACGTGTGTAGGAAGGCATGAGGCTGTATTACGTCTGCACTAAGCCAACCTGTTTACATCGATGGACTGAGTAACCTCACGTGGACTGTTTGTTCGTCTGTTTTTTGGACATTTGCCTGTAATTCTCATAGACAGTGTAATCATTTTGGACTTGTTGTTCTTATCTTATCTAACTGCCAGACTTATATCATCTGATTTCAGACAACTTCCAGTCAACTTGGCATTTGTTATAGTTGTTGAGAAAGATTGCAACAGATGATAGCTTAACTCAGTGATGTTTATAATACTTCACACATCATCTAGGTTTATTCAGTCATCAATTTTGAGCTAGCTTTGAATACCAAAGTCTCAATTTTCTGCTTATTTAAGTATGCTAAAATACGACAGTTGGTAGGTGGTATTTGAGTCATATTTAAAGGCCCATTTCTTCCCTGTCATAGAAACTGCTCAACGTATTGTCTTGGGTGGTTTGTATGTACTTTGCAATGAGAATGGCATAGGCACCGCCAGGGTTTTCAATAGACCTGAATTTTCAGGAGGTCATGACTTCCAAGCTAAAAAATTTGGATGTCAGTGTACAAAATCTGGAAGTCATGCAGTAGGCCTACAAGAAAAATCAAGCAAAAACTTAATGTAAAACAAGACTTACTACATATGCATCACTAACTCACCACCAACATAGGTCGTGGTTTTTACGCGCTACAGCCATGCTGAATAGCACGTCTGTGGCACGATTGTCATCTGTCTGTCAGTCTGTCTGTCACGGATGTATAATTGTGATTAATCAGCGCGAGATAAGGCCTAGATTGCTATTGATTACTTATAGGAAGTCGCATATTTTCTTTTAAATGACATGAAAATCGTTGGCCTTGGATGACCTTGGAAGGTCATAACGTCTTTGGTCATAACGCACTATGGTATGACAATCGTGCGGTATTGTAATTAAACGGTTAGTCATAGAGGGTCGGCGACGGTACTATCGGATAGGGCGCTAGGACTTCCTATAGGCTGTCAATAGTAACCATGTCTCTATCTGCAGCGGTTTTGCCGCAATTTCTAATGGAAAGTTTCAAGTAAAGTCTATAGCCGTATCTCAGAAAGGGTGAAAGATGGGGCCAAGTTACCTATTAATCACTAGTAAAAAGTCATGTATATTGGCTTTCAAACGACATGAAAATTATTGACCTTGGATGACCTTAAAGGTCAGTAGTGCAACAGGAACTATATAGGCTGTGGCGCATCTTCTCTAGCGACAGCTGGGCTTTCTTGTAAAAACAAGCAAAATTCAATTTTAGTAGTTTTATGCAAAACGAAAGTTGCAGTTTCTGGATCAGAACTGTTCACAGAATAAATTGATATGGTTGCCGTGCCATGTCTTCATGAAAGTATTCAGAAACACGACAGTCAGCGAAAATTATTGAACCAACGAAACATTGGAAAACTGATTCTGACGTCAATTTCCAGCTTATTATAGACAAATAAACGTAATAAGAAGCAAATAGATTTGGACGTCGTGACGTCCACGTCTTAAAATTTGGGCGTACGGGCTGAAATTTTTGGGCGTATTTACACCCAAACGTCCGCTATTGAAAACCCTGGGCATTGCTAGATAATTACTTGTACATTGTCAAGCTACTTGTTTACTAACTGACTTTGTAAATATTCTTCAGCTGTTTCAGTGTAGAAGTACATGGGCTTGTTTTGCATAGCTGCTGTAGTCTGAAAGTTTTCTGTAAAATATTATGTCACACTTTGCATGCTTTGTGATGTACTGCTGGTAGGCAGATCTGGAAGCATTTTGTTTCATTGTTGGCAACTTGGCATAATACCTATAACATTTCTAAGATTCAACATAGACTGAGAATTCAAATTCTAAAAAAAGTTATTATTTCCAAATTTTCATGAATTTTTGGCTCACCGTTTTGGGTACATGATTCTGTCTGATGTCTGTTGTCTGTCTGTAGCACCTGTACTGTCTGTAGCACAGTAACATTTTACGAAAAAAAACTGAACAATACCAAGTCGGATCCCATACAACCCTCCATTTCCACCAAATGAGGGTACTAACTGACTGTACCCCGAATACTTGCATTGTAAATTGTGACCAAACTACTTTCGTTAGCGGCATGGTCACTATTTACAGTCTATAGGAACTTATCAATGCTTTATCTCACGGTACTATTGTCGACTCTTTGTGGACACCTGTTCTCCCATAATAGGGGTCCCACCCCTAGAATATACATGGTGCATTATGGCCAAACTGTATTAGCACAATGGTTACTATTAGCAGATTACAGCCATTTGCCTTATGTTATGTCTCCAATGTACACCCTCCACTTCCCTCCAAACAGTGATACTGAACCGACCTCTCATACGCATTTGCTGGCCTATATGGTTAGCCCTCCCTAGTGACAGCTAGGATTTTTGTAAAAGGTTGGCTACTAAAAAGTAAAGATGTGCAAAAGGAATTCTTAAAATGTGGTTAAATTTCTGAGTTTTAACGAATTTTAAAACGATAATTTTCAGTCTGTTGTTCACCAACCACCGTCTTTGAAGATAACATAATGTAGTGTTTGCTGAAATACAAAACATTAAGATTTAGCTTTAGAAATGCTCTCATCTCAATGGACTGGAGCTGTTCATGCTCGGAGTCAGAAAAGTCCTCTAGTTTCAAAAGTGAACTTAGAATTTTTATGCACAACAGCAGCTACTGCTGTAGCGCGTCTTAGCCATCGCAATTCTGTCCGTCTGTTTGTCTGTGCGTCCATCACACGGGTAGATCAGTCAAAAACGGTGCAAGCTAGGATCACCAAATCTTCACCATCGGCTGCCTGGAAGACTAGTTTTAGGTTCCGTAAAGCTTTTCCATAACTTCGAAACTGGTCACCCCGAGCGGGCACTAAATTGAGAGGGGGGCTAGGGCAAATTTGCGATTTTAAGCCAATACGGCTGAGTGAGACCGGTCGTGCCATCTGGCACCCTCTGGCGAGTGTGAAAGAAACATCGGAGCTAGGATGGATGACGTTAGATTTTGTTTGCACCGGGCTTTCAAACATGCACCACTGTTGTGCATTCCCCCATTGCGTTAGCCTGGCTTTTCTTGTTTAAAAACTAGTCGAGTTATAAAATTCGTAATTTTAACCCAGTTTTAGTTATCAGTGTTAATTTCACTTACCGGACAGTTGAATTTCTGTTGTATTTTTTCTGAAGAATTCCAATTACTATCTTAGATAAGATAACAGAATGGTCTCATTTAAATAATAAATTATATAGTTATTGGAGTTTCACTGAATGGATGTCACATGCCTTCCACGAGGAACCAGCTGAAGACTTGTTGATGTTCACGCCGCTTGCACTGCCAGCATGCCAATTACACTTGCTGTAATTACAGCAGGCTTTAACTAGATGAACCATGTTAAACTAGATGAAACAGGATTTAGAAGAATAATATTTTTTATAGTCAACTAGTAAGGATGTTTAAGCTAACTAGAAAAGTTTTTAATTTATTGCTTAAGCTGGTACTTTTTGGAGACGCTAATGTTTGAAAACGTGCACTGTTTAGAGCTATGGGCAGCACAATTCACTGCTGGTTAAAGATGTTAACGAAGATCTAAAAGAAACTAGTTTCCACATAGTTATTTGGCTGCAGTTATAAGTCACTCCTAGTCTCTGCACATATTTTTTTCTGGAATTTTTGCTTACTCATTGACGATGTCGTTTCGCATACTATTTCCGCTTGCTTTGTTTTGTAAACAAACAGTGCTAGAATTAGTATTTTACATTTGCCTTCGAAATGTTGGTCTTGAAAATCGGTTATTATCTGAATTAAATGTTAACTGTGATTCATATTTTGTGAACGCAGTAATGGCGCATAGACCGGACTCACAGGAAGAAGCATTTGACTATTTGTTCAAACTGGTGCTAATTGGGGACGCTGGTGTAGGCAAGACGTGCGTCGTACAGAGGTTTATGGGCAGCGCGTTTGTCGAAAGGCACAGCAGCACGATTGGCGTTGATTTTACCATGAGGACCGTTGTCATAGACGGGAAACGTGTCAAGGTATGATTATTTTAGTGCCCCACTTGAGCCCACTTCATGATTACTGAAAGAAATAAACACAACAATGTACAGTATTTTGTGTTGGTTTTATATGTAACACAATAATAGTTTTCGTCGCATGTCTCATACACTGTACATAGTGTATTTATTGAACTGTGCATGAAAAGTGAAACTGTTTATAATGTCACTGACACTGCTCAGCTAATTATAGCTATACTTATGCTCAATTCTATAACGTGCATAAAATGTTCTTGAAATTAGTATATTGGCAGATACGCTAACATGTTCAGCTGTATACAAATATAATTATATCACCATATTGGTGCTTATTTGGTTTTGCAGCTACAGATCTGGGACACAGCTGGCCAGGAGCGATTCCGTACTATAACACAGAGCTACTACAGGAGTGCAAATGGTGTTATTGTTGCGTACGACATCACACGTCGTTCAACATTTGAAAATTGCACGCGCTGGCTGGAGGATGTACGACGCTACGCTGCACCGAATGTTGTACAAATCATTATAGGTCGGTAATGTTATTTTTCTCCAGAGATGTATTTACTTAAAGTGGAATGAAGCTTGTGTGCATTACATCATTAAATTATGATTGAACTTCGTAATTTTTTTGTATTACAAATATTTCATACTATGCTGGTTATTTGGTATTAATAAACTGTGTGTGCTGTGCAGGCAACAAAAGTGATTTGGCAAGCGTGCGGCAAGTGCCTTTTGAGGAAGTTTTGGGATTTGCTGAGAGAAATGGGGTTTTCCATGCTATGGAGACAAGTGCCAAAGAAAATGTCAACATAGAAGAAACATTTATTGAACTTGCTCGGGTAACTCAGAATTAGTCTCTGCCCATATTTCAACTTTCAGACTTTTTACATATAATAATAGGATAATGTGTGTACAACTTTTGGAGGGCACTGCCCCCTTACAATGCGTTAGAGCACATAGAGTTTAAAATTTGGCGTGATTTCAGCCAACTTCAGAGTTTGACTGCGAATATCTCTGGAACGGATGGAGATACTGACAAGCGATAAACGGCCTTATTAACTACGATCCCTCCCACGCGCATTGAACAAAAAATGTGGTGTACTTTGATCCACTAATGACAACGGTTAGTTGGCTAATGTTTACCTACCCTAAGTCGACAGTGCACATTTTGCATATGCTAATGCATTTGAGTTTGGGCCACATGATTTTGTCACCAGGGGAATTTTAGTCTTCTAAATTTCCCCAACTGGACCTGTGACACTGGGCTGACTCACATTGGGCTTTATCTTTAATTTATAGTCTTTTTAAAAGTTCTTAATTTTGTGGCAGAGATCTGACGAGTTAGTTAAGTTAAGCTTTATTTGAGAAACTGAATAATAGTTAGAATGAAATTAGCTTATGATGTTACTCTGTCTTGCATGCACGTATTATGCTTGACAGTTAATGTTAATGATATATGTTTGCTGTGTTTTAGGAGCTGAAACATATGTATGGTGGCAACGACAACAACCTTGATGACGATCAGTCAGCAAAACTTAATCTTTCCAGCAGAACCGTCGACGCCTCCCAGCGATTATGTTGTTAAACCATGCAATAATATACTCTGTTAATTCATTTCTTTATTTACAAAATTGCAGCATTTACTTGCACTTTGTTAAATTGTGCAAAGGTATTGTCTGTCTATTAATTCATCCATAGAGCTTTAATTACTTACTCTGCATTATGCTACACTACAGCTCTCCATATTACTGAACTTTTTTTCAATATCATTGCTGATTTTAATCCAATTTCTATTTTATTATCTTGCATCTTGTTACTATTTTGCATTTTGTAATAAAATGCCAGATTGAAGATTTGAGTGTCTGCTTTATTGCTTGTTGTAAGCTCACATGTATGAACAGTGTTGTTATAGGTGCATTGGGACCTGCTCTTTTTAGGTTTATTTTTCAGTTTTGTGCATGTAAATTTTTATTACTATGGCCAGTTTGGTTGCATTGCAGTTATTTTTCTTTTTTTTTTTGTCAGAACTTTTTGTTGATATTTATCTTGTAAAAACACATCTACTTGCTGATTTTGTGAGCAAGTGTTTAATTTTTCTAGTCAGGAGCCTGGTTTGTTGTAGGTATGCTATTTGCTATAGTGATACTTATAGTCTTATATGCATTTATTATATTTGCTCTGCAGTATTGGATAGATCTTACAGTGATGTGACTTTCTGCTGGAAATATTTTACTACTGTTATCAGTTTTAGTTTCTGTTTAACTGGCTTATTATACTGAAATTACTTTTCTTTCAGTCCCTCAATATCCCTCATTTGCGGATTGCTATAATAAACTTTTATGCTCTGGTTGCCGTGTACATTGCTGCGAATTTTGTACTCTACAGGGTGGGCCATAAAAAACATGGCACTTTACTTTTGTTCATATCTTCGCCAATTATTGACTGATTTTCAAAATTCTTTCACTGGCACACTTTGCGTACAATTCGCAATAACGTGATTATTACATATCCCTTCACAATGTGAATGTGTCTACACTACCTGGTGAAATATCAATGAAATATGTGTATATAACGATAATAACAAACAAACATTTTGCTAAAATTAAAAAAAAACACTTCAGACCAACATTACAGTTGATGGTTGGTATGACACTAAACTATGAAGGTAAAGTCGAGTGTTATGTGAATCATTCATTGTAATGTTGGTCTGAAGTGTTTTTTTTGCATTTATCTCAATTTTTATTATTATCATTAGTTTTTGCATTGTGATTACATATATATTTCACAAGGTAGTGTAGAAACACATTTACTGTGTGGTGGGATATATAACAACCACATCATTGCAAATTGTCTGCAGAGTGTGCCAATGAAAGAATTTTGGAAATTGATCAATAATTGGCGAAGATATGGACAAAAGTAAATTGCCATGTTTTTTGTGGCCCACGATGTAGTTAAAATACGTATGTCTAGAAGCACTGTCAGCACTCAGCAGATTTGACAGTGTGTAGCATTTTTCAATTGAAAGTTATCAGTCATCAGTAGCTATAATGTACATAGACCATGTACTTTCTGTATTATTCATTTATGTGTTCTTGTCTTTGGTCATTGTATTGCTTTCTGTTGTTGATGTTATTGCATGTACAGGGTGCGGCAAAAAAAGCGGCCCCCTAAAGTCTTTCGCTGTTTTCTCAGCAACTGTTTCTAATTTTAATTTGAAATTTTACACATTTATTTACAAAAACCTTCTACATTTAAATGCCAAGTAAAATTTGATTCTGTTGAAAAGGGACGAAGTTACAGACTTAAGATGACCGCCTACCGATTTTTCAGCATTCAAAAATGTTCCGGCTACAACACCAATTTAATAACATCGTTGAAACAACACAGTTAAATATTGATCAAATGCCAGAATTCCATTGTCACTGTGAATGTTCAAAGTGTTCACCGCCAGCTCCAAGCAACAACACTAGCCTCCAGTCGCCTTATTTGAGAAATCTTTAACACTCTTGTCGATCGGTCCCTGTGGCAGGTTGCCCCAGATAACCTGAAGCGCTTCCTTGAGTTTGGCGCTTGTTTTCAGCTTTGTTTTAAGCTTGCAGTAAGCCTCCAACATTGCACCCATACGTGATAATCCATTGGGTTTACATTCGACGAATTTGGAGGCCAGTGGTCTTTTGTGATGATATCTGGACAGCTGGCCCGTAGCCAGTTCTGTGCGCAGCGCGACGTTGCTCACTGTGTGTGCTGACGCGCCGTCCTGCTGGAAGATGAATCCGGTGGGCAACTGGCGATTGCTTTAAAGGAAGAATAACTTAATGATAATTTATAAACAACATAAATTGCTGTTTATCAAAACATCACTGTGACGTCATCGGCAGTAACGTGTAACCAGTTTTTAAAAAATGAATATCATTTTTAGCATGAACATTTTTGAATGCCGAAAAATCGGTAGGTGGTCATGTTAAAAAGTGTATAACTTCGTTGTTTTTCAACAGAATCACATTTTACTTGGCAGTTAGATGTAGCAGGTTTCAGTAAATAAAGCTAGAAAATTTCATATTAAAATCCCAAACGGTTGCTGAGAAAACGGCAAAAAAATTTAGGGGGCCACTTTTTCTGCCGCACCCTGTATTCTTTTATCTTTAAGGCTATTTTGTTCGCGTGTCATTTTTCGGTAAGTAGTTCAAGGAGGTGTCACTCAAAATGACTCCATGAAATGGGATTTATATAAGTTTTACTTTTTATCCCCTTATTTGCCAATGTGATTTTATTGCATTGGCTAGTCAAGTTCAAGTTCAAGATCTGAGTTATCCAACCTGTTCCATTCACGATGTGCTCTGGCTTGCTAATGCAAGTTTATTTTTATTGCACCACTCACTTTTTAGCCCATTACTGGCAGCTGTATTCCAGTTATTTGTTTGAATGTTCTGAGTTTTAGAGTGGACCATTATGAAATGAACTCACATCGTATGAAGACAGTAATTTGGCGGTTAATCATTCAAGCTGAGAGGCATATTTTCACCAGGTTTGAGGATAATAAACAGTATCCAGATGTTTGCTTTGGAGTGAAATCATTGCTGTTGACTCTACAGTAACAGTTAGTGATTTGTTATATTTTTTTTTTTGTCTCTGTGTCTCTTATTTTTTCCCACTTTTCTTTTCTCTGTTAATTTTCTGTTTGGTTTTTGATGTTGAGTTGACCGGGCTGGCTATGTATGACCATGTGCAATGTTTCCTTCAGTCGTATTGTGTTTACTGTGCAGCATTTGATTGCTGGGAATCTATTTGTCATTCAACGTTTGTATGTTAGCTTGTAGTCGCTGTCAGACTTTGTAGCTGTGCTGATGGGTCTGTGAGTGTGCAGTAATATTTTTCTTAGCTGGCTTTGTTTCTTAGCCAACAGCTGCATTATAGATCTGAGTCTGACCGAATTTCTAAGTCAGGCATACTGTACAGCAGTGGGATTGAAGTTTCACCTTTTATTTTCGTTTTAGTTTTTGTTTTGTTTTTACCATGTAATTTAAGTTTCAGTTTCGTTTCATTTTTGAAGGATGTTTTCGTTTCAATTTCTATTTCACATTGTCTTTTTTCATTTCAGTTTCGTTTCAGTTTTACACATTTTCGTTTCATTTTTCGTTTTTACCCGATCAGATGCAGTTAGAATCAGAAACAAACATGCAGCATAAGACATGAGAAAATAAAGCATATAGGCCAGCAAGACTTCGCTTTGTGGCTGGAAGCAATCTGTGCATGATGACCGTTTATTTGAAGTAACTTTGAGCAAATGTTATACTTTGTGCTTTTAACAAATTCTGCCCATTGCTCTGAATGCAACTTATGCAGATGAATGAAATAGCTCAGTTTCTTTTTCGCTAGTTGTCCAACTTGTTTATGACAGAATTTGTTGCTCATGCTCAGCGCTACATTTTAGCATTAAATGAAAAATATTCCTATATAGGCGCTCATGTTTCAATCCACAGATCACGTTCGTTGTTACAGCTCAGTGACACAACTGTGAAAACTTCAGATGGTGTCATGTTGGCAGTCATCTGCTGTTGTAGGCTACTGCTGGTGGTCATATAACGAGCTTCAGCATCAGTGTCTGTTGGTCGCTTTTAATTGTACATCTGACTTTCCTGGATGATGCCTCCAGCGACTGAACGACAGTATTTCTGGATGATTGATGGACAGAGCAAAGAATTGGACTACACAACTTCGCCAGCTTTTGATACAGTCATCAAGATACTGCGCTACCAGGCTGCAATTGTTATCAGTGACCTATACGGTGTCATGTGGGACGTTAAACCCTACTCACTCACTCATTTATCAGTGACCAGTCAGATACGCCAGTGTCATTAGATGTGTTTGACATCTTCCGGTGATGCACTAGCGGCGGCCACTGCATGCGCCAGAACCCTTCTCCAGACTGACAGGTGCTCACTCACAGACTCACTCACTCACTGCAGTCATTAACACTGTAGGCCTACTGACAACAGGGATCGTGGGACATCATGCCGTGATAACGGCTGGTGTTAATTACACTGGCAGATGATTGACTATTGCAGTCGCCTGTCAAGTAAGCAGCATCTCTTGCTAACTTTAAATGCGTTGGCAGCTTATTTCAGTTTCCATTTTTGGCTTTTGCGTTTTTGTTCTGTTAATCATTTTGGACATTTTTGTTACCGTTTTCGTTTCCGTTTTTACTGACACTTTCGTTTTTGTTAACAGACTCTGCTTAAATCCTTTTCTGTGGATTTCCGTTTTTGTTGCCATTAACTTAAATTACACTGCTGTACAGGCAATTAGATTATGTTTTTGTAGTGGTCTGGCTGTCTCTGTGCAAAAAGTTCCAAAAATTGTGAATGGATTTTGATGATTTTCACGAAAGACTGCATTTTTGTTAGGGACAAATAATTAGTTTTTTGGGAGCTCTGGATTCTTTTTCATGTCTTGGGTTATTATCGAAAATGCTTTGTCATTAACAGATAACGTGTAAACTGGCATATTACAGTGTGTAGCAATTTAAGGACAAAAACTTACTAGCCAATATTGACAATGATTAACTACTGTGATTTTGTGGAGTATTCTAGTCTTGGCAGAGGTGTGCACTTTGCTTAATCTTGTCTAATTTTAATTGTATGAATGTTTCTCTGTGTTGTGCTTAGGCAGTTGCTAGTTTTGTCATTCTTTTTTAAACAGATCCTGTGTCACAATAGGCTGAAATTATCTGATTACAGATCAGTCATGATAGCTGTTGTATTGCTAAGTATTTTTGTGCTGCATGTATCATATTCTGCTGATATGCATACACATCTGCATATGTTACTGGTGAATACACAAGGTTTTTGATCAGTTTGGTGTTTGCTTTTATTTTATTTAATTTAATGACAAAGGGCCACAGCCACTAACATGTCACAATAAAATAACAGTACTATACATAAATGAATGTCTCTGATAACACATGCATGTCCATAAATTATGATAAATTAAAGGTCTCTGGATTGCTCCATGAAATACGGAAATTTTGTTATGCTAACTCAACTGACAACTGACATTTTAAGAAACACAGACTTCAATAATTATGATTGAAATTTTTATGGAAGTCTCACGTAAGTGGAAATATTTCAATGGAACTTAATTACTTAAAAATAATCATTCAGTATTTATCATACTATGTTGCCATATGTTAACTTTTGCAATTTATTAGAAATTATGCGCATTTGCAGTTGTACAAGTACAATTTATGTCTGCAGAAGACCATCACTTGGTTCACTAGGTGCTGGAAAACCGGTCAGTCCTTTAAGGTAATTTTAGTCTTTTAATTTTTTTTTTAATTCAGGTTTAACGTGGTATTCAGAATTTTCCACCGTGACCCAATGGGCCCCAGACTACTCTGTTCTACTAGATACTAATTTTACAGTATATGGAGCGTGCTCCCTATACTGTGCTAACTTCAAAGTTCATCTTTTAACAAGCTTATCGGTACTCGGAAGTTCACTAGTTTGCTTACTACTACTACTCGGGCCCATTCGTTTTTAACCAATGCTTTGAATATTCTTTGCTGCTTTTGTTTGTTTACAGGGTACTATTTTTTCGTTTTTTTTTGCAGTTTTATTTTACTTTATTTGCCGTTCCATACATATAATATGTTTTGTATAATATGTATTGGTACTGTACTGATTATTGAAATTATTTATAGAAAATATCCGATCGTCTGACAACATACTGAAACCACATTTTGGTTGATCTGGCCGTTACCGATGTATACGCTATTATAGATGCATAGAAGAAAAAGATAATAGATGCATATGTTTGGTAATATAGGGCCAAAGATATTACTCTTAACTGTTTATATATTATTTTGGTCATCATCATCATCATCATCATCTCTCTTTAATAAACCAGATTGACAAAATGCAATCATACATAACATAAAAAAGACATTAAAAAATCTGATAAATGTCATTGAATAGAACTTTGTCAAATGATTACTACTGTAGTGTGACCGTTAGATGAAAATTGCTAACTAATAAATGTCTTTGAATAACATTCTGTTTATGTAATTTCTACTATCAGTCTTGACAGATAATGTGAAAGAATGACTCCGTGGTCGGAGATTGTAAGTGCGATCAGTTTTCTCAGGTAAAAGTTTGTACAGAACGTGATGTGGATTGTGCTGTATCTTTGCGAATAAGTTGTCGTCCTTGTGCTGGTTTAAAATAGGATTCCATGATTTAAGCAATATGACGTGCCTCAGCAGACTCATAATGAAGCTTTACATTCAGTTTTGTTGTTTTAAAAAAAGTAATTCTAGCGGTAGATCGGCGATCTTGCTGTTAGCACTGGAAAATTGCTAGAGGTAGATCGGGCAGACACATTATTGGGTAGATGGTAGAACTTATATTCGTCGTAGACATAGAGAGTCTATGAACCGTGTCATGACACTATCATGTATTTAAATCAGGCTTATTCAGTATTATATCAAAGTCCAGCTCTTCAACGACGTCAAACCTGTTTTTTTCTGTAAAACCCATGAGTTTGAATAGATTCCACCTGATATGCGGTAATTGCTAAAAGTGTATGTGATTTTATCACATTTTTTATCACAGTTTTTATCACAGCCTTGGCAATGCACAAAAGAAATGTGGCTGCATTGTTACAACAATAACATGCTAAATGTAATGAGATGAAATGGTGATATACCGCTAGTAATTTTCTGCTCACTTAGTGCGAGATTGCCGATCTACTGACCTTTAAAAAACTGCAACACAATGCTACCACAGAGCAGCCATTTTCTGTTTAAATTTCCAATAACGGTTGTGCAAATAAACAACATCAACCTTACCCTAACCTCAAGCCCGACCCTAACTCTAACCAGAAACGTTCATGCAACAAAAACGTGAAAATAACTAAGAAACATCATTGTGAGTCTGGTGAGGTAAGTCATATTGCTTAAATCGGGTATCCTGTTTTGGACTGGCACCTATTATTTTGGCACATTCTGCTACATGTATGTAAATGTATGTAATGTATGTATGTACATGTATGCAAATATGTTATGGCATCTTTTAGAAATGTATTTGAAATGCATTACCATATCTACATTTTGTGTATTTTATGTGCAAGACAGAGCAACAACAGAAAAAGACATGACTGCAACTATTTCTGCCAGAAAAGGAAAACTTAATCTTGAAGATAAAGTAAAGAGCAAAAAATATGGTCACAGTTTTGTGAAGGATATAGCGAGTAAAGGTAAAGCAGTTCATTCATTTTTTGAGCCGTTTAGAAATTATATTACCACTTATTTATGAGATTTTCCTATGGCTTTTATCTTATTGGTATATATACAAAACACAAGAAGTTAATGTGACAGCCAAGTCAGACTCATTTGACAGTACTATCCACATTTGAAGAATTAGCATTACGAACTTGAAGTCATCATTTTTATTCATCATTATGACTTCAATGCCACTTATGATATATCACATTATCAATAAATTAATCACAATGTAGAAATCAGTTGTGATTATTTAAGCACTTAGTTTAAAAACTGTCATTTAAAAATGCTTTTGTTTTAGATATTAATTTTCTCTTCATCCAGGAACATGGATTGAATCAGCCGTATCTAGTTAAGGACATTTCTAGCCTGACTTTCAGGTAAAATTTACTTACTGTGTACGTATGTTGTTAGCTTTCATTGTCGCGTATTATCACTTATGTGCTCTATGACTTGACTGTAGTATTAAATAATGTGCAAATTTTGCTAAGTAAATTTTGTATTTTGAACTTATTTTGTTTTTAGGTGACAGGCATGTTTTTGCCCTATCAAATTTTTAGGGTTCTTGCCGCTTTGAAAAATTGTACCCGCATTATCATGTCTGTCTCGAGGCGCATCATGCGGCAAAGTTTCATTGGATTACTCCCCTATCGCCAAAGGTATAGGTGCACATTTGCGGAAATTTAAGGCAATTTTTGACTCCCTTTGTAAAATATTGTAAGAGGACCCACATTGGCATTGAGGTGTGTGCTAGCAAGTTTTGATCATTCTCAAATACATGTAAAAATTAAAGGGTGCAAAATACATTGAAAGTTATCAGCAGTGATCATGTTTGTCAATCTGTGATGCATAGGTTGCCAGATTCCAGCTTCGGTGTTGCTGACATTGAGCATTGCTTTGGTAAGCTTGTAGTTTCTATTGTGCTGCGCTTAGTCATTTAGGTTCGGTTTTCCCATCGCCAATCAAATCAAATTTGATTTTCAATTTACACTATACATGGTATAAGCTGATCAGTAGTGATTGATTGCCTTGTCTGGAACTTTACGTGAGTTGCCGTTCCGGCCAGCGCATTGAAGCAATGTTTCTGGTGCGAATAAGCAACGAACTGCTGATCTGCCATGTTTAATCGTCAATTATCTGACTTGGTCGGCCAATATTCGGCCATCAGCTTGATGCGAGATTTGATGGACACTATATGGCGATGGAAAAACAGTTATTGAAATGAGCTGTAATCATATCCCAAAATTGATCGGAGATCAATTTGATCGGCCATCAAATGTGCATTGAAAAACGGGACCTTAGCTGGTATATGGTTTATTTCAAGATGTTATTGGAGGTTAAATTGAAATTACGTTTTACTTTGCTATTTTTGCAATTTTAACTTTTTTATGCTGCTGTGTTAACTGTCGCTTTGGTTACATTGATATAATGCTGTGGTTTTCTGATGCATTTTACAGGATCATCATACAGGGTGGATGTAACTGATGGATCAAGCTCTGGTAGTCATAGTGACATGTCACTAAAAGATTGGATGTCATATTCTGTTAATGATGACCGTGACAGACTTCTCATAATGAGTGTCGAGTTCAGTCGAAGTAAACTAGAGACATGCATCGAACTTCCTGAAATTGTATGTTGGATTTTGTGCACAAGTTTTTTTCTGTCTTACTGGCTAAATACTAGTAATTAGCTTGTTCAATTTTGTAGTAACTTATGTGGATCAGATGTAATAGTAGAATGCACTTTTTATGTTTTTTTGTTGTTTGTATTGCAATATTTTAGTTGTTTACTTACAGTGTAGTTAAAGGCACAGAACATTTGATAAAAAGTTTTTCTGCTTTTTTTGTTTTTGTACACTTTGTGCAATCATATTTTATTTTTTTTTGCTTTGTTGAAGAATTGGCTATTTGTTAATGCCAGTGTCTGTCATGATACATTAGACTGATTGAAATACATGTTTTAGATTGAATTGTTTAGTTTGCCCTATTATACTACAGGCATTACACTACAGCAGCCCAGATTCATTATAGTGCTTCTGCTTTATTTCTATCACACCGAGCAGTTCTAATGTTTGATTGTAGCTTTGATCACGTTAATACCATAGTGGATGGTGCATTAATGGTAACATAGTGCTGATGTTTCAACTGTAGGTTCAGCAGCTGGATTGGCTATATCAGGTCTGGCCTGTTGACTTATTGTCCAGCTATCGGGCTGAAGGGCCACTGACTTATCCTAAATTACAGAGGTATACAATGCTGCACTGCATTTTGATTTCATGAGAGCTAATAATAGTTCTGCTGCTTGCCTTTGACCATTCTATATGTAGCATGCACTTTTCCTCCTCCCATTCTTTCTGTGATGGCTGACCGCTCAGAACGACTAGCAAACGTAATGCCGTGCGCTTATTGTATACATCCACGTCAGTTACTGAAGTTAGGCCTAGAGCAGTGTTTTTTAACCTTTTTGTTGCCGTGGAACCCTGAACAAGCGTAGAGGTCACTCACGGAACCCCATGCATTGATCCAAGCTACAGGGTGTCTACGGACTCATTTTCCTAGCAGAGCAAAGCCCTTGTGAGGATGACAAAGCAAGCAAAGATGACCAATATTAAATTTGATTACATTAACAGGTAGCAGTACGTTATTGTAGTTAACGTAACACCATGCACTGGCGAAGCGGTCGTCCACGGCCACTTAGCCACAGCCATACCAA
>Ga0209671_1002532_pt1 | contig 16834 bp, 12 predicted proteins | sample WorMetHERISLAND2_2_FD_187401 | JGI IMG/M metagenome (GOLD analysis project Ga0209671, IMG submission 187401) | Marine gutless worms symbiont microbial communities from Max Planck institute for Marine Microbiology, Germany - Olavius geniculatus... | ecosystem: Host-associated > Annelida >...
GCGACTGATTTGGCCATATCATCAGTGATGGCCGAACGAATATGGCGGAGTGACCGGATGTGATAATAAGCAGATTTGCAGATGGAGCTAATGTGTTTATCCAAAGATAGGTGACAGTCCAGAGTGACACCAAGAATTTGTCGTTTTAAAACGATTTCGGTTTCCAATTTGTCTAACATTTCTCTTTTTCTTTCGTTTTGAAGATGATTTTTGTTTTTTTCCTTTTTTTTGTTTCTGTTAACGACGCTAGATTATTTTTTATTTCAGTTTCATTTTAGTTAACAAATATATCACTGAGTTTTCCAGGCCGTCACTCTGGTGCTACCACTGGGCCACGCTATGTCAACATTTCCACCGTGACAGCCAAGCACACTGATTGGTTTGATGTATTGTTCGAACGCTGTTACCTTGTCCGGGTTCTTCCACCAGATCTGGGTTTTTCAGGGTCGTCTGAGTTTCAGGGTTTTTTTATGACCAGTGTGCTCTGGTGGATTTTCCTAAAATCTTGCTGGTAAATAAGTAGGTAAGTGAGTAAGTAAAGTGTTAATTTATATAGCGCATACTCAAAAAGATCTCAAATGCGCTTAATACATTTTGTCATCAATATTTTGCGAAAATGTATATCTTGAGCTGACGTTGGAAAGTATCGAGACTCTGTTCTGGGTCACGAAGACTGTCTGGTAACCAGAGATGATCTCGCAGTTTCGGATGTCAACCTGGGGTCGCTAGGCTCGGGCTGAATTCATACCGGTTGCTGAACGTTTTCTCAAGTTAACCCTTATGATAGTTATGCCTATGATTTTCCTTGACAATTTTTTGTAGATAACATTTTGTTTTGTTTCAAAGATGTTCTTACATCAGACTTATTCCTAGGTTTTTCTCAGGGATGACCTAGGAAGTGTCATAAATTTGGCCCCTGGACCCGATTTTGCAGAGCGTCTTTTGGAATTACGACGATTAATGACACAATTTGTCTTTCTCTCTCTCCCTATTGATTTCTTTGTAATGTCTTGACGTTAGTTCAGTGAGATATCGATTCATCAATTTTTTTGTTTTCTTTTTGTTTGTTTGATGTTGCGCAGTTAACTGACAGCTGAGGGTGTTCTTGCCACGTGTCTGTCTGTCTGTCTCTCTGTATTTTGTTTCTCTTTCTCTGTCTGTCTGTTTTGTCTATTTTTGTTGCATTTGTTCGTCCGTTTGTCCATGTATATGTACAAATTGAAGTGTGCCTTGGGTCTCGGCCGATGTCAAAGTGACTATTACGTGCTTTCATAGAGATGTGTAGTATGTACAGGGTGTGGCAAAAAAAGTAGCCCCTTAAATTTTTTTGCTGTTTTCTCAGCAACCGTTTGGGATTTTAACGTGAAATTTTACAGTTTTATTTAGTGAAACATTTAACATCTAACTGCCAAGCAGAATTTGATTCTGTTGAAAAATGACTTTAGAGTTATAAATTTTTTAACATGACCGCCTACCGATTTTTCAGCATTAAAAAATGTTTAAGCTAAAAATGCAAAAACCGGTTACTACATAACTGCTGATGACGCCACAGTGACGTTTTGATAAACAGTAATTTATTTTGTTTATATATCATCATTTAATTATTGTTCCTTTAAAGCAATTGCCGTCTGCCCACCGGATTCATCTTCAAGTAAGACGGCACGCAGTGCACAGAGCATAGAACTGGCTGCAGGCCAACTGTCCAGATTTCATCACAAAGGATTAGTGGCCTCAAAATTTGCCGAATATAAACCCAGTGGTCTATCGCGTGTGGGGTGCAATGTCAAAGGCTTACTCCAAGCTTAAAACAAAGCCGAAGACAAGCGCCAAATTCAAGGAAGCGTTTCAGGTTATCTGGGGTAACCTGCCATACAGACCAATCGACAAGGCTGTGAAAGACTCATCAAAGTAAACCACTGAAAGCTTGTGTTGTTGCTTGGAGCTGACAGTCGAGACTTTGAACGTTCACACTGACAATGAAATTCTGGCATCTGATCATTAGTTAACTGTGTTGTTTCAACGATGTTATTGCATAAACATTTTAATGCTGAATAATTAGTAGGCGGTCATGTTAAAAAGTCTATAACTTCGTCCTTTTTTAATAGAATCACATTTTACTTGGCAGTTAGATGTAGAAGGTTTATTAAGTAAAACTGTAAAATTTCAAATTAAAATTCCAAACGGTTGCTGAGAAAACAGCAAAAAACTTTAGGGGCTACTTTCTTGTTGCACTCTATTTATCCGCAGTGCTTTTGTGTGTGGCGGCCAGTTTTGTAATGTCCCACCACAAATCCGCAAGAAAATGAAACAGCGGAGCTTGGACTTAAGATGCTTTGTGAGTGGGAATGCCTTGTTGTGTTAGTGTTTGTTCTAGGTTAACTTTGTGTGCAATGAAAGTCGATGCAGTTCCGAGTGCTTTGAGTTCTGTCCATTACTCTGAGAGTGTAGAGTTATATACTCAGTTATCATTGAGTTTGTATGTATCATTAGCTCTCGGTGTGATACCTGTGAACGGACGGCCTACTTGTAAAGCTGAAACTGAAACTGAAAGGCATCGATTTTCCATTCTACCGAATGTCATCAAATTGCACAGATTTGAACCTGTATTTTCGACAGTTTTCCAGGGCCGGATGACACCCGGATTCCCATAATGGCGCAGAAGCAAGCCACCATCCGAAGATCCCCCGTCCTCCTTGGCCCACTTTTTGAGAGTTCCTGTCAGGCACCCGGTTTCAAGATGAGGTTTTAGTTTGTGGTCACACGCAGCTGCGTTTAGAAGCAATGCATCCATATGCAAATCTTACGTGACGGCAGCATGTTGCGTTAAAAAAGCACGCAGTTGTAATTTTCCAGCAGGGTAATCAGAATTTTAATGTTGCCATTACGTAATTTTACGTTTTCGGGCACAAATTTTCCGACAGCCCAAAATTTACGGTGGACAGTTGCCTCCTGCCCTTACCACGGCACCGTTCTGTCTGTCGTTTTGTGTGTGCACAGTAGAGTAGACGTGACGTCACAATGATAATGACGTCATTACCACGGCACCGCTGCTGGGATCCCCATAACTGTTGAGGCGGCGGGTAAGCCTCGTTCCCAGACCCCCAATCATCCACCACCCCACTTTTGGAGCTTCTGTCAGTTGCCCAGTTTCATGACAAACTTCTTTGTGGTCGCAGCTACGTTCAGAAGCAATGTTCAGTGGGCATTCAAGAGGTGGGGGAACTATACTACCCTCCCCAGTGATGAAAATGGGTCATCTGTGTCATCCATCCAAAAATGATGACCCACTGACCCACTTCCATCTCTGACCCTCCCTCCACCAGGAGCGCAGTTTTTTGGCTCAAAATGCAGCACAAAATTCTGCCCGAATTCGAGACGAGGAGGAGGAGAGGAAAATAGGAGGGTAGGGGGAACTTGAGCTCGATTTCGATTCCAAATTGGGGGGGGGTAGAAGCCACTGACTTTGACCAGACCACTGGCGATGTTTGGGCAGGACGTACGTCGCCAAAGTTTCTCATCGTTGACGTTGATGTTTATTGCAGTGTTTTTTTTGTTACTTTGGAAAGTCAATAATAAATAAGTTGTGTTTGTGCAAACCATGCGTCGGTGTTTATAGTCCAATATCCGCGTATTCAGTATAGGCCTACAGTCAAGCTAGTCGCAGACCGTAGTTAAGCCCAGGTGAGATAGAGACTTCAGGTTTTCACCGTATGATAGCCTAGAGTCTCTAGTATTTCGGGACAAAATTTCATGCCCCTAGATCAAGGGGATCCCCACAAACGAGAGGGCGAAAGAAGGGCACCCCCTCTAAAAAGACGTTATTTTATACCGGTATTGGGTCGTCTAACCTGAAAATGGTTGCAGATAGGCGCAGACATGCTGCTTATAACAAGCACTGGCGACAAGCTTCTTAGGAATTTTAACATAGATGACCTTGAATGACCTTGAACCCCCAAAATAAAAGGTTTTAGTGGATTTTTTGCGATTTTGGGCTGCGACACGCATTTCAAGTGAATTGCGCCGAAATTGCTGGAGACAACCCAATTTGAAATCGAAGACAACCTGAGTATGAAATTGTCAGCATTGAATGTAGATTTTAGCAGTCCAAGTCCGGATCGACGCTCTAGATTCAAGGAGGCCTGCGCACGCGGGTGTCAAAGAGGGGTACCCCTCTAAAAAGTGGTTAAATTTTATCCGCTGTTGGCTTGTCTATCGTGAAAACGGTTGCAGATAAACACAGACATGTTGCTTACCATAACAAGCACCAATGGCGTGCTTTTTATTGGTATCCACATTGATGATCTTAACCCTAAAATAAGGGTTTCTGCAAAAGAGTGAATTGCGACGAAATGGATGGAGATAGACCAAGATTACCTGCTAACAGGATCCTCTATAGCCTAGGCTCTGGAGCGTTTCATGAGCATTAGCTCAGGTTTCTTGTTACTTCTGGCATGCATCTTCAATTAGACTTCACTTGTGACTGGACGATATCATTGGATTCTATTTGAGAATTCGAAGTTTACACTGGGAGGCAACTGGCTCGCTGTGGTCATACTAGAAACCAAGAAGGAGAAGAAGTATCGGTCCACGAACTTTTTGAATGACCCTCGTTCCTCGTAGAGCGTAGGCCTACGAGTTCTTCTGTCCGGCGGCAAAAATTACTTATTTATTACGAAAGTTGGTCAACGGATTGACCGGAAGTTGAGAAATGGCTGTTGTGAAGTTTTTACGGAATGCTAGACAAACTTGCTCCGTCCTGAGCCGGATACAAAATGTCAGTGCGGTAAACGCTGCTCAGAATCACCGGGAATTTTCCGCGACGTCGAATTTGCGGTAAGCGCGCGGACGCAGTTGTTTTTGTTTGTTTGTGAACCTTGGCTCGGTCAGTGTTTACACTGCACAAGGTCAAGGGCGTTTAGTTCTGAATAATAGCAAAATAATAGAACCCTAGTGCGCCCGCCGCCTGTTTTCTCAGCTGTTACATTTCATGTGACCTTTCTGACACGGATGGGTTCGAGACGGCACCTCTTTCCTGCGTCACAACACGTACCGGGTACGTCTGCTTCCGGCGCTTCGTCTGCTTCATCGTCTTCGGTGTCTTCGGTCGATTCGTCTGCTTCGGGTGGTCTACGAGTTAGACCGTCGGCATTTCCGTGTCTGGCTCCATCCCGGTGCACGACTTCGTTGTCAAACTGCTCTATGATAGTTAACCACCTGGCCAGCTGCGGCATAGGTTCAGGTGTTATTGGCTAAAAGTCGCAAATTTTCCCTTTTCCCTCACATCTAGCGCCCTCGCTTGGGGTGACCACTTTCAAATTTATGGAAAAGCTTTACAAATTCTGAAACTTGAGTCTTTCTGGCCGCTGACAGTGAAGATTTGGTGATTCCAGCTTGCATTGTTTTTGTCTGATCCACCCGTGTGACGGACAGATGGACGGACGGACAGAATTGCGATGGCTAAGACGCGTCACAGCAGTACCTGCTGTCACGCTTAAAAACGTTTTCAGTATACCAAGACCACTAAGTAACGGAGTCTTGAAATCAGCTCTAATAACAAGTAAGTAAGTAAGTAAGTAGTCTGCATTTGTAACGCGCCATATGTCAAAACAGAAGTTCGAATCGTAGGCGCACCTAATCGTAACCCTCTGCACCAAATCAATAGTGATGCTTTGACATTGAATTTTGTCTACTGTTTGCTTAGGGATGGCGCAGTGTCAGACTATGACGTCGTTGTCGTCGGGGCGGGGCTTATCGGCATGGCAACAGCACAGGAACTTATTACACGTCATCCGTCGCTCACTTACTGTGTTGTGGAAAAAGAAAACCGAGTTGGTCAGTGGTTGAAGTCTTTTGCCATAAAACTGTGTGTCTTTGAACATGTCTAATCGATATTAAATAGTTTAAAGGGTATAACTTTTCATGGAAACCCATCTCAGAGACATGGAGCATCACCTGCCATAGCGGATCACAAAGTGTGAATGCCTCCCACCTCAACCCCCCAGACAGACTGGTACTCAATTTACCCACCCTGGAAGGATGCAAGGCTGAGTTTATTAGCATTTAGCCTATTGGCAATAATCAACCGCAGTCTGACTGAAGGGTGCATATGTTTAATACCTCACTTGGGGGACAGCTTGAGAGGTTTCTTGTCAGCTGATATTCAGTTTTGATTAATGTAAATCTTTACTGGTACTATGAAAAACTGCTGCCCAAGGAACCATCCATGGTGTCCAGCCTTAGAAGATGTTATACTACCCAAGATGTCATACGATCAACTTCAGAAGCTCAGACCATGCAGAAATTAACCGCAGTTTCGATGGGCAGTGTCTTGCGCATCGCGTCCAGTGTCCTGTTACTGTTACTCTGCCAAGCCAAACACTCAGAAGTTGTAACTGTGACTAGCTTTGTGCGTGTGCTAAACAGCTGCCCATCAGAGTGGCAACAACAGTGGCGTAATCCACGCCGGGATCTATTACACTCCTGGCTCACTCAAAGCCAAGCTCTGTGTACAAGGACTGAAGCTGATGTATACCTACTGCGACCAGCACAATGTCCCATACAAGAAAGTCGGCAAGGTAATTTATTTACTTATTTATTAGCCCACCCTTACATACCAGTATGAATTGATTGTTGTAAACGGCCATCCTACGACTTTCTGAATTTCACACGGTAGTGTAGCAACAGTATTAAAGTGAGGCAGTTAAAAATATAGTGGTTTGCATCAAGTTTCAGTGACATCCATTGAGGGCTTTTGGAGGGAAGAGCAATGGAGCATTGTACCACATTTGTAATCAGTGGGTTGATGAATCAGCCCAGTTTTCTGCACAAAATTTTGCCAAATTCCATAGGTCATTTCACAAAATTTTGCAGCTCTCCGTGGCCTTCTCTTTGTGAGTAAACTGAGCTATATTCCATTCAGAAACTTCAGTTATTGAAGGCTGGGTTGGTGGCTTGGCGGCTTGGCGTAGTGGTAACGTGTTTCATCCGACGCGCGTCTGGTAACTTAGCCGCTGTGAGTGGCTGGCAGCTGCTGTGCTAACCGCTACGACTTTTCGTCAGACAACAGTCTACGTTAGCGTCTAGCACAGATGAGTACGTGGCATCAATTTGTCCACTAAAGATGACTGTTGGTTGTTGTAATAGGTGAATTTCAAGTCAAAATAGTAATTGCACAAACGATTTTGCAGTAATGTTATTTGATACTGTACGATGACACAGTGATTTTTCAGCCGTCATCCCCAAATTGATTTATTCAGAAGCCCGGATGTTAGATTAGGGCCACGTAGCTTACAATTTTTACGCTACCATAGGCTCGAAGCTGCTTGCCGTAGCCAAGTGTCCAGTAGCTCAGCGGCTCGTAGCCGCTCGTAGCAGCTAAGTCACTGGATCACTTCCGATCAACGAAGTTACTCTATGCCGAGCCGGGTTAGTACTGCGGGCAGGTAAACCATCTTGGTATGTAACCAGCCGCTTAGGTCAACTCAGCCTTCTATCCCTCTATGGTAGGTAAATCACTGGAGTTACAGATGGATGGACGGACGGAATTGTGATGGCTAAGATGCCAAAGACATTTTCATGGTCAGTTTATCTGGCTGGGGTTAAGGCGAATTTGACAGCACAATGAATTTGTGACCTAAAAGCAATAATGTGACCCAAACCAATCATTTCTTTTCATGTCAGAATGAGGCTAGTTGTACACACTGCAGTGATGAGTCATGTGTCATCTGTTGTTACTGTGCTATGTATCATGTATCATCAGCTGACACTGTGCCGTGTGTTGTCAACTGTGCCATGTGTTGTCTGTTGACAAAGTGCTGTGTCATCAGTTGACACAGTGCTATATGTTCTTAGTTGACACAGTGCATATCATCAGAGCTGCGTTTTGGATGGCCTAACAACCATGAACAGGTTAAGTGTACCATAGATAAATATATTATAAATATGCGAATGATAATAGTACTTTTTTATTGTTTTAATACTTTTAGCTAATAGTTTTAATTTCTGCTGACAGCACGGCAGATGAAAAAGTCAAAAAAGTTGGTTTGTTGTATTGAGTCAATATACTAGCAAATTTGTTTTCATGCTTTGGCATAGAGTATCCAATTAGCGTATTTGTAATATACTTATCTTAGAACAAACACGAATGCATTAAGCATCAAAAACGCAGCTCAGCGGATTATTGTGCCGTGTGTCGACAGTTGACATTGTGCCGTGTGTCGTTTCAGTTGATAGTTGCTGTGGATGCTGAACAAGTGGCTCGCCTTGATAATTTGTATGATCGTGGAGTGCAAAACGAAGTTCCGGATCTGAAAGTCGTTGGATCAGATGAGATCCGTGAAATTGAACCAAACTGTGTGGTAAATGTGTTCACATACTCATTATTGTTAACAAGAAATCTGAGCTAATGCTCATGAGACGCGCGAGTGCCTATAGCAGTTTCTGTTCGTGGATAATCCTGGTCTATCTCGATCCATCTCATCGCAATTCACTCTTCTGCAGTTGAACATTGCAAAAAATCACTAAAAACCCCCATTTTGGGCGTTCAAGGTCGTCGATGTTGACATTTCCTAACATGCGCGTTGCCAGTGTGCCCATTTGCAACCATTTTTGCGTGCGAGAGCTAGCATGGCCAGAAGTGTGCGGATATGGATCCGCGGATAGATATTTGCGCATATCCACAAGTTTTTGCGGATACAGATCGGATACAGATATTGTTTTCCACAATCTTGCGGACACAGATAGGATGCGGATAGTGTTGTTTTGGCCCGTAAAAATGTATGACGCTCACACAGTCGCAACTCACAAGTGACAGTCCAGCAACAGCAAAGAATATGAACGAAACGTGTTGTGCATCGTATTTACTTATTACCTCCGCCAAGGAGGTAATGTTTTTGCCGGTTTTTGTTTGTTTGTTTGTCTGTTTGTCTGTTAGCAACATAACTCAAAAAGTTATGGACGGATCTTTCTGAAATTTTGAGGGTATGTCGGGCATGGCACAAGCTACCAGTGGTTCAATTTTGGGGGTGATCCGGAAAAAAATCCCAGATTCCAGAGCACTTTTCAGCACACAAATTTTTGTTACCATTGCGTCAAAGGGGGCATACAGGAACCAGCATACGGGAACCGCTGGCAAAGCAAATATGGTGACGCCACCTGGCGAATGACATTGCCTTGGCGGAGGTCTGCACTCTTTGAGTGCTAATTTCTAGTTTAGTTCTTTGCTTTCATGGACACAGCAAACACGTTCATCCCACAGACGGCACAGCAGAGTGGCACAGACTGTTTGCATAATCGACAGACTGCGGTTCATACACTGCCGTTACTTACTTAGTTTGAGTTTCAACTGCAGTTCAATTGTATGAACTGAATAGCATCGCTTACCAATTGATTGCCCCGCAGTGGTAGTGTCAGTCGGCCTGTTTGTTGAGTTGACTGTACCGTCAGCCTGCTGTGCTACCATGGATGGCCGTACAGCAGTTTGTACACGGTGCTTCATTAAAAAAGGCACCCTTTTTCTTTTTTATAACTCAGTCGAATGGCGATAAATTTACATGAAATTTTTACCAGATGTAGCTGAAGAAATACTAATTCAAAATATCTGGACAAAATATGGCTGTTAGTTTAATATTCTTTGCTAGTTGTGATGTAATGCTGACATCATAATGTGCCACTAGCACAAACCTGTTTGTCGCCACCGGTGCTGACAGACTTACGGTATAGCTGCTGTGCGTCGACTGTGAAGTTTATCTGGTTCACTGATGACATTAAACTGTTGAAGTTTTACCATTGCAGCCATGAAAATGCCCCAAACGATCACTTTCACACACTTGTGGAGACAACTTAACTGTTATACCTTTCAGCAAAACCAGCATGCAGCGTTTGCAAGATGGTTGAGTTTCTGGATTGCGAGACGCCTGATTTTATGCCCCCATGTTGCTTAGTGCTGATGCGATGAACATTTTTCATCAGCGAACCAGAAAAAGTTCACCGTCGAAGCAGGGTAGCAAGTGACAATGCCAGTTGAGACAGGCAAGCTTGTACTCAAAATATATGGACAAAATATGGCCGTTAGTTAAATATTCTTTGCTAATCATGATGTAGCAATGACGCCATAATGTGTTGTGGTTGTTGTAGGGTCTAAAAGCGTTGTACTCACCACACACAGGTATTGTTGATTTTAACGTTGTCTGTCAGTCATATGTCACAAACTTCAAGCGTCTCGGTGGAGTGGTTAAGTTGGGCTTCGAAGTCTCGGGTTTTTCCGAGTCCAGCGATCAGCCAGAATTCCCTGTCACCATCACCGACAAAAAATCTGTGAGTTGTGTTTTACTGTCTGTCTGTCTGTCTGTCTGTCTGTCACTTTGTTTGTCTGTCTCTCTGTCTGTTTGTCTCTCTGTCTGCGAGTGATTGAGTGAGTACAAGTACTTATATCCGGCGCACGTAAGTAAAAAAGTCACAGTGCACTGCAGTCTAAACGAACAGATACGCCTTGAGTAGCTGCCTATAATGTTCAAAAGTTCATTAGTCTTTTCGTCGGATCTCAATCGGCAGGCTGTTCCATAGCCGCGGTCCAGCTGCCATGAAGCTCCTGTCGCCGACCTGTGACTGTCTCTTGGCACGGTACACGTCTGAACGTTCGATGACGTCCCACCTCAGTAACGAGCTGACAGTTCTCTGACAGGTATGGTGGAGCGAAGCCATGCAGAGACTTGGACACCATCACTGCCAGTTTGAAGTCGATTCTCTGCTTTGCAGGCAGCCAATGAAGCTGTCTGAGCACTGGAGTGATGTGGTCACATCGACGAGCTCCAGTGATGAGCCGTGCTGCCGCGTTTTGTACCGACTGCAGCCGTTGGATCAGACCGCCAGAGATGCCGTACAGGAGTGTGTTACAGTAGTCTAGTCGGCATGACGCAAACGACTGAATTAGCATTTTCTTGGCATCGACTGACAACGAATGCACAATCGTTCGTAGCTGACGCAGCTGGTAGTAGGCCGAACGACAGACTGCAGTGACGTGGTCAGACATCGTTAAGCCACTGTCAATGACCACTCCCAGGAATGACAATATCGGTCGCATCCTCGGAGTAGCGTGCATCACGGACAAAGTACGGGAGGCCAGGTTGAGATGGTTTGGGCATGTACAACGCCGAGAAGAGGAGGATTGTGTCAGGAGAATCTTGGAGGCAGACGTACGTGGACAACGGAGTAGGGGAAGACAGAGGAAAAGGTGGATCGACGTTGTGAAGTACAACATGGAGAACTTGCGGGTCGACCTGATGGACGTGGAGAATAGAGCCGAGTGGAGACGGAGAACCCGTGTGGCTGACCCCTCACCCGACGGATCTAAATCTGAAGGAGAGAGAGAGAGTGACCACTCCCAGGTCACGAGCTGAGTCGACAATCCTGACGGATGTTGACAGGACTGGAACATCTTGAATGTTGAGCTTGAGCAGTTTGTACTTGGAGCCCAGCCACAAAACTGTGTCTTGGCTGGGTTTAGTCGCAATCGGCTTGAGTTCAACCAGGCTTCAACGTCGTCAAGACAGCGGGAAAATCGGTTGACCGCCGCCACAGCATCATCAACTGGCGTGCTGGGGTAGATTGGACAGTCGTCAGTATACTGATGCAGGATGAGGCCATGATTTGCCACCACTTGACTGAGGTCGGCCGTGTACAGAATGAAGAGCAGAGGGCCTAAAACAGACCCCTGCAAAACTCCGAACTGCACTGACTGTGTGGGTGTGTGGGTGACTTCTGCTGGTAACGTATGACGCCAGCCAGTGCAGAACCATGCCAGACAAGCCGAACGTGCGTTCCAGTCGTTGCAGCGGCAGGTAATGGTCGACGCAGTCGAAGGCCGACGATAAATCCAGCAGACCGATCAGCGTCACGTGTCGTTGATCAGCGGCAGTTAACGCATCCGACATGACTCGTAGCATGGTTGTCTCAGTCGAATGGTATTTCCTCTAAGCCGACTGGTGACGTGGTAACAGACCCTGGTCAGTGAGATGTTCGTTTAGCTGCTGAAATACGACCTTCTCAACCACCTTAGAAATAAATGAAAGGTTGGACACTGGCCGGAAATTGGCCATACTGGATGTGTCCAGGCCGGTTTTTTAGCAGTGGCGTCACAAGCGCATGCTTCTGAGAATCCGGCAATCGTCCTTGCCTCAGTGAGGAGTTGATCATTGTCATAATGTATGGCAGTAACAAATCAACATGTTCACGGACCAGGAAAGTCGGCACACGATCCAATGTGCAGGATTTGATCAGTGACCACATAATGTGTCTTTCTGTTTGTCTCTTTGTATGTCTATCTGTCTCCGTGTCTATCTTCCTGTGTGTCTGTCCATCCACAGACCAAATAAATAAGTAGACTGTTTACTCACCATTCGCCTAATGCAACAAGTTGAAGCCAGTTTTAAGCCCGTTTCATTAAATATTCATCGTGCATAATTCAGTGGGTATGATCAACCGACCTGTAGGTGCGTTTTTGATGCCTAACGCTTTAGTTTATATATAAGTATATTATAAATACGCTAATTTCGTGTTTAAGCCGGATGACAAAGTACTAGTATATTGCCTCTGTACAACAAAACATAACTTTTTTGCATTTTTCGTCTGCTGTGCCGTTAGCAGGTATGCTAACGAGTTATTGTTAGGTAGGCCATCAAAAACGCAGCTTATATGATTCTCGTCATTATCGTCTGCTAGTAAGGCAGATTGTTTTTTTGCTATTTTATTTTTTTAAATAGCATGTATCATAACTTTTGGATCATGTAGATGGAACCTTAGGACTTTTTGTTGCACAAACCAAATAAAGGATGGTTATTGTCGAGATATATTAAATATATTAAATATTTATCGTGCATAATGCGGAGTGGGCGTGGCATTTTTTGGGCTTTAGAGTTTTTGCTGAGTCCGTTGTCTATGGTATATCTTATCTATGTGTCCATCTGTCTGTTTGTACACTACGTATCTGTGTCTCTGTCTACAGGGTAATCGTGTGCGTGCAAAGTACGTAATCGCATGTTCCGGTCTGTATTCCGACCGCGTGGCTATCATGTCGGGTTGTTCCAAGCTGCCAAAGATCGTTCCTTTCCGTGGAGAATATTTGCTGCTCAGGCCGGAAAAATGCAATCTGGTCCGTGGAAACATCTATCCAGTATGTTGATTGTCTGCTGTTTCTCGCTCGGTAATCCATTTGACAATGCTGCACCAGTTATAAACATTGTGGCCCATAGTTAACGAAATAGCCGGCCCTTGATTCAAATGCATATTATCTCTGCCAAACTGAACGCAGTGGACTGCTGGAGTTTTTGCTGTCTGTGTGTGCACATCATAATGACTCACAATGTGACGTAATTTGCAAAATTCAGTACACCACTGCAGCATTTCATCGCAACAGCAATGACGTCATCACATCATCAGCAGACTGTCTGTGACGTCACCAGCAAATGCGTCCTGTTATGGTTATTATAGCAATTACCATTAGGACAGAAAGAGTTTTACTTAGAATTTATTTTTTTAACTTAGAAACTCACAGAATGCAATTTAATTATTGTGTTGACGAAACACATTTGGTGGAGATAGGCGCTCTCATGAGTGCTTCCTAGTTTTGTTTGGGATTCATGGATTTCAGTGAAATATGAAACACTGCACTGTCTTACTAATACTTCCCACCACACTTATAATGAATGAACTTATGTGCTCATTGTGACGTCATTATCACGTCATAAGTTGTTATGTTAGCCTACGTTGTTAATTATCTGTTTCATTGCTAGGGCATAGCATGGGACAGATTATAAAATCACTTATGTCATTCTGTCAGTCTAGTCTTGTCTGTAAACACTCCTTCGGCCGCAATTTTGATTCGATCTTGATGAAATTTTGCACAGTGATTTGGAGCGCGAAAAGTAAGATGGAGTTTGTTTGGGATAAAAATCTAATAAATCCTTCCCCTATTTTACTCCAATTTTAACCCCTATAATGCATTTTCAATGGGAAGGTTCTTATACTGCAGTAGGGAATTCTGTGGGCTTATAGTGGAGTTTAATAGCTCAAAAAGTGTGCCTCAGTGGCCGCTATAGGCACAAAAAAAGAAAAAAATTAATCCCCCAATTTAAGCCCTCGGCTCTCAAAATTGTGATTGCTGCATTTTCAATGGAAATAAGCTGTAGGCTACTACAAACGATTAACGTTTTACAATATAAAAGTCGCTTCTGTGCAGATTATTTTAACAAAACAGCTGAATTAGTATTCGTTACAGTATTTAATTTACACATGTGTAGGAAAAAGATAACAAAACGCCAGAAATTCGAGAAAATAAACGATTTTAGGCAGCCCTTGATGCGACAACTTCCAAAAAAATTATATTTGTGTTCGCTGGATGTTGCAATCTGTCTATGCGTTATTATTATATTAAATTTGTTAAGCTACTGCAAGTAGTAGCTGTTATTTCACATTTGTTCGCCTACATTTTAAGTTGCTAGCACAAATCCGGTAGCATTTTGTTGTGTTATTGAACTTTTATGTAGTTAATGAACGTGTCCTTACACTTGGAGTTCGCTGACACCGCAATTGTAAACATCTACGCTGAACTAGTTGCACGCTGGCCTTACACACACACTAGGGCCTAGGTCTTCAGCCATCCCATCAGCCATTGAGCTCTTCTCGGCACACATTGGGGCATCCCCATGTGCAAGTACCATTTATGAAGACACTATTAAACAGTTGTTTCACACGTCACAGGGTGATTGTTATGCGGTCGTTCTAATAGGCCGCGTAGTGGATCATTCTCTGGTCAGTCGCAATAACCATCACGACATGCGTAGAGTGCAACAGTCTCCTAAGCTAATAACTTGTCTAGCTATTTGTCTATCTGTCTGTCTGTCTGTAAGGTTTGTGACCCCAAGTTTCCTTTCTTTGACGTACATTTCACACCACATATGATCGGTAACATCTGTCCGTCTGTTCCTCTGTGTCTCTGTTTATCTGTTTGTCTGTCAGTCCTAGTGTATATATGTCTGTCTGTCTGTCTGTGTAAGGTTCCTGATCCAAAGTTTCCTTTTCTGGGCGTACATTTCACTCCGCGAATGAACGGCGACGTATGGTTAGGACCGAATGCCGTGCTGGCGTTTAGACGTGAGGGTTACAAGCTACTGCAGTTTAACCCATCGGAGTTCATTGATGCCATCAGCTTCAGGTGACTACCACACAAAACTGCTACGCTAATACTACTACTTCTTCTACTGCAAACTACGAACGTAGGGTTACAGACTGCTGCAGTTTAACTGTTCCGAGTTTATTGATGCTGTCAGCTTCAGGTAACTACTACTACTGTTATTATTATTTCTACTACTGCTGCTGCTGCTGCAACTCCTAGTACTGTATGGGTTAATATAAGCAAAGAGGTTAAAGGTAGCTAGACAGCAGCTGGGCCGGCGCAACGCAGCAGCTAGTAGTCAGTTGCCGCTCTGATCAGCTGGATTAAAGATGTGCGTGGTTCGCACTTCTTTCCACATCGGTTTTGTCTAATTACTTTCCACAGCCCATTGCCTCTTCGCAGATGCATAAATAGGAAAAAGGGGGGTACCATCCAAGCACCCTTACAGTACTATGACTACTAATAGTTGAAAATTACTACTACTACTAAAGGGGATGTCAGACGCTCGATAAAGTCGGCTGACTTTTGTGGGCATGGTTTAGTTGCCTGAGAGAATCACTCGATAAAATCGGTAAACGATGTCACATGAGTCAATATTTCCGTCTGCTGCTTCATACAATATCAGCTACCACAACAGAAGAATGCAGATCACAAAATGATGCTTGCGTTACTGGTTTTGCATTGAATGAATGAAACGCAATAAATAAACAATCACCATAGCAACATGAACAAAATTTGTTGACCAATATTCAGAGAAGCTCATTCTATCTTGCAAGATAAAATGAGCCAATTTTATCAGTCGACAAAATCAGCCGATTTTTGCATGACAAATGACAGATTTTTGTTGGGTGATTTTGTGATCGTGTCCTTACACCACCAAGGCACAGGTGTGCTAATTATTGTTATTTTTTACGAGAACTTTTCGCCATTTATCTGTCTTTCTATGCAAGATGTTGCTACGGCATATGTGTGTCTGTCTGTCAGTGGTCTACGCAAATTGGTGTTGTCCAACGTGCCTTATGCTCTTGGGGAATTTTATCGCGGCATCTACAAAGGTGCTCAAGTGAAGCAACTGCAGAAGTTCGTTCCGTCTCTCCGCAACTCGGACGTCATCAAGTTTGTATACGCAGACTTTTTACCCGGATAATTCGGGACGAATATTTTGGCTTGTTGCTGCTATATCGCGGCTGGAAAAACTAAACGACAATTTTGCCAAAGGTAGTGCAGCGACATCTTGTAGGTGTGGTGGTTGAACGTTTACTGACGGTTTTTTGCCAAATTGTCTCCAATGTCCATCGGTGAAAGAATTTTGAAAATTGGTCATGGTTCATGAAAGATATGATCGATATTGTTATAGATTACTTTTATGGAACACGGTGTAGATGGCAGTGGCAAGACACAGACAGTGCCAGGACACTCAATCGACTTGCTGAATGTGACCTTTTGACCTTGAACTATTCTGTGTGCAAGTGTATGTGCCCAGGCGTTAAATGAGAATGGAAAGCTTGTCGACAGGGTTTTCAATAGCGGACGTTTGGGCGTAAATACGCCCAAAAATTTCAGCCCGTATGCCCAAATTTTAAGACGTGGACGTCACGACGTCCAAATCAATTTGCTTCTTATTACGTTTATTTGTCTATAATAAGCTGGAAATTGACGTCAGAA
>Ga0209671_1002533_pt1 | contig 16834 bp, 12 predicted proteins | sample WorMetHERISLAND2_2_FD_187401 | JGI IMG/M metagenome (GOLD analysis project Ga0209671, IMG submission 187401) | Marine gutless worms symbiont microbial communities from Max Planck institute for Marine Microbiology, Germany - Olavius geniculatus... | ecosystem: Host-associated > Annelida >...
CCCTAGCATGGCAGAGCCCTCATGGGGACGACAAAGCAGGCAAAAATGGTGAATTATAATATGAAATTTAATCGCATTAAAAGGCAGCAGTACGTTATTGTATTTAACCAAACACGACAGGCGATGTGGTCGTCGACGACCGCTTAGCCCCCGCCATCAACCCAAAAAATTACACGTGGACATCCTCGGAAAAGATACGTGTTTTTTAATTTTCCTTAGCAAAGTGTTTAAGGAATTGAATTAACTAAGTAAATGGTCAAACGATTTCATAACCATAACTTTAATCAATGCGTTTTTCTTTTTCTTCTGCTTTATTTCGTATAATGCAATTATCCTTGGAGTTGAATAATGTCGTGCATATAAAGCCTATGCTATAATAGGCCTAAAATGCAACTATGCCAAAATAACTAACAATAAAAATGATTTAACAACGTTAATCTATGCAAAAATAGACGCGTAGAAATGCAATTTTAAACAAAATATTTCGTAGTGAGTATATCTACGACATTGTCTGACGAGATTTCGCATGCTAGCTTATTTTTACTGGTGAGTTGCGGAACTCTTGGCAGATGCTCGCAGAACCCTGGGGTTTCATGGAACCCCGGTTGAAAATCACTGATGTATGCTGACTCATAACTTTACTTTTTACTACTTTTGCTGTATTCTGTATTTTCTATGGTCAATGGTATTCAATCTGTAACTTTTGTCTTTTGCATGTAAACATTAATGCATTGTGTTTGTTTTTTTAACGTATGCGTTAACGTGTTAATAATTAAAGAGTGACATGTTGATGGGGACGGCAGTGTTACCACCGCGGTAATTGGGACAATAACGGCGGTATTCCAGTGGGAATGGGGATAAAAGTCACGGTAATATTGTGGGGATGGGGATAAAATTTGCGGTTTACTCGCTGTAATTTATTCTTTTATTCATTTGATCATTTGCTCATTCATTCAGTCATTCATAGCTGGCACCGTCCTTGACATTGTGTTTCAGTATCATGTGAACAAACACTAATAGCTGACTGGAAGTGCTATGATTTACAGATTAAACTTGTTGATTATAAAGAGTGCATTGTGTTTTGCACGTATCATTCTGCTACTAACAGGTTGTTTACGAGTTAAATACAACTGCAGCGAAATATTTGACGTGCGGATTGTGCAGGAGAGGGAGCAGTTTGCGCTGGTCTTTCCACCGAGTCAGGTCAAGTCCACGTGGACGTCGGATGAAGTTGCCAGTGAACACTTGTCTGCTGACAGCTATGAAGTTGGTCTTGTCGTAACGACATGCAGCAGACCATCGGCTTCGGAGGCTGACCAGCAGCAGCTGCATCTGAGGTTCTGGGTGATCGTGACAAACCAGCGCGAGTTATTCCCGCGACTGACATTGGACAGCAAGCATCGACTCATCTCACGAGTCGCAGCACAGACTCGACCAGCTGCCGATGGTAGGCTGCGTGTTGATGGTGTTACTGTAGTCGCTTCATGTTCTTTAATGACATGTGATTTGGGTCAAGTCTAATGGCATTGATCCGTCATCAGTAGTGACAATAGAAAATCACAGCAAAAATAGCAAAAAAACACGGCAAACTTTTGTGAATATCGCAAAAATCACGACCAAATCACAGCATCAAACTATGGGCATGAAGATCATTATAGAGTCTATAAAACTCAACATCTGGCATTGACAACCATTATTACATGCAGTGGGAGGTTTTCATCAGTGAAATTTTGTCACTGCAAGGCATTAAAAATTTAAAATACATACACTGTGTCTCAGAAAAAGCATCCCTGACATTTTCGACTGTAACGTGAAAACCAGTTATCAGATTTTGATAATTTTTGGTAAAAACGTTCTGGACAAAACTTGCCATCAAATGACCTTTCATTTTCCCGCCACACCCAATGTATGCTTCTGCACTACGTAGGGAAAGCAGATCCAGCGAAATATGTGTTGAAATAAACAGAAAACCTAAAAAACATCCCAGACGTTATTGATCGTAGCTTGAACAACAATTAGCAGATTTTAATCATTTTTGGGAGAAATATTTCGGACACAAAGTGTTTTAGTTTTCACCTCACCCAACAAGCATAATATGTGTTAAAAACGTCAATAAATTCCATCTATCTTAATCTGTGGGCCCCAACAGCCGGTCTATTACAAGGTTTGACTGTCATGCAGCAGTTTGTCTACCAGATGAGGTTTAGGAATGTTTGTGAAGTCAAGAAGCGACTGGTACAGCCTGGATTGGTGTGGAGCAGAACTTTATCGATACTGCTGTCAATGAACGGATAAAGCGTCTCCTTGCCTGTGTTCACATAGTGGGCAAACACTTTAAGCAATTTTACTGCAGGCAGTTAAAAAATGGACAACTAAATGAAATGTCAGCCAAAGTGTCAGAAATGTGAACAAAATGTATTTTTATGTGTTATGTTAATTTAGCAATCATATCGCATTAGATACAAAAGTGGTATTTTGTTGGTTGTGTATTCCCCAGGTAATGTAGAAACAAACGTTGGGTGAGGTGGGAAACTGAATGGTCATTTGATGGCAAGTTGTCAGAAATATTTGCACCAAAAATCATTAAAATCTAATCACTGGTTTTCAAGTTACATTCGAAAATGTCAGGGATTTTTTTTGAGACACAGTGGGTGACTTTAAATTTCGCTTACACCTAAGTTTCAAACTATAGTTTTAGACCAAAACTCGGTTTAAAACATAGTTAATGCTAAATTTAAGGTGACGATTAAATCTGGTTTTAAGTAGGGTTTTAAACTGGATGCTTCCGCTGAAACCAAAGTTAAAACCGAACGTAATACCAGACTTAGGTTTAAAACCAAACTTAATCTGAACAATCCAGTTTCAAAGCTGATCTCCGAAGTGCATCGAGATAGGCGTTTCTTCTTAAAGACTAGTTTTAGGTTTGGTTTAAAACCAAAACCACTTTAAATTTCAATTTAGCGAAAACAAGATGGCGTTTGTTTACCCAGCGGTTGCTATTGCTGCTGGCGTTCTAAGGCCCAATCGCCTACAACGTGCGCCTAATGTACAGCGCAAATCATGTTTATCTGACGAAGATGAGTTTTTTTCAATGCATCTGAGTGCTAGACAGATTCATCAGCTAGCCTTAGAATACATCCGGTAGCGTCGTCTGGTTGATGGTGCAAACGTAAGATATTGCACCAGTACTGAGCATATCAAGCTCTTCCTGCGTTACTTGGCCTCAGGAGGATACTATCACCAAGTCGGTCGAGTCGAGGGACTTGCAGAGAGTTCGGCGATGGTCAATCTGCACAAGGCTGCTTTTTTCCAACATACTGCTGCATAGAATATATAATATCTGTGTATCGTCTGCATATTTATAGGGTACCAAGGAAGTAGGTTTTCGGTTTAAAACTGTTTAAAACCAAGTTTAAAACTGAAGTTAATCTGCGCATTTGTTTAAAACCATACTTTAGAGTCCAGATTAAGATTTGGTTTAAAACTATAGTTTAAAACTTAGGTCTAAGCGAAATTTAAAGTCACCCAGTGTATTTTTACGACAACATCATGGTCACACGTTGAGCCAGTAAGTAACATAGCATACGAATTTTGGTAGAAGTAACAAAACTATGGTCAGGTTTTTCCATCGCTAATCGAATCAAATTTGATCTCCAATTTACTGATCTCCGATTAACTTAATGTTCAGAATTGTAAAGCAATTGATGTGTCAGTGTTTCATTGTAGTGATGCGAGCCGGTTCACGCACTAGAAGCCACTTGACAAGTCCGTCAGTTGAACGTATCCGCAAAGTGTCCACACCGTCCACACATACACTGATGCAAGCAATGCTGCTCAACGAAGTCAAACTCGCTCGGTGAGCTGCTATCTCTTCTCTTCGGCGTTGTCATGTCAAGTTTAAGATGAGTTTTAAAAGTCTGATATTAAGGAAATCTCAGATTTGTCTTATCCGAGAACTAATGGACCTGAGCAATGTTGTTAAGCTTGCTTACTTGCTTCAGTTTTGCGTGAGTGACACTGAGCAGCAACATGCAGTGTTGTATGTTGGTGTGTTACCAGTACCGTAATTCATTGCTTCAGTTACTTAGTTTATGTACGTGTAACAAGAAATTTGAGTTAATGCTCACAAGACGTGTGAAAGCCTATAGCATTTCCAGTTCAGTAGTTTAGCTGAAAATTGGGGTGTTCACGCTAAGTTAATATACAAATACCAAATTCTCTATCTGGATCACATAACGATAGTTCCATGGCGCCACCTTGTGAATGCTATAGACTTATGTCGGAGCCCGAAATCGCCCAAAAAAATTCACATCCTCCTTATTTTGGCGTTCAAGGTCATTCAAGGTCCAATGTATGACTTCCTATAGTGATTAATAGTAACCTAGGCCCTGTTTCGCACCATTACTGGGATACAGTGACTTATTGGCCAAAAATCGCAAATTTTTCCTACCCCCCTTTCATTTAGCGCCCTTGTTTGGGGTGACCCCCTTCGAATTTATGGAAAAGCTTTACGGTTCCTAAAACTAGAGTCTTCGAGGCAGCCAACGGTGAAGATTTGGTGATTCTAGCTTTCACCGCTTTTGACTGATCCACCCGTGTGACGGACAGACAGACGGACAGAATTGTGATGGCTAAGACACGCTGAAAGCAGTAGCTGCTTCTGTGCATAAAAATTGAACATTAAAAAATCAGGCAACTTCAAAAGGCAGTTTTGTGTTACATTAGTTAGCCTAACTACCTTATTTAGTGTATTGTGTATATACCAGTTACTGAAGGTACCGTATCAAGTTTCTTAAGTAGATGCCTTTAAGCAAGAACTAACTAATGCATGTGTTTTGTGATTATTAATGTCGCCAGTAAATATGTAATATTTTTTATAGTAACTGCAGTCATTAAGTGCAAGTTGTCAGCTCTGATAACTGATTGATGAAATAATGTACCAACACTTGAGTCATTTTCTGACACTTTTGTCACGTGACAGACGTGTGATTCTGGTTAAGATTTGACAGCTTTGAACAGTTTCTTTTGATTTTGGGTTTAATTTGGTTACTTAGTCGGCAGGGCCCCCAAACTGGGGCATCGCACCAACAGCCTGTGGTGTGTGAACAACTTGCCCAGGGTTGTTACCTGATAGTGGAATGGCCCGGAGTCGAACCCCCGACCTCGTGGTCATTGGGTCCGAAGCGCTGACCACTAGACTATCAAGCCACACGACGTTACAGAAAGCTTTCTTGGTGTTGCTTTGTTACAACTGTTGACCTGTGTCATCGCCAGAGAGAAGATAACTGCTATAGTGACTAGCATGCAAACGCTGTGCCTTCGAGACATTCTCTGGAATCGACTTCTGTGGAGTGAAGACGAGGCAAGGCGGAGACGACGGACCGGAGATGAAGATTTCCGTGATCCAGTCAGTACAGATCACTGTCAGTCAATGCTGTGAAATTGATTCACTGTAGCATAAGACGAGCCATTCGTCAAGCCTGTGCTTTTGAGCGTTTAACTGGAAATTATCAGTAACAATATTTATTCTGTCCTTATAACATTGATTAGACATTATAACAGTAGTTTAGTGCGTATAGCACGACATTACTCGCAAGAGGATATGTGCATTATTGGAAAAGAAGAAGAAGAAGATAGCTATAGAATACTATTTCAGTGTGCTGTCCGATCACTCAGCTGACATTATAGCACGCAGTGTTCATAGTATTTGTGTCATGCATTTATCTGCAGTCGTGTGTGGAAATAAGTTGATGCAGAATTTTAAATTTGAGCAAAAATCACTTTGCTAGCGAGTGAATTATATCATAACATTGTGGACTAAAATGTTAAAGGTTGTGTATAGCTTTTAATGGGAAACCCATCAGAGACTTATGGGGCATCACCTGCCATATGGGATTGCACAGTGTTAATTGCCATCCGATACATGTGAATGAACCCCACCTTAACTCTAGCGAGATAGGCTGGTACTCAACTTACCTACCCCGAGAGATGGAAGGCTGAGTTGAACTTGGTGTTGGTTATGAAGTTACATGGTTTAGCTGTGCACAGACAGTCACCCCCTAGCAGTAGCAACCTGACCGCAAGTCAAACCCCTGACTTCTCGATTGTAAGTCTAACTGTTACACCCCCTAGGCAGGCCCAGACGATTTTATATTTGACCTAGCCTCAGTCTTTAGTGTTGTATTTTTTTGCTAGGAACCTACAGTGTGTGGCCAAAAGTGTGTCATGCATAATGGTGGCAGTACGAACGCTTGATTCTTTTTTTGCCAGTTAAATTCAAACATCGTAAACAACATTATTTCAACAAAAGTGCTTACCTGACGTTTCAGAATTTTTTTATAAATCCTTTTTGCGCAATAACAAAATGAAATCGTCGTGTAATGGATGTGTAAAGCTGACGAATGGAGGTTTAATGAACTTTGCTTCAGGTTGTTGGAGCAGACTTGATAGGGTCCTGTCGAGAATTAATAGCTGACAATTTCTTCTGCATGTGAGATTTTATGACTTTCCATATATTTTCGATAATATTTTTATCCACTGATTGTGCTGACCATGTAAAACCCAAAATGTGATTTTCAGTTTGCATAGATGAGTAAATACTGAGAAATGTACAGGGGCTATCATCCTGCTAAAAGAAATGCTTTCTAGCAAAATGTTTGCACACACCTGGCCACAAATTTGCATCGAGTGTATTCACGTAGTTACAGCAGTCAATATTTCTGCCAATTGGTACAAAAGTAACCACTCTTTCGTAGCAAATATAACTCCAGAACATAGTGATATATTTCGACTGTTGCTGCCTCTGAAGACATTAGAGATTCCAGACTTCGTGTAGCCTTCTCTAAACATAGCGATGACTTTCCTATCCTGTCCTATTACTGTCTGAGTTTCGTCTATAAGTTCAACTGATTTCCAGTTATCTGCCTTCCAGCTCAGCTTCTGTCTACACCAAAACACATGGCGAGGTTAATTCACCCTGCTTGTTACAGTTGTTTCCAAATATTCCGTCTGGTTAAGCCACAGGAATGCAAACGACGTCGTACCGTACGTAGTAATAATCATTGAGTCAGCATATCATTTACATAGTTAATAATTTCAGCCGATGTCTGTTTTCTGCACGCTTCAACATGACGATCAATTATTCTCCAATCGCTCCTTCAATCAGATTTGGTGGTCTGCCAATTTGAAGCCAATTTTCTACGCTTTGTCAACATTTCCATCATTTCAGAAACTTCCGTACGCAAGCCTGTCTTACGTTTATTGTATTTGAAATGAATACTTGGTAAGAATTACTATTAATTAATTTTATAATAATTTTCTTTTGATCCCTTGCCAATTCTTTGCCTGCCGTATCCACCGCACTTCAATCGCTTTTTTTGTCAAAATTTTCGATCACAATGACGTCATGAATGACGCAACGCATGTTATATAGATGAAACTACATGACCATAGATATAAATCAGCTAGAGATGCGCTCAAGTTCAACATTTTACTTATTTTACTTGCGGTGCGCTTCACGACTTTCTGGCATCGTCATCGCATCATGACACACTTGGCCACCCGCTGTAGCTGGTATGAATTAATGCCTTCGTGTGATCAGGCCAATATTTTGTATGTCAGTAATCAACAAAGAACAGAACAGATTAGTACTGATGATTGTTTTCAGCTGGCGTCGAGGCTAACATACGCCGAGTTCTGCAATCTTCTGCACCACGTGACCAAAGTTGATGTCTGTGAGATCGATTCTTCCCTTCGTCGCCTTGTCGCCATTCCTGCCAACCAGTTTCCTGGACTCATTCGCTGTCTTGTCAGTCGGTTTCCAGACCAACACCGTGTCTTTATTGGTCCCGACAAGAACACTGGACCAGTACACTACTTGGTAGGAATGTGCTTGTAAACAATGCAAGATCTGAGTCTGACATAAAGCTTCTGCTGTAGCTTCTGTGTGTATTTGCAGTGCTACTGCTCAGCTGTTGTGATGCACTTGAAGTGGCCCGCATGTTCTAGTAAGAAATCAATTTTTTGTGCAAAACCCGACAAGATAAAAAATATATGAACTATCGAGTAATGTTATATTTATTTTTTTATTTATATGCAATATTGCAGTCAGTGCTGATTTCTACTTGTAGAATAAAATAATTAAAAAATTTGCAGTCTAAGGAGTGAACTGTATGATTCCATGAACTATGCAAATGTAGCATATTAGTGCGATGTATTGTTGAGTATTACTCAGTATTCGGTATTCTGCGTATTCGTTTAGCATTTCTTTAGATATGCTGTTGTTTAGTCCTTGTAGGCTTGTTCTTTCTATTCTTGTTTGTGTTGTTTATGGGTTTGACATTGGGACCAGCATGTAGCAGTGTAGAATGAAGATGCAAAATGTTTGATTGCAGGCTCTGCTCAACATGAATTACGTTGATGTGTTTGAACTGCTGCATGTAGACACAGAAAACAACACTGTTGTAAGTTCACCTACCGTTTGCTTAATATGTTTTTGACCTTCTAAGTCTGCAGCCACCGTCCATTATTTTCTGCAAATTTTCTTCATACAGCAGGGATGTGGACAGCTTGAGCCTTGGCCACCATTCGCCTCTAGCCTAGACTTCATGTTTTGACTGTTATCATCACTAGCCTTGAATAAATTGTCTGAAACATTGAAACTGTGTTCGTCTGAGCGTCGTTATAGTTCATCACAGTCTGAATGAGATGAAGCTGGCTTTTCATGTGCAGTATAAAACCGTCACACTCATTTCACTTACTTACTTATTTAGTGTCCTTGGCTTTGGCTTGAAAACGCTGAATAGACGCATCTAGCTCCGAGCATGATGACTGACGTGCAGTTGTTAGTTGATGTCTGTCTGCAGGAGCTATTTGTTGTTTTTCACGACGAAGAGATACGCAGGAAGATGAGTGCCAATTCACTCGAGATACCGGTCGAGGTCATTCACCAACACATCGAGGAATTCATTAGTTCCTGTCTCTATTACATGTGGACAAGTTTAATAGTGTAAACTAACAATTTACAGATATAAAACGTGTTAACTGCTGACATTTGTCAGTTTTGTCAACAGACTTGTGCACAATGTTACTATAGTCCTCAAAATGGAGATGATGATTGATAGCACAATGCTAATTCTAGACAGGGTTAAATAAAGCCAGTGGATTTTATTGGGTAAACGAAGCTAAAAACCTGCTAAAAATCCATCCGTCACACACTTAAACCAATTTTATTTTCTTGTTTCACTAATAGTGAAATATTTTATTATGGTCAATTTTTTGAAACATCTAAACCCATGACTTGGCAAATCTTACTAACATTCTGTGTTCTGAGGAGGAAGTAAAAACTCTGATGAATCGACCAACAGACATTTTAGCTGAGGTTAAGCTGAGGCCTTTTAAAAACCCCAAAAGCAATAAAACACATCGAGTTGGGCTTCTTTGGAAAAGCCCAGGTTTTTTTTAACCCTGACGTGGCTGGAGGTTGTGACCCACTCGATATATACAGGGTGTGCCAAAAATGACCCAACTTTTTTTTGTCAGAACTTCGTCGAATCTCCACCAAATTTGATAATTTTTGGCATACGGATAGCCAAGATGATAGAAATATTTAAGGTACACTCATTGTCCACCTCGCTTAGTTTATGTCAACGCATTACCAAGTAAAATGCAGATGCTCCAAATTGTTGTATAATGCTCAGTTGTTGCCTCTGAAAAAATTTTAATGAATTACACAGTAAACTAAAATGTAATTTATTCAGCAAAATTATAAGTTTGTGTAACAACTTGCTTCGTAGTTATCAAAATTTGTGCCCAAAGTGTACACAATGGCTTAGACATGATTCCATGGCTGATAGCGGCTTTAACGATCAACTGATCAACATCACAGCACTCATTTATGGATTAGACGTGTTTTGAGCTCATCAGTCAGTTATTTTGTTGTCTGTTATTTTCAGCATAAAATATTTAATACCACACAGTTAATACATCACATGGCACTCTCTGGCAATTTGATAATAAAAAAGTGAGCAATCTGATACCGGTACTGATAATCACTGTGTAATGTAACAACTTGGAGCATCTGCATTTTACATGGTAGTGCATTGACATAAACTATGTGAGGTGGACAATGAGTGTACTGCTACAATGCTACATGTTGCTATCATCTTGGCTATCTGTATGCCAAAAATTATCAAATTTGGTGGAGATTTGATGAAGTTCTGACAAAAACAAGTTGGGTCATTCTTTGGGCACACCCTGTTCTTGGTGCTGACGACATGAATATTCTGACATTGTATACGATAAGTCTTCTTTCTAACAGTGTTGAGCTTTCTGAGCTAATTTCTGACCTTGCCGTTACTAAGATCTCTCACCAAAGTAATTATTTTAACTATGTTATTTACTAATTTATGTAGAAAGCCAGTCTGGCTGTTAGTTGAATTGCTGTATTTTGCTAATTCATGGCTGAAATGTCTGATTCTAGTTTAAGCTAAACCAGCCCCCATCTGCTTTTTGCCAAAATAAAGGCTCAAAGCAAAGTTGGATAAACAGCAGAGACACCATGGTCAAAAACCAGAACTCTTACACCTTTGTTGGCTGTTGCAGCCTGACTGTCTATCCTTGTAGTTGTAATTTCCCAGACCTTATTGACGTTACGTTGCACTTGCTATATTTTGCTATATTTATTATCTTGCAAATGCATAATGGACAGTTATATAGGCAATGTTTATATGCAACAAGAACAACATGAGGTATTTCATAGCAGAAGGACAGCATGCTATGTCTGTGATATAAGTACTGAGATCGTGCTGTATAACAGTACTGTTATGAAAACTTTGTGGACTTGATGGATTGCAAAGCGGAAATCAAGAGAAATGATGTATTAAAGAAAAATTAGCTCCTTTTCCGATCCTGACAAATTAGATATTGGCCCTTAGTTTAACAATAGCTACCAGTAATCATTCGGCAGCTCCCATTGTAAATGATAGGAGATATTTCAAGCACTATCTTTGTGCCAAATTTCATACGAATTGGGAAATTGTCGAAGAGTCGACCTAAAAACATCTGTGATAGAATTCAGATTAACCTGTAGTACCATTAAGCACAGGTGACTGTCATTCAATAAAAACAGCTGAGAAAGGTCAAAGGTCAGTCCGTATCCAGAGAGTGAAAGATGACAGCCGTGGATGGCGTGGGATGTGGTAAGTGACACTGTCATGTCACGAATTGCTTCGACTTCACAATTGGTTGCTTTTTCCTTTGTTCCAAGAATAACTCCAGAACACGCGCAAGATTTGCTACAAAAGAAACAAAAAGCACATTCAGATATCAGTACGCATTATAACTGGGCACGAAAAATGAAAACTGGGTTTTAACATATGTCACCCTTACTTTGTTTTCACAGTTGTTGTGGCTGTTAGGCGTCCTTGTTGTGTTTTTATTTCACCTATGGTGCCCTAAACTTGACATTATTGATTGATTGATTGGATGTACTAAAGGTTACGCATATGGCCTGTAATGGATCCTGTTGTTACCAGTGTCCCTAGCATGGGACAAATTAAAGAAGCACTAATGTATTGTGGACACATGTGTGGGATGTGGCAAAAAATCCTGTTTATATCCAAGGCCACAATAAAAATCCAAAAAGTCTATTCGCTGACACACATTTACTGTTGCCACAAAGTATTTGTGGTATACATCATACCACACCGGTCAAAATGCTTCAGTAACAAATTACAGCAATTTACATCAACTTATGTAATATTATGTATATTACTGTATCAAAGAAACTGCTGTCATAATAACAATTGAAACAACCTTGAAAGGTGTACTCTCGGAAGTTAGGTATGTGAAGATATAACGCTGATACAAGCCTGAATTCGATACACTGTGGTGAAGGCATGCTGCAACACACAGTTCGATTAACATGATCCAACATTCAATGAACAATATTACATAAATAACTGAAACAACACAAGAACCAACCGGTTACATTGAACAAGCAACAACCTACTTTTGGTGATTATGTTAACAACTAACACAATACTTTATGAAATAAGGACAAAACGGAGACATGTCTGGAAAAGGAAAATGGGCCAATAACTCCACTTCCATATAACCAGATAATCACACCATAAAATCAATTTACCACCTGCAAATTTACCAAAATCAAACGCATCAGCTAAACATCACAGGTTTCAGCCATCTAGCACTGTTCACCAAGATGTGCAAAGCAAGCGATTAACAAGCTGAAAAAAAATACTTTAAAACCAAAGAAACACATTTTTCTAGGTTAACAAGCTGGAGTTCAGTAGATCAGTTGGGATCAGTGTTGCATTTCACAACAGGTTACCATCACTATTCTGACGGGGTGAGTGAGTGAGTAGGGTTTTACATTCAGCCCGACACAGTATAGGTAATTTCGGGGATGGCCTTTGCAGGCAAGATTGCAAATACACATAATAACAAAACAAAAGGTTTAACCTTTACAGAAAGTTTAACCTTTATCAAACACAAAAAACGATGGAAACCTAAAATTGTACGAACAGCCGATTATAATTGTGCATATGTATCGAAAATAATAATCTTCCCTGTTTTCCTCCAAACAGTCATCAATCTCATAATGCTGTCTATTGATGGCCTGAAAAATTCCAGTTATGGGTATACTGTTTATTTCTGATACATGCACACTTTGTGAATAATATAAATGACTCCGACTTACTAGTTGAATTTCTTCCACATGGCATACCAATCAACTTCTTTGAGTGTTTTTGCTTTGCTAGCAATTAAGCTGTTCAAACATACGCAACTAATACAATGTTCATCTCGAAGACACGTGCTAAGTTTTTCTTAACCAGCATATTTTTGCACATTCTGCAGAGCAGAAACGCACACATGCTTTCTAACACTAAAATCAACAAAAATTATCATTTGCCATCCAAAGATCTCTTACACCATGACGAAACAAAAATATTCTTTGTATTATTAAAATGTTTACATATTATGTATTACTATTACGTTATTTAAATATGCATGAAATAACTATATCATACATTCTGTACCAGCTTTGAGCCCGCTCTCACACAGTGTCTCAAATTAATGAAACCAAATTTCTAAATGATAATGACTTTCTTGTCCGTGTGCTATACAAACATTCGTATCAACTCTATGCACTGCCTGCAGACTACTATATGCGCTAGTCATTCTTTGCTGTATGTAAATCACAATACTTGTTTTATTGTAAACGGTGATGAATTTTTAGAAACCTTTTATACACCGTGTCTCAAATAAACTGGGGCCACTTTTATTTATTGAGTAACTCTGAAACATTGGCCGATTTTGATAATTTTTGGCAAGCGACAAGAAACTTGATATAAATAGCTGTAGTTTAGCCCACCTCAAGTTAATACTGTAGCTACACTACCTTGTGAAATGCACAAGTCGTTGCATGCCAAAAGTTTTCAAAATCGGCCAATGTTTCACTGAGTCATTCAAAAAATAAAAGTGGCCCCGGTTTTATTGAGACACAGTGTAGTTTCTACTGTGAGCATTCTTGCTTTCTGTCAAGTTCCGCTACTGAGCGAATATACACCATGTCTCAAAAAAGTCAAAATTTTTTTGGCATAACTTTGTCAAATTTCTACCAACATTGATAATTTTTGGCAGAAAAATGGCCAAGACAATATTATTATGTACAGTGCAGTCACCACCTCACCTAATTTATGCCAATGCATTACCGTGTGAAACACAGATGCTCCAAATTGTTACATTACGTGGCGATTATTTGTATCATATGGCTCACCTTTGCATCATCAATTCAACAGAGAGTGCAATGTGGTTTAATAATTTTGAGGTATTAAATATTTTATGCTGAAAACAGCAGACAACAAAATAGCTGGCTGATGAGCTTAAAACACGTCTAATCGATGAGTGAATGCATTTGATCAGTCGACAATTGATTCTGCTATCAGCCATTGGCGTTGCATCTAAGCCATTGCATCTTTGTATGCGGAGCACACTTTGGCATAGATTCTAATTTGCAAGCAAGTTGTTATACAAAGATAAAATTCTGTTAAATAATTTACATTTTAGTGTATTTTGTGCTGAATTAACTCGTTACAGTGTTTACTTGAGACAACCACTCAGCATTATGCAACAATTTGGAGCATTTATGTTTCACATGGTAATGCATCGACATAAATTAGGTGAGGTGGAAAATGAGTGCACCTTACATAATCTCGTTGTCTTAGCCATCAACATGCCAAAAACTATTAAAGTTAGTAAACATTTGACACAGTTATGACAAAAACAATTTTGACTGTTTTTTTCTGGGACATGGTGTATGTACATAGAGCAAAACAAGACAGCTGCGCTTGACAAAATCAACAAGCAGTCTATTCCACCAGTTGGTGAGACTTGCCGATGCATTACATACTCATAAGTCAGTTGAATTTTGTCCTCCAGAGGAAAATCAACTTGCGTGAAGTCATCCATTTGACACAACCTGTTACATATCACATGCACTCAACCAGAACTACTACAAAAACTGAAAACTATTCGACACTCACACAATGAAATAAAAAAAATCAGTGACATTACTGTCTGTCTACATATCAATCTACAGCAAGCCAAAAAATGAGGCACTTTACTTTTGTCCATATCCTCACCAATTATTGACTGATTTTCACTGACACACTCTGCAGACAATTTGCAATAATGTGATTATCATATATCCCACCACACCGCAAATGTGCCTCTACACTACCTTGCGAAATATAAATGAATTATAAATATACAACGATAACAACAAGAAGCATTTTGGTAAATGAAAAGAAAAACACATCAGACCAATATGGCAGTGAATGATACGTATGATCTTAGACTTCGTGGGTCTAACACAGTCTAGTGTCATACGGAGCATTCACTGCAATGCTGGTCAGAAGTGTTTTTTTCATTTACCTAAATGTTTATTATTATTGTTAGTTTTTTCTTACATTTGTATTTCACAAGGTAGTGTAGAGATGCATTTATGGTGTGCTGGGACATACAAGGGTAGTCCAATAAATAAGTTACAAAACAGCATCGTTCTGTTAGTTTTCCGAATATAAAAAAAATCCGAAATATACGTTTTGCAGGGAATTTTGTTTTTAACGTGTATAATATTTTAATGATCACTCATTATTTAGATGTCAGCTGTTCACAGTTCACAGTCTGCCTGTTATTTTCTCCACCAGTAATCTATCATAATTCACAAGTGATAAAGAGCATAAAAACTGTTGTGAAGGGAAAATGAGAAGCGGCTGGCTAATCCGTATAACCATGACGACGTCGTCGTCGCTGCAGCGAGAGTTGTCATTGGTTGATCGTAGTGATTGGCAGCGGCGGCGACTGAAAATCCGCCCTTTCTTTTAGGGTATAAAATAGGGTGCTCGTCAGGTATGGTGGTGCGGTACGGTATTGTATGGTATGTACGGTAATACGGATATGATTATTAAAACAGTCTAAATTTCTATATTGTCTTATGTTGGGTCGATCCCGAGTTTAAAATAATAAACTAATAAACAATTAAATAGCAATTAAACTAATTAACCAGGCAAACATGACAAAACGACAAAAAGTGAATAAATATAACAAGTTAATGTCTCCTGTTTAAATGTTAAATATTAACGTATCATTTTTCAACATATCAGCGGAGTTCGCTCAAACATTTGTCCTATCTCTGAACAAGCTTCTGAATGCCTGATGCAAAGAACGCTGTTGGCTGAGGTCCAAGCCACTGACCAATGACTGACTGCACTTCAGTATCTGATGCAAATTTCTGCCCATCTACCATTTTCTTACACCAAACGTGAACTGTTAACTTCTAAAAGCACTTGTAGCCACATGCTAGATGCATCTCAAAGTGAATCTGATTTGCATTAAAGGGAAACTATTATGAAAATTTGACTTTTTGGAAAAATGACACACGTGACTGAACATATAAAAGAGATAAAATTCATGGTGAGCCAATTTTGAGCAAATTTGGACTGATTGTCACAAAAAAGTGAACTTATCACTTTTACACTTCGACACAAAACATACTGTTTGACACACTACTAGTACCAGTGACGTCACTGGTACCAAGAGCAGCCAAAAATAACATGCGGCGAATAGGAGTTTGATCAATTTCAATGAGGCTTTGATCGAACACTATGCCGGAGTGCTTTGGAACAGGATTTTCCAATCACCAGGGCACTCTGGGAATCACGCTGCATCATTTACCAAAATATTAAAAGCTGCGGGCCGTCTACAGAGTTGGATAATGCCCGCCGAAGAAGCACCCATGTATCGGCTGATTCTAACACTGTACGTCCATTTTATGCCACGACAGTCGGCTGTCTGGTAGATGAATCAATTCTTAATTGTCTACGTTGGAATTGACATGGCTTCAGAAACATATCGTCACAATTTCAAACCAAAAACTTGCACGTAAACTGTCCATTTACACTCTCCGGTTTCGCAATTTAGCTCAGTAGCAGAAACATGTGGATCTTCAAATTTTCAGTCTGCGTCCGTCCACGGATTTTGATTTGAATTCCGCATCTGCAGCAATATGTAAACTCTGATCCACAGTCTGTTTGCATCTGCAATGCTTACTACCGTGAAAATTAGCAGTTTATCTTAGTTCAATAATCTCTATAAGTCTAGTTATCTACACTGTGTCTCAAAAAAAACCGGACCCCTATTACGTTTTGAAATAACTCCAACAAACTGTGCCTAATAATAATAATGATTAGCTGAAAAAATCGTCAAAAGGTACTCAACATCGTAGTGTGTTACGGGCTTACGATATTTCATA